>Ga0247770_1001230_pt1 | contig 21299 bp, 19 predicted proteins | sample UWRJL136409B6_FD_179943 | JGI IMG/M metagenome (GOLD analysis project Ga0247770, IMG submission 179943) | Plant litter microbial communities from Arlington Agricultural Research Station in Wisconsin, United States - UWRJ-L136-409B-6 | ecosystem: Environmental > Terrestrial > Plant litter >... | reverse complement strand
TGGGGATGGGGATGGGGATGGGGATGGGGATGGGGATGGGGATGGGGATGGGGATGGGGATGGGGATGGGGATCGAGACCGGGATCGGGATCGGCATCAGGATCAAGATCAGGATCAGATCAGGATCAGATCAGGATCAGATCAGGATCAGATCAGGGGGCTGGATCGGGGAGCAGGATCGGCGACGGCGACGCGCTTGTGGGATTGGGGAGGGGGCGCGGCGGCGTTGCGCATGAGAAGACGGCGGATCCGGCGCGCGCGTGCGTCGGATCCGCCGTCTTTTTGTGGAGGGGGGAATTTCCGGCCGTCCCGTCCCTCATCAGGAGGTGCCGCGATCATGCGGCGCCGACGCGGGGCCGGCCCGCCCCGAACCCCTCTCCCGAGAGACGACATGCCCGGAACCGTGAAGGTGTTGCTGATGGCCGCCGACTCCCAGGAGGGCGCCGCGGGACTGCGCCTGGACCGCGAGATCCGCGGCGCCGTGGAAGCCGTTCGGACGGGGGCCGCCGGAGGGCGGGTGGAGATCCACTCGCGCCTGGCCGTCCAGCGCGACGATTGGAGACGGGCGCTGCTGGAGCACGATCCGCAGGTCGTCCAGTTCTCCGGCCACGGCTCCGGGAACGGCCTGTTCCTGGACACGGACGACCACGACGACGTGCTGTCCGCGGCGGAGCTCGCCGCGCTCTTCGTCCCGCACCGCCACGTGCGGGTGGTGGTGCTGAACGCCTGCCGGACGTACGAGGTCGCCAGGGCGCTCAACGACGTGGTGGACTACACGGTGGCGATGGAGCTGGCCATCGACGACGCCGCGGCGGTGGTGTTCTCCGGCGCCTTCTACGAGGCATTGGCCGCCGGGCGCACGGTCCCCACCGCGTTCGACACGGCGCGCGCCGCCCTCAAGGGCCGGTACGGAGAGAAGCACGCCCTCCCCCGCCTCCTGATGCGCGAGGGCGCGGACGAGTCGCCCGTCGTCGTCCTCCCTCACCCCGTGGGCGAACGGGAGGGCGGGATGATGAACGTGGTGGATGAGGTGGAGTCGACGCACGAAACGGAGATCATGAACCGGGCACGCTCCTCGTCTCCGCCGCCGCGGATGGGGAACGTGGTGCGTCAGTCGAAGTTCGAAGGCCCGCTCAGGATCGGGAATTCGCTGAACGGGCTGAACGAGTAGGGCGAGATTCCCATCACCCCCCGAACGATTCCATTCATCCCCCGAGAGAGTTCCATGAGCAACCTGACCTTCGACGAGAACCTGGTCCGCGAGTGCAAGGCCGAGCCGCTGGAGGGGCATACGGTGGTGGTGCTGGAGCGCGTGGGCGAGAAGGGCGAGAAGTTCCACTCCCTGCTGGAGCCCGGCGCCGAGCGGCCCCGGCAGAATCCCTTCGCCGTGCTGATCGGCAAGCCGAGCGTCTACCTGGCCTACGCGGTGGACGCCTCCAGGGGCCGGTCGCTGGAGTTCACCCAGCACGTGCAGATGGCCGAGCGGGTGCACGACTTCGATCTGCACTTCAGCCTGTGGTACCGCGTGGGCGACCCGCAGCTGCTGGTGGCCACCCGCACCAGCGACCCCCTGGAGCGGGTGCGCAGGCAGGTGGCCGAGGTGGTGGCGGAGGAGATGGCCGAGCAGCCGTGGGGCGACGTGTGGCACGCCTTCCGGAGCACCAGCGAGTCGGTGGTGTCCCGCACGACCGCCGAGCTCCGAACGTTCGCGCGCGACTACGGCATCACCATCACCACGCTGCGCCTGCGGGCCACGTTCCCCGACAGCGCCCTGGAGGCGGACCGCGAGATCCACGGGATCCACCAGAGGGGGCGCGTGGGGCAGGCGCGGATCGACGTTGCCCAGGGGCTGCACGAGCACCGCCGCAGCGCGCGCCGCGGGAGCGCCGAGGACGACGAGTACGACCGTGCCGAGGCGGCCCGGCAGGAGGTCCAGAAGAAGATGATTGAGAAGTACATCGAGCTGATCGGCACCGCCGGCAGCGCGGACGACATCCAGGACCTTCAGATCCGGCTGTTCGGCGGCGGCGCCGGCTCCCTTGGGGCGGTGGGGCTGCCGGGCCGGAACGGGACGGCGGCCATCGCGGGGGGGAGCGGGAACGGGCACGCGAGGAACACCCTTTCCGCACCGGGCGGGAACGAGCTGGGCGCCGTGCTCGCCGAGGTGGTGGCGCTCACGGAGTGCCGCCCGGACGGCAAGTGCCGCATGCTGCGCAGCCGCCTCCTCCACGTGGTGGCCGCGGCGGTCGCCGACGACTCGACCCAGGTGTCGCAGGAGCTGGCGGACCACGCCCGGCGCGCCTCCGCCGAGATCAGCTCCGCCCCGCTCCCCCCGGAGCGGCTGCAGGCCCTGCACGATCTGGCCGATCCCCAGCGGCTGCGCCAGCGCCTGTAAGCCGGCCCCGCGCCCTTCGATCCCCCGGCTCGCGGCGTCCGGCTCCCGCCCCCCGCGCCGGGGCCGGCGCCGCTTCCTTCCATCCAACGCGAGATCATGTCGATCGACGATCCGATGGCCGCCGACCCCTTCGCGGCCGCGCTTTCCCCTTCGCCCCCGCCGCCGGGAGGCGACCCGTCCGCCGCGCCGCCCGCCCCCGGGACCAACGATGCGGGCGACGCCGGCGACGGGGACGGAGGCCAGCGGAACACAGTTGCCGGTAACAATGTGGGCGGCAACATGTCCATCTTCAACAACGCCATCCACATCCTGGAGGCGCAGCGCCGCACCAGGGTCCGCCAGTTCACCCTGGCCGACGGGCGGACCGTGACGGAGACGGAGGAGCGCTGGGCGGTGGAGCACTTCACCGGGGTGGAGGGCGAGGCCGACGCCCTGCTGCGGCACCTGGAGGAGAGGCGCGTGCTGCTGCTGAGCGGCGATTCGGGCGCCCGCAAGGTGACGGCGGCCACGCACCTGGCCATGCGGCTGCGCGAGCGCAGCCTGTGCCGGCACCCCGCGTACGTGGTGGGGGCGGTGGACCGGCACGTCCACGTGGACTTCCCCCGGATCCCCGAGAAGCACGAGGAGCTGCGCGACCGCGTGGTGGTCTTTCGCTACGCCCTTTCACGCGGCAACCCGGACCTGGCGAACGCCTTCGCCAAGACCGACCGCGCGGGGTGGGCGCGGCTCGCGGACGAGCTGCGCGCGCGCAACGCCTTCCTGGTGTTCACCGCCACCCCCGCCGAGACGGAGCAGTTCCTCAAGTGCCACGGCTTCGGCGGCGTGCACCACGCGCTGTCGCCCCACCCGCCTCCGGAGCTGGCGCGCCGGCTGGCCGGGTACCTGGGCACGCTCCGCGAACGGGGGGAGGCGTCCGCGGAGGTGGTGGCGGCGCTGGAGGGGTTCGGCGAGGGGCTGCTGCGGCGGTTCGCCTTCGCCCCGCAGCTGATGGACTTCGTGAGCTTCTTCGTGGGGCTGGGACAGCCCGACCTGGGGCTCGACGAGGCCCACGCCCTCTTCCAGGACTCCAGCAAGCGCCTGCTGTACGACCTGGACGACGACATCGACGGGTGGTCGTTCGGCTTCACGCTGGCGCTGGCGCAGTGCGTTCCCGACGCCGACGGGGTGCCCTGGGTGGACTTCGACCGGCTGCGGAGGCACCTGCGCCGGTGGCTGCAGCGCGACCTGCAGATCACCGCCGCCCCCCGCGACGGCGAGGACGAGGCGGAGTCCAGCGAGGTGCGCCTGGAGCTTTCGGACGACACGCTGTTCACGCGCAGCCGGGCGCGCGTGGAGAAGGATCCCGTCACCCTGGCCGACGTCATCCGCTCCTGCGACGGCCGGCCGCCGGAGAGCGTGTGGCGGGACCTGCTGGGCCACCACCGCCGCGTCCTCACCGCCATCCTTCCGCGGCTGCGCGAGCTGGCGGAGCGGCCGGGGCTGGAGGGGCGCAGCATCGGCGTGCTGGCGGCGCAGGTGATCGGCCGCATCGGCGAGATGGACTACGAACGGATCGTGGTGCCCACGGCGGAGCGCTGGGCCGTGTCGGGGAGCGGGCAGCACCGCGGCCTGGTGGGCGCCATGTTCGAGGGCGTGCTGGGGAGCGAGGACGCGCGGTACCGCGCGCGCTGCCTGGCGCACCTGCGCGGGATGCACGCGGGCGGCCCCGCCGCGGCGGGGAAGGGGCGAGTGGAGGCCGCAATCGGCGCGTACACGTGGGTGGGGTGGCACGACTTCGCCCTGGCGATGGACGAGCTGTACGCCATCGCCCGGGCGTACCTGGTCCCCAGCATCGAGGACGCGACGCGGCTGGCGCAGCTGGTGACGGGCATCCAGGCCGACATCCAGAAGGCCGCGGGGAAGGACGACAAGGCCGCGCGCGCCCTCCAGGAGGTGCTGCGCAGCCTGGTGGACCGGATCTACGAGGCGCAGGGCGACATCTTCATCGGCGTGCAGTACGCGCTCGTGGCCCTGTGCGCGGCGCGCGGCCCCACGCCCGTGCTCCGGGCGCTGCGCGGCTGGATCGGCCGGGGCGGGGCCAGCACGGGGGTGCTGGTGGCGCTGATGTTCATGCACGAGCGGGGGATCGCCAACCAGCTCCGCGAGGACGTCGTGGAGTTTCCCCAGGGCGAGGGGCTCCCGCCGGCCACCTGCGGGCAGTTCGTCCGCGCGCTGGCGGGGGGCGAGGAGGACGTGTTCCAGGCCGCCCGGTTCCTGGGAGAGCTGTACGACAGCGTGACATCGCCGTGGGCGGCGGAGGCGCTCGTCCGCAGGCACTTCCGCGAGCAGCTCAAGGTGCACCTGCTGGGCTGGGTCCGCGAGGCGCTCCCGGTGCCGGAGCTGGCCGCGTCCGTCCGCGCCTTCCTGGAGCAGCTGTCCCGCACGCACCGGGGCGCCCTGCGCGACGTGATCGTCAGCCTGGTGAGCGGCGGCGAGTTCACCCGCAAGCCGGACATGCGGGCGTTCGCCGCCTCCCTGCAGCTGTGAGCCGCGGCGGAGCGGCCGACGGCGGCCCCCGTCATCCCGCGCGAGCAGGCGCGGCCCGAGGCCGAACGGCTCGTCCCCGCACTCCGCGTGGGGGCGGCCCGCTCCCGGTCCCGGTGTGAGGAGATGGATGCGACGACAAACCCGATCTCGTCCCTGGCCACCGCTCGTTTTCCTGACCGCTCATCCACACGCCTTCGGTCTCGTGGTGACTCGGCGCGTGTGGTGGCGGCCGTTCCGGGGTTGCGGGTTGATCCCGCGGACCTATACTGACCGGACCGACACGGACAGCGCCCGACGTCGTCGGTCTTCATGTGAACCGCGTTCCGATTCGTATCCAGATCATGAATCCCGCACCGCGACGATGCGCCGCGCGCCTGATCCTGCCTGCCGTCCTCTCGGCTCTGGTCGCGGCGGGATGCGGCGGCCCTCCCGAGCAGGAGGACGGCCTCGCGGATGCGGGTGGCCCCAGCCACCTGCTCTCGGCTCCCCTCCGCGATTCCGATCAGCTCCCCACGGACGATGCGCCCCCGGTCGCCAGCGACGAGGCTCCGTTCGCCGATCCGCCCCTCGTCGCCGGCGACCCATCTCCATTCCCCGATCCTCCCCCGGTCGCCGGCGACGAGGCTCCATCCGGGAGAGGTTGCAATCCGAACTACGACCCGTGCGTGCCGATCGACAGCGACGTGGACTGCGAAGGGGGCCGCGGAAACGGTCCCTCGTACGTGGCGGGCCCGGTGCGAGTCGTCGGGAGGGACCCCTACGGCCTGGACCGGGATGGTGACGGGGTGGGGTGCGACAGCTGATCGTCTCTCTCTTCCCTTTCCCCAGGGACGGCTCTACCCTTCGCGGGATGTGGCAGCGGCAGGCGGGCCGGCACTGGATGGGCGCGGCGTCCTGGAGCGGGGAGATGGGTTCTCTCCGCGCGGCGCTCCATCGGTCGCGTTCGGGCGCGAGGGCCTGGGTCGCGGCCGCGGGGCGGCTCCTTCGTGAACGACAACCCGGAGACACGGATGCGGATGCTGAAGCTGGATGTCGAGGCGCTGGTGGTGGAGTCGTTCCAGACGGTGCCGGCGGCGGACGGCCGCGGGACCGTCCACGGCGCGGGGGACCGTGCCTTCGAGGCGTTCGGCGCCGACCCGGGGGTGCACCGGGCCGTGCCTCAGCGGCGAGTCGGGGTGCCCCATCCTGAGCTGCGGCAGCTCGTGCGACGCCGAAACCGTCGCGGAGCCGGCGGGGCCCACGGGGTGATCCGCCGCGCCGTCGGCAGCTGACACGCCGTGCGCAGGCCATGGAGGGCGGCCGCGGGACTGGCGGAGACAGATCGTGTGAACGTCGTGGAGGACTCTCCCCGCGGAAGCGGAGGCGGAATTCGGGCGCGGCCGGAAGACCATCCGGCGCGCCCGTTTTCGTTTCCCGATCCCGCCGCGCCATCCGGAAAGCCCGCGGAGGCAGCAGCTTGGATCAAAATCGACCGTTACGGGACATCTATCATCCGCAAATCAATACGTTCCTGATTGGCCCGTAGCGGACGAATGCGCCGGAATCCTCGACGCACGGCCATGTTTGGTCGATCGGCCGCATCCTGTCCCACTCATCGCCAGACCGTGGAAATCGGGAGGTATGCGGGTCCCGGGACACCGCTCTGGGGGGCGGGAGAACAATTTGTTTAAGCACCTCTTGCGCGGCTCTCTATTTCAGACATATTGTATGGCAGAAGCAGTTCCCTCCCGCCGGTGTTTCAATCCCTTTTCAGAGTGGAGAGCACATGAGGTACACGAGATCGATTCCCGTCGCGGTTCTCGGCCTGATGCTCACGGCCGCGTGCGACTCGTCCGAGCTGGTCAGCCCGGACCCGTCCGCGGTCGACCCGGTGGGCCCCAAGGTCCAGCTCCGCACGCCGGACGACGAGTTCGCGCGCGCGGCGCGGGAAGAGGCGCCCGGGTTCGCCGGCTTCTACCTGGACGAGGACGGGACGCCGGTGGTGCGGCTGGTGGACACCCGCAAGAGCGCGGCGGCGCAGCGCTACCTGGCGCCGCACTTCGCGGCCGTCCGCACCGGGCATCACCGGGGCGCCGCGCGGCAGCCCATCATCCGCGGCGCCGCCTTCGACTTCGCGCAGCTGAAGGGGTGGGCCGACCGGCTGGAGCCCATGCTGACCCGGAGCGACGTGTTCCTGATCGACGTGGACGAGAGGGAGAACCGGGTGATGGTGGGCGTGCAGGACGCCGGCGCCACCGCCGCCGTGCGCGCCGAGGCCGCGCGGCTGGGGATGCCCGCCGCCGCGCTGCACGTGCAGACGCAGCCCAGGCCCCAGGTGCGCGCCTCGCTCCGTGACCGCCAGACCGTGCTGAACGGCGGGATCCAGATCGCCTTCGGCCAGTACCTCTGCACGCTGGGCTTCACCGCCACGCGCGTCTCCACCGGGGCGCCGGTCTCCGTCACCAACGCGCACTGCACCGGGACGCAGTACGCCAGCGACGGGATCGCGATCTACCAGAACACCGTCGCCGCCGGCAACCAGATCGGCAACGAGGTGGCCGACCGCGGGATGTGGGCGTGCGCCGGGGCCGGCACCTCGTGCCGCCAGGCCGACGCCGCCTACATCAGCAACAACGGGACGCGCACCACCGGCCGGGGCGGGATCGCCCGGACCAACTGGGCCACGGGCGCCAACGCCGGGACCACCATCATCGGCGAGTTCGACATCATCGGGCGCTACACCGGCACGCTGCCGGTGGGGAGCTACCTGGACAAGACGGGCCGCACCAGCGGCTCCACCTACGGCCAGGTCACCAACTCGTGCGTGACCATCGGCGTGCTGCGCTGCCAGGACATCTCCAAGGTGTGGTCCGAGGGCGGCGACAGCGGCTCGCCGGTGTACGTCTACATCGGCGGTGCCGGCACGGCCGAGAACGACGTCCAGCTCCACGGCGTGATGTGGGGCGGGCCGGGGACCGACTACACCACCACGTACTCCAGCCGCCTCTCGGGGATCGAGCAGGACCTGGGCGCGCTGTCCAACCTGTGCCGCGCGGCCTACGGCTGCTGATCTCGCGACGGAGGAGGGCGGCGCCGGCCGTGGCCGTCCTCCTCCGCGCGGGACCCGCCCCGCGCGCGGGGCGAAACGGATCCGGGAACCGGAGGGAACGATGGAAGGCGTGATCGCCGGGGTGGACTCCGGCCCCGAGGGGGTTCGGCTGACCATCGATTCGCCCGGAGGCGCGGAGCCGCGCGTGGTCCTGGTCGTCCCGCCCGGGACGGAGGTGCTCGTCGAGCGCGCGGACGGCGCCACGAGCCCGGGTGGAGCGGCGGAGCTGGTGGCCGGCGCGAGGGTCGTGGCCCGGCACGCGGGCGCGGCCATGCGCTCGCTCCCGCCGCAGTATCACGCGACGCAGATCCGGATCCTGCGCGGCTCCTGAGGGAGCGCGGGGGCTCCGGCCCGATCTCGACGACGGGCTCGGCCGATCACCGGCCGAGCCCGTCTCATGTTTGGGGCGTCGGTGCGGAGGTGCTTCGTCGACGATCCACGATCCGCGGAGAGGTGGCCGCGCGGTCGGAGATGCGGCGGGGGTGGGTTGCCGGCCGCACGCCTCGCGCGTCGTGCCACCCGTGCAGCCAGGCTTGAGCGAGCCTGATGCAGCGCCCATCCACTAGCGCTCTTTAAGAGTCTTCACGATTGGAGAATTTATGCGATTTATCCTGCTCAATAAACCTCTCAACTGAGAATGCAAACGGATGCAGCGATTGAAATTACCAATGTCCGCGCGGGAATGCGGGGCATCGGCGGGAAAATCGATTTTCGGAGGACGCGCATTTAGACCCCTTGCGTACATAGATATTTCCAGTACATATTCTCCTCGCCGGTGTGTTTTGGGCCTTCCCGTTCTCAACCCATCAGGAGTGGAGGAGCACATGAGGTACAAGGCATTCCTTCCCACCGCGGTTCTCGGCCTGTTCGTCCTGGCGGCGTGCGACTCGTCCGAGCTGGTCAGCCCGGATCCGGTCGCGGTGGACCCGGTCGGTCCCAAGATCCAGCTCAAGACGTCGGACGACGAGTTCGCCCGCGCGGCGCGCGCCGAGGCGCCCGGCTTCGCCGGGTTCTATCTCGACGAAGACGGCACTCCCGTGATCCGGCTGGTGGACACCGGCAAGGGCGCGGCGGCGCGGCAGTACCTGGCGCCGCGCCTGACGGCCATCCGCGGGGAGCGCAACGGGAAGGCGGTGCGGCAGCCGGTCTTCCGCCCGGCCACGTACGACTTCGCGCAGCTGAAGGGGTGGGCGGACGGGCTGACGCCGATGACGAAGCGCGGCGATGTGTACACGATCGACGTGGACGAGAAGCTGAACCGCGTGAGCGTGGGCGTGCAGGACGCCGCCGCGATCGCGGCGGTGCGCGCCGAGGCGGCGCGGCTGGGAGTGCCGGCCTCCGCGCTGCAGGTGCAGACGCAGGCCAAGCCCGAGCAGCGCATCACCGTCCAGCAGTACCACAACCCCCTGTACGGCGGGATCCAGATCGCGTTCAGCCAGTACCTGTGCACGCTGGGCTTCAACGCGACCACCGCGGCGGGGCAGTCGATCTTCGTCACCAACTCGCACTGCACGAACACGTACTTCGGCCCCGACGGCGTCACCATCTTCCAGCCCACCAATACGGCTGGAAACCAGATCGGAACCGAGGTCGCGGACATCGGGCTGTGGGACTGCGGCGGGACGTGCCGGTGGGCCGACGCCGCGTACATCGCCCACAACGGCACCCGCGGTGTCTCGCAAGGCGTCATCGCGCGCACCCCGTGGCCGAACCCCATCTCGATCACCGAGATCGCGTCGTACCGGGTCGTGGCGCGGTACAACGGCAGCGCCCCGGTGGGCACCTACCTGGACAAGACCGGGCGCACCTCCGGGTCCACGTACGGCCAGGTCACCCAGTCGTGCGTGACCATCGGCAACCTGGTCTGCCAGGACGTCTCCACGGTGTACTCCGCGGGCGGCGACAGCGGCTCTCCGATCTACATCTGGCTCGGCGGGAGCGACGTGCAGCTCCAGGGCATCCTGTGGGGCGGGCCGTCGAACAACTTCAACATCACGTACTCCAGCCCGCTCGTGAACATCGAGTACGACCTGGGTCCGCTCAGCAACGTCTGCGCGCCGGGCTTCGGCTGCTGACGGTGCTCGCCAGGCCGGTCACCCGGTCCGGCGGATGATCCACGGGCCCGGCCACCTCGGCCGGGCCCGTTGCGCATCCGTTCGTTGGACGGCGATCCATGGCGGCGCGAGGGTACGATCCTTATCATCTCTCCATTCCTGACGATCATGGGGCCGGGCGCGGTCTTCGCATCGCGGCCCACGCGGGTGCGGCGCCGGCGGATGATCATCTCCACATCGAACCGGCCGAGCGGGGAGAGATGACGAGGGCTGACTGGCGGATGGTGATCGTGGCCGCGGCGGTGCTGGGCGCGTGCGGGGGCGGCGGTGGCGAGGCCGCGCCGGACGCCAACCGCCAGCGCTACGAGGCGGACAAGAAGCGCTGCGAGGAGATCTCCGGCAGCGAGCCGGCGCAAAAGAGCTGCATGACCTACCGCGGCTGGAAGGACGGCAAGTACCGCCGGTGACGGGCGTGGGGGCGCGGGTCGGGCGCCCCCTCGCCGCGTCCGGTCCATCGATCCGGCCGATCGATGGGAGCAAGATCGTTCAGGACGGCGGCGGGGATCGCCCGGCAGATTGCGGGCTCTTTCGCGCGTCAGACCGATCAAACCGTCAGGAGGGCGGGGGATGCTCTACGACCGGCTGGGGGACACGGGGCTGCTGGTGAGCCGGATGGCGTTCGGGGCCATGACGTTCGGCTCCGGGGAGGAGGGGGCGTTCGCCTCCGTCTACAAGGTGGACGATTCCGGGGCGGACGCGCTGGTGGGGCGGGCGCTGGACGCGGGAGTCAACTTCTTCAACACGGCGGACGCGTACGCGGGCGGGCAGTCGGAGGAGATGCTGGGGCGGGCGCTGGGCGCGCGCCGCCGCGACGTGGTGATCGCCACCAAGGTGGGGAACCGCACGGGCGAGGCGCTGGTGCACCAGGGGCTCTCGCGCCACCACGTCCTGGCCGAGGCGGAGCAGAGCCTGCGCCGGCTGGGGACGGACTACGTCGACGTGTACCTGGTGCACCGGCTGGACCCGTACACGCCGCTGGGCGAGACGCTGGAGGCGCTGGACGCGCTGGTGCGGCAGGGAAAGGTGCGCTACGTGGGCTTCTCCAACTGGCCGGCGTGGATGGCGGCGAAGGCGGTCGGTCTCCAGCGCGAGCACGGGTGGGCGCGCTTCCGCGCGGCGGAGATGTACTACTCGCTGGTGGGGCGCGACCTGGAGCACGAGGTGGTGCCGTTCGCGCGGGACGCGGGGGTGGGGATCATGGTGTGGAGCCCGCTGGCCGGCGGCTTCCTCTCCGGCAAGTACACGCGCGCGGACCCCACGGGCGGCGGCGGGCGGCTGACGGGCTTCGACTTCCTCCCGTTCGACCGCGAGCGCGGCTACGACCTGGTGGAGCGGATGCGCGAGATCGGCTCCGGGCACGGGGCGTCGCCGGCGCAGGTGGCGCTCGCGTGGCTCCTCTCGCGGCCGCACGTGGCGTCGGTGCTGATCGGGGCGAGCCGGACGGGGCAGCTGGACGACAACCTGAAGGCGGCGGAGATCTCGCTCTCCGCCGACGAGGTGGCGGAGCTGGACCGGATGACGGAGCCGACGCCCACGTATCCCAGCTGGTTCAACGAGAAGGTCTTCGACGTCCAGGCCCGCGAGGCGCTCGGCGGCTGACCGTCGTCACGCGGCGAACGAAGGCCGCCGCGGCTCGATGGAGCCGCGGCGGCCTTCCGTGCTACCCGGATCTCCCTTCAGCCGCCGTCCGCCAGGTCGCCGGCGAGGGCGCGGGCGGCGGCGGCGGCTTCGGCGAGCAGGGTGCGGGTGAGGTGGGCGGCGGGGCCGGCGCGGAGGAGGCGGAGGCCCTGGCCGGCCCAGAGCGAGAGCGCGTCGGCGTCGCCGCGGGCGGCGGAGGCGGTCCGCAGGGGGCGGGTGAGGGCGTTCTGCAGCGGGAACGGGGGGATGGGGATGCGCTCGCCTTCCACGGCGTCCATGAACGCGTTGCGGATGCCGCGCGCCGGCCGCCCGGAGAAGGCGCGGGTGACGGCCGTGGCCGCCTCGTCCGACGCGCGGAGCCGCTCGCGGTACGGCGCCGAGGTCCCCGCCTCGTCCGTCGCCAGGTAGGCGGTCCCCAGCGAGACGCCCGCCGCGCCGAGCGCCCGCGCCGCCACGATCCCGCGCCCGTCCATGATGCCGCCCGAGGCGATCACGGGAACGCGCACGGCGTCCACCAGCTGCGGCACCAGCGACATCGTCCCCACCAGCGCCGCCTCGAAGGGCCCCTGGAAGGTGCCGCGGTGGCCGCCCGCCTCGCTCCCCTGCGCGACCACGGCGTCCACGCCCGCCGCCTCCAGCGCCGCGCCCTCGGCCACCGTCGTGGCCGTGCCCATCACGAACACGCCGCGCCGCCTCAGCTCCGCCATCGCGTCCGCGTGGGGGATGCCGAAGGTGAAGGTGAAGACGGGGACCTCCACCTCCAGCACCACCGCCAGCTGCGCGTCGAACGGGTCGGCGGAGGGCGCGGGGAGCTCCGGCGGATCGATGCCGAGCATGCGGTGCCAGCGCGCCACCAGCTCCAGCATGGGCCCGGCGTCGCCCGCGCCCTCCGTGGCGCCGCCGGCGAAGAGGTTCACGGCGAAGGGGCGATCGGTCAGCCGGCGGACCTCGCCGACCGCGTCGCGGAGCTGCTCCGGCGTGAGGTACGCCGCGCCCAGGGAGCCCAGGCCGCCGGCGCCCGACACCGCCGCCGCGAGCGCGGGGGTGCTCGGCCCGCCCGCCATCGGCGCCAGCATCAGCGGATGGTCGATCCCCAGCCGCCGCGCCAGCCCGCGCCACGCGCCCCTCATCGCCCGCCCCTCCGCGCGATCTTCATCGCCTCGCGCCCGATGTTCATCGCCCGCTCCTCCGCGCTTTGATTGTCATCGCCTCGCGCCCGATGTTCATCACCTGCTCCTCCGCACCGTGAAGTCATCGCCCCGCCTTCGACGCTCATCGATCGGCAGCGACGCTTATCGACTCGCCACCGATGCCATCGCCCGCTTCCGATGTTCATCGCCTCGCCTTCGACGCTCATCGATCACGCAGGGGCGCTCATCGACCCGCCGCGGATTCCTCGGCGCGGGCGGCGGTGTCGCGGTCGAGGAGGGCGCGGACGGTCTCGATCAGGGGGTGGCCGGCGGTGTGGCGCTTCCCGTAGTCGAGGTTGAAGCGGTAGTCGAAGTCCGGCGGGTTCCTCCCCTGGTTGTGCTGCATGATGGTCTCGAGCTTGTCCAGCGCCTTGGCGAGCTTCGCCTCGGGCGACGCGGCGGCCTCGTACTCGTCCCAGAGCGCGGTGATCTCGGCGCGGAGGCGCTCGGGGAGGGGGCGGAGGAGCTGCAGCAGGTCCTCGCGCTCCTGCGCCGCCTTGCTCTCGCCGGGGACCTGGTGGATGGCCGGGATGTCGCCGCCGATGGCCTCGCCCAGGTCGTGGATCACGCAGATCTTCACCAGCCTGGCGAAGTCCACCTCGGGAAAGCTGTCCGCGAACATCATCGACATCAGGCAGAGCCGCCACGTGTGCTCCGCCACGCTCTCCGACCGCCCGGCGGAGGTCCATCCGCTGCGGTACGTGGTCTTCAGCTGCTCCGCCGCGCGCAGGAACTCCAGCACCCCCGCGATCTCCGCTCCGTCCATCGCCCCTCTCCCATCCATCCGTTCGCGATTCCGATCCGTCCCTCCGAGGGCGTGGAAGATGGCGCCCGGGACACGCCGCTACAAGGATCATCCCCCGATTGTCCAATGTTCATTCTCTTGTCGAATTCAGATGCCGAACGTTGCCGGTTGACGTGAGGGCGTCGCCGAATTATCATCGGTGACAACGGAGGATGAGAGAATGATCGACGAGATGGACGTCAGGATCGTGGAGATGCTCCAGCGGAACGCCCGCACGCCGAACGCGGAGATCGCGCGGCAGGTGGGGATGGCGCCGTCGGCGGTGCTGGAGCGCATCCGCAAGCTGGAGGAGCGCGGCGTGATCGAGGGATACACGGCCCGCGTGAACGCCGAGGCGTACGGGCTGGGGCTGACGGCGTTCGTCTTCGTGCGCGCCAACGAGCGGCTGGGCGCCCCGCAGACGGCCGAGCGGCTGGCCGCCATCCCGGAGGTGCAGGAGGTCCACCACGTGGCCGGCGAGGACTGCTTCCTGGTGAAGGTGCGCGTGGCCGGCACCCGCGCCATGCGCGAGCTGCTGCGCGACAAGCTGGGCGCCATCGACACCATCGTCTCCACCCGCTCCACCATCGTGCTCGACACCGTGAAGGAGACCGCGGTGCTCCCGCCGCCCTCCAGGGGACCCGAAGATGACTGACACCACCACGACCCGCCCGCGCCCGAGCGCGGCGATGGTCCTGGCCGCCTTCGCCGCGGTCTACGTGCTGTGGGGAAGCACCTACCTGGCCATCCGCGTGGCCATCGAGTCGCTCCCGCCGCTGCTGATGGCGTCCACGCGCTTCCTGGCGGCGGGCGCCATCCTCTACGCCGTCATGCGCCTGCGCGGCGAGCCGGCGCCCACGCGCGCGCAGTGGCGCAACACGGCCATCGTGGGCACGCTCCTCCTCCTGGGCGGCAACGGCGGCGTGGTGATGGCGGAGCGCACCGTCCCCTCCGGCGTGGCCGCGCTGCTGGTGGCCACGGTGCCCCTGTGGATGGTGGTGATGGAGTGGCTGCGCCCCGCCGGCACCCGGCCCACGGGACGGACGCTGATCGGCCTGGCGGTGGGGTTCGTGGGGATGATCGTCCTCGTCGGTCCCGCGGGGCTGGCGGGCGGCGCGAGCGTGGACCCGCTGGGCGCCGGGCTCCTGCTGATGGGCTCGCTGTCGTGGGCCGCCGGCTCCACCTTCGCCCGCGGCGCCGCGCTCCCGAAGAGCGCGCTGCTGGCGACCGCGATGGAGATGCTGTGCGGCGGCGCGGCGCTCCTCCTGGCCGGCGCCGCCCGCGGCGAGCTGGCCACGATGGATCCGTCCGCGTTCACCACCGAGTCGGTGCTGGCGCTCCTCTACCTGGTGGTGTTCGGGTCGCTGGTGGGCTTCAGCGCGTACGTCTGGCTCCTGGGCGTGACCTCGGCGGCGCGCGTCTCCACCTACGCCTACGTGAACCCCGTGGTGGCGGTGATGCTGGGGTGGGCCATCCTGGACGAGCCCATCACCCCCCGCGTGATGGCGGCCGCCGCGGTGATCATCCTGGCCGTGGCCGTCATCACCACCGGAAAACGTCCCGCCGCGGCGTCCGTGGAGATCGATGAGAAACGTCGGGATCGGCCCCCGGGGGAGCGGCGCGACGCGGCGTGAACGGCGTGAACGGCGTGCAAGATGATAATGGCGGCGCGGGATCGGCGGCGGGGGCACGGGCCTCCGCCGCCGATCGCTTCTCCATCGCCGGGACGAAGCTGGACGTACATCATGCGCCGATCGGATCGCGCCTCCCCTGCGTCATCTGTTTGCCAAATCGCGGTGGTACCAAAACTTGCGTTAGCAGCAGCCCACGAGGCTCGCGCCTCGCTCCTTGTCGTCCTGGAGCGCTCACGCCGTCCGCGCGCGGATGGATGAACGTGTAAGCCGGCCGGTCCGCGACCCTGCCGGGCGCGCGCTCCGGGACGAACGTGGTCGGGAAGGCGTCGCGGCGCAGAGCGGGGATAAGGGGAGGATGAGATGAAGAAGTGGTGGATTCTCGGCGTCGCGCTGATGGGGCTGGCGGGATGCGACGGGCTGCTGGGCTCGGACGACGACATCGAGGCGAGCGGGCTGGTGTTCACGATGAACAACGCGGCCACGGCCAACTACGTGATCGTCTTCCGGCGCGACGACGAGGGGCGGCTGACGCGGCTGGACTCGCTCGCCACGGGAGGGCGGGGGAGCGGCCCGCACCCGGTGTTCGGGACGGACCCGCTGGAGTCGCAGGACGCGCTGATCCTGAGCGACGACGAGCGCTTCCTCTTCGCGGTGGACGCGGGGAGCAACGAGGTGACGTCGTTCCGGCTGGGGGGCGGGACGTTCACGCGGGTGAGCCGGGTGAGCTCGGGCGGGCAGTTCCCGGTGAGCCTGGCGCACCGCGGCAACGTGCTGTACGTGGTGAACGCCAACAACGGCGGCAGCATCAGCGGCTTCCGCGTGAGCGGCGACGGGACGCTCGCGCCCATCGCCAACTCCACGCGCCCGCTGAGCGGCGCGGCCAACCCGGGGCCCGGCTCCATCCGCATCAGCCCCAACGGGCAGACGCTGGTGGTGACGGAGAAGCCGACCAACAACCTGGTGATCTATCCGCTGGACGCCAACGGGGTTCCGGGGACGCGCGCCGTGGTCCCGGCGCCGGGGCCCACGCCCTTCGGCGCGGACTTCGACCCGGCGGGGCACTACATCCTCTCCGAGGGGAACATCGGGCCCATGCGGGCGGCGGTGCCGGACGGGAGCACGGTCTCCTCGGCCAACCTGACGGCGACGGCGGTGTCGACCATCACCGACTCGGCCCCGACCACCGAGACGGCGGCGTGCTGGGTGCAGATCACCCGTGACGGCCGCTACGCCTACACCACCAACACGGGGAGCGGGTCCGTCACCGGCTTCTCCATCTCCGCCACCGGCGCGCTCACGCGGCTGACGGCGGACGGGAAGACGGGAGTGACGGGGACCGGGACGCAGCCGCTGGACATGGCGTACGCCGACGGCTTCCTGTACGCGCTGACCCCCGGCGACGGCGGGATCCACGCCTTCAAGGTGGAGACCAACGGCGCGCTGACGGCGCTGACCAACATCACCAACCAGCTCCCCATCAGCGTCACCGGCCTGGCGGCGCTGTAGCCGGAAGCCGGGATCGGAAGGGCTGGACGTAGAACGGCGGGGCAGCGGAGGAGGATCTCCGCTGCCCCGCTGTCTTGTGCGTGCGTCCGTCGCGACGGTTCGGCGCGGAGACGAGGGCTGGCGCGCTTCCGCGGCCCCGCGCCCCCTCCTGATCGCTGGGGCGATCTGTCCTCCCCCGTTCCGGGGGAAGATGGCTGTGCGAAGATCCTTGCGCGCGTTGATGCACGCGACGTGGTAGAAAAAGCTCCCTCCCACCGCGCGGCGGGGGGAGGGCGGAGGAGGGGGCCGCCGCGGCATGCGACACGGCGGGTCGAAACGCGCCGGAGTGCCACCGCAGCTCGCCCGTGCGGACGGATCGGCGGTTGGTCGGCGGAGGTATCTCGCGACAAACGAACGTCTTCCGCCTTGATGAAGATCGGCTGTTTCCAGCGGGGTACTGTATTGAGAGCGGGGTATCGATCGGAGGAATTGCGAAATCGTTCCGACTGTTGCAAACTTCTGTAGCAGACCGCTCGATCCATCCCACCTTATTTTTTCGCCCCGATCCACAGATCCCCATGAACAGGCTTCTCATCCTCCCCGCGGCCGCGGCGCTGCTCGCGGCCGGCACCGCCCATGCGCAGCAGCAGCGCACCCTCGTCCCCGGCCAGCTCACGCGCGGCATGCTCAGCAGCAGCGACGCGCGGCTCACCGACGACACCTACTTCGACGAGTACGTCTTCTCCGGCCGGCGCGGGGAGACGGTGGTCGTCCGCATGGAGTCGGGCTCGTTCGACACCTTCCTGCACCTGGGCGTGCTGCGCTACGGCCAGTGGCAGTCGCTCTCGACGGACGACGACGGCGGCGGCGGCACCAACTCGCAGATCGAGCTGCAGCTGCCGGAAGACGGGACGTACGCCATCCGCGCCAACTCCCTCTCGCGGGACGTGGGCGAGTACACGCTGTCGCTGGTGGGCGGGCGCGCGGGGTCGGGCGTGTCGGGGAAGGAAGGCCTGGGGGTGTACGACGCGGGGACCGCGCAGCCGTACGGCGGCGGGCGCGGCGGGCGCTTCCTGGAGCCGGGGCGGCGCGTCGACGGCTACCTGTCATCGTCGGACCCGGTGCTGGACGGCCGCGAGCCGTTCCACATCTACACCTACTCCGGCCGCCGCGGCGAGACGCTGTCCATCATCGCGCGCTCCTCGGACTTCGACGCGTACCTCGTGATCGGCACGCCGGGCGGGCGCCACGGCGTGGCCAGCGCCCTGGCGCGCAACGACGACGGCGCGGGCGGCCGCGACGCACGCATCGACTTCACGCTCCCCTACGACGGCGAGTACGTGATCCGCGTGAACCCGATGGTCGCGGGGACCGGCAACTACACGCTGGAGGTGCAGTCCAGCTTCCGGTGACGCGCGGCGATCCGGAGCCCTTCCCCGCGCCGCGGGACCGAAGCCGGATCCCCCGATCTCCACGACGTGAAACGCGGCTCCGGCAATTGCGCCGGGGCCGCGTTTCGCGTTCCATCCGCGATTCCATCCGCAGCGAACCCGCCCCGGAGCGGGAGGATGCGTCCGTATGGGTCCGCGGCGGCGGCGCCCCCTCCTGATCGCTGGGGCGATCTGTCCTCCCCCGTTCCGGGGGAAGATGGCGGTGCGAAGATCTTTCGTGCGCGCCGAGGTCCGCGACGCGGTAGAAAAGCTCCCTCCCCTACAGGCGCCCCGCCTGTGGGGGAGGGCTGGGGAGGGGGCCGCCGCGGCATGCGACACGGCGGCGGGTCGAGGCGCGCCGGACCGCCGTCAGCAGCTCGCCCGAGAGACGGAACGGCGGTCGGGCGGCAGGCTTATCTCGCGACGAACCAACGTCTTCCGCATCGATCGGGAGGTCCCCGGGAATTGCGAATCGATGGAGACGGGTGCAAACTGATGTAGCAGGACGATTCATCCTTCCCCGTACCGCACGCCCGATTCACCGGTCCCGATGAACAGGCTTCTCCTTCTCCCGGCGGCCGCGGCGGTGCTCGCGGCCGGCTCCGCCCATGCGCAGCAGCGGGACCTGGTCCCCGGCCAGCCCACGCGCGGCACGCTGAGCGCCACGGACCCGCGGCTCCCCGACGACGCCCACTACGACGAGTACGTCTTTTCCGGCCGGGGCGGCGAGACGGTGGTGGTCAGCATGGAATCCGGGGCGTTCGACACGTTCCTGCACCTGGGAAGCCTGCGCACCGGCCAGTGGCAGCCGCTTTCCACGGACGACAACGGCGGCGGCGGCACCGGCTCGCGCATCGAGCTCCGGCTGCCGGCGAGCGGGACGTACGCGGTCCGGGCCAGCTCCGTCTCTGGCGGCGTGGGCGAGTACACGCTGTCGCTGGTGGGCGGCAGCTACGTGGGCCCGGGGTCGGGGCCGGAGCTGGGCGAGCCGTACGACGGCGGGCGCGGGGCACGCGGCGGACGCGGCGCGTTCCTGCAGCCGGGCCGGCGGGTGGACGCCTCCCTCTCGGCGTCGGACCCGGTGCTGGACAACGGCGAGCCGTTCCACGTCTACACCTACTCCGGGCGGCGCGGCGAGCGCCTGGTCGTCAACGCGAGCTCCCGCGACTTCGACGCGTACCTGGTGGTGGGCACGCCGGGCGGACGGCACGGCGTGGGCACGGAGCTGGCGCGCGACGGCGACGGCGGGGGCGACCGCGACGCGCGCATCGACATCACGCTCCCCACCGACGGCCAGTACGTGATCCGCGTGAGCCCGAGGGTGGCGGGGACCGGCCGCTACATGCTGCTCGTGCAGTCCAACCTGCGCAGCTACGGCGACGACGGCGGAAACGACAGCGGATACGGAGGGCCGATCGACCGCCGGCTCGCCGGCCGCTGGGGGCTGACGATCCCGGGCTCCGGCGTGGACCCGCGCGACTGGAGGAGCGTGGCGCGGGGCGCGTCGATGGGGATCCTGATCGTGGCGCCGGACGGCCGATACACGTGGCGGAGGGAAGGGCGGCCGTCGTCGAGCGGGCGGCTGGAGCCCTTCACCCCGCGCGGCGAATCGGTGCCGAGCTTCCGCTACTTCCAGATCAGCGACGGGGAGGAGGACTTCTACGTCTTCTTCGCTCGCACGCGCACCGAGGTCTACATGCAGGTCAACCGCGTCGACACCGACGCCGTGGTCGCCCACGGCTACGCGGACGCCCGCTGGCGGTAGCTCCCGGTCTCCGTCCGCGCGAAAACGCGGCCCCGGCACTGCGCCGGGGCCGCTTTTTTCATCCGCCGATTCGATCCACCCTCAAGCCCCGGCGGATCCGCCGCCCTCCCGACGCCGCTCCTCCAGCAGCCGGTTCGCCGTGCGCCACCCGCGGACGCAGGTCGCCAGCGTGCCGACGAGGAGCACGCCCGCCATCGTCAGGGCGTACGCGGACTCCCCGATGCGGACCGCGAAGGGGAGCACGACCGCGACGACCATCACCACGATGCCGAGCGCGAAGAAGTCGCGTCCGCTGCGGGCGTTGGCCTCGTACCACACCCACTCGTCGGCGAAGGTGGCGGCCACGCGCAGCCCGTACATGGCGTTGGGCGGGACGCGCCGGCGGATCAGCGGAAGGGAGATGCCGACGAAGAGCAGCCCGACCGCGAGGAAGATGGCGAGGGTGATGTACATCGGAGGATGGAGCCCGGGGGATCTCGCGCCGCGACGGTCGATCGGCGGATGTCGTTACGTCGATCGCCCCCGATCGGTGTCGTCGGAAGTTTGACGAACCCTGGGCGGACGCGCAGAATGCAGCCGGGGGATACGGATCGTCAACGCCGAACCGGGGGGCTCGCCTGGACACGCTCGCCTTCGTCCTGAACCTCGCGTCCACGGGGGTGATGATCGGCATCATCTGGTTCGTCCAGGTGGTGCACTATCCGCTCTTCTCCCGCGTCGGCGCCGACGGCTATCCCGCGTACCATTCGGCGCACAGCCGCCTGACCACCTTCGTCGTCGTCCCGCCGATGCTGCTGGAGCTGGGGACGGGGGTCTGGCTGGCCATCCATCCGCCGTCGTACTTCCCCCCGGCGCTCGCCTGGAGCGGCCTCGCGCTGATCGTCGCCATCTGGCTCTCGACCATGCTCCTGCAGGTGCCGATGCACGGCCGGCTGGAGCGGGGGTTCGACGCCGGCGCGCACCGGCGGCTGGTGCTGGGCAACTGGGTGCGCACCGTCGCCTGGACGGCGCGCGGGATCATCGTGCTGGTCGTCTTCGCGAGGATCGTGGGGCGGGCGTAAAGCGAGGTCGGACGTCTAAAGCTCAGGCTGTGGAAAGGCCGAGTTTGTCGCGGGGCCGGCTTTAGACCCGGATCCTGCGTGGAAAAAGCGAGCACCGTTTGGAAGTAGTAGTATGGAAGAGACTTCCGGCAAGAAGGATCTCCCAAGCCACTACACCCAAACGGTGCTCGGATGAAAAGTATGGATCGA
>Ga0247770_1001229_pt1 | contig 21318 bp, 19 predicted proteins | sample UWRJL136409B6_FD_179943 | JGI IMG/M metagenome (GOLD analysis project Ga0247770, IMG submission 179943) | Plant litter microbial communities from Arlington Agricultural Research Station in Wisconsin, United States - UWRJ-L136-409B-6 | ecosystem: Environmental > Terrestrial > Plant litter >... | reverse complement strand
CGGAAGTTATAGTTCATCGTCCACCGGGAAGTGTCGGCACTTTGTGCGCTTCTCCCCGAATTCTACTCCCTCCCTGGCCATTCCGCACTACCGGAAGGGGTTTGCGAGACAGGCTCTGTAGCGGGTGTGTTCACGCACCCGCGCGGGGTCGGCGGCCGTGGATCCGGTGCGGTTCGACGGGCGGTCTACAATGCCGCGGCGGCCCCCCTCCCTCCGCAAGCGGTGAGCAAGCGGTGGGAGGGAGCTTTTTCTACCGCGCTGCGAGCTTCGGCGCGAGGGTCAGTGATCTCTCCATCACTGCTACGCAGACGCTTCAGAATGCACCGCGGACTGCTGGCCGGGTCCCTCCCCCAGGGTTTCTTGGGGGAGGGACAGGCGCCCCCAGGCGCCAGGGCGGGGGCCCACCGGGGCATCGGGCGCGCCCCCGGCCCGCATCCTGCGCGATTCCGGCCGCGCGACGTATATTCCACGCCCGCATCCGCGAACCATCATCTTCCGCTTCCGACGTGAGCCGCGCTTGAGCGACACCCCCGCCCGGCAGGGCATCGAAGAACAGGCCGCGCGCGACCTGCTGGAGCGCGCCCGCGAGGTGCGCCAGAACGCCTACGCGCCCTACAGCCGCTTCACCGTGGGCGCCGCGCTCCTGGCGGCCGACGGGCGCGTCTTCACGGGCGTCAACGTGGAGAACGTCGCCTATCCCATCGGCATCTGCGCCGAGCGCACGGCCGTCGGCAGGGCGATCTCCGAGGGGGTGCGCGACTTCGTGGCGGTGGCGGTCATCGGGCCGGACGACCACGCGCCGTGCACGCCGTGCGGCGGGTGCCGCCAGTTCCTCTACGAGTTCGGCCCCGGGATCACCATCGTCACCCCGCAGGGCGATGGCGTGTGGATCACCACCATGCGCGACCTGCTCCCGGGCGCGTTCGACGAGCAGGAGCGTCTCCAGGGCGGAGGGCCGCGCGCATGAGCGACATGAACCCCGTGGCCCTCATCGAGCGGAAGAAGTACGGCGGCGAGCTCTCGCCCGACGAGCTGCGCTTCCTGGTCGACGGCTATCTCGCCAAGCGCATCCCCGACTACCAGGTCGCGTCGTTCCTGATGGCGGTGGTCTGGCGGGGGATGACGGAGGACGAGACGCTGGCGTACACCAACGTGCTGGTGGAGAGCGGCGCCACGCTGGACTGGAGCGGGATCGGGCGGCCCACGGTGGACAAGCACAGCACCGGCGGCGTGGGCGACAAGACCTCCGTGGTCCTGGTGCCGCTGATGGCGGCGGCCGGCGCGGCGTTCGTGAAGATGTCCGGGCGCGGGCTGGGGCACACCGGCGGCACGCTGGACAAGCTGGAGGCCATCCCCGGCTTCGCCACCGAGATCTCCCCCGCCGCCATGCGCGCGCAGGTGGAGCGCATCGGCTGCGCGCTGGTGGGCCAGAGCCCGGAGCTTGTCCCCGCCGACGGCGCGCTCTACGCCCTCCGCGACGTCACGGGGACGGTGGATTCGGTGCCGCTGATCGCCGGCAGCATCATGTCCAAGAAGCTGGCGGGGGGGGCGCGCAGCATCGTGCTGGACGTGAAGTGGGGCTCCGGCGCCTTCATGCGCACCGTGGAGGAGGCCCGCACCCTCGCCCGCGACCTCGTGCGCATCGGCGAGGGGGCGGGGCGCGCGACGCGGGCGGTGCTCAGCTCCATGCGCGAGCCGCTGGGGCGCACCGTGGGGAACGCGCTGGAGATCCGCGAGGCCATCGACACGCTGAACGGCAGCGGCCCGGATGACCTCTGGGCGCTCACCCTGGAGCTGGGCTCCCACCTCCTGCGCATGTCCGGCCTCGCGTCGAACGAAGACGAGGCGCGCGCCAGGCTGACGGAGCTGCGCGACTCCGGCGCCGGCGCGCGCAAGCTGGCGGAGCTGATCGAGGCGCAGCACGGCGACCCGCGCGTCGTGGAGGACACCTCCCTTCTCCCCGTCGCCCCCGTCGTCGCCACCATGCAGCCGGCCTTGGACGAGGCGGCGTGGATCGCGGAAGCCGACGCGCGCGCCATCGGCGACGCGGTGCTGGCGCTGGGGGCGGGGCGCAGGAAGAAGGGCGATCCCGTCGATCCGGCCGTCGGCATCGTGATGCTGGCGCGCATCGGCGACCGCGTGGAGCCGGGGCAGCCCGTGGCCGAGGTGCACGCGCGGACGCAGGAGGACGCGGATCGCGGCGCCGCCGCCCTCGCGCAGGCCATCCGCTTCTCGCAGGAGCCGGTGGACGGAACCGGCCTCGGCTACGAGGTGATCGGCGCCTGACCCCGCGCATCTCGCTGAATCTTTTGCCGTCACGGAACCGAAGGGCGGATCGTTCCCATCATCGTCCGGGCAGGATGATCTCCAGCCCGGACGCGGCCGATCGCTGTTTCCAAGCACTAAGCACTAAGCACTAAGCACTTAGGACTTAGGACTTCCCCACCGATCCGGAGATCGACATGACCCCACGGCTCCGCTGGCTCCCAGCGGCCGCGCTCGTCTTCGCCGCGCACGTCCCGGCCGCCGCGCAGCAGTCCGCCCCCGCCGCCGATCCGGCCGCGGCGCGGGTCAACGCGCTGGCCGACGAGATGGTGGCGATCTTCCTCAAGCGCTCGCCGGAGATCGGCACGCTCTACGGGCTGCCCGGGGCGAGCCACGAGGGGCTCACCGACAACTCGCTGGCGGCGTTCACCGCCTTTCAGCGCGTGGAGGACGACTACCGGCGGCGCGTGCTGGCGGTGGACCCGGCGCCGCTGCGGGGGCGGCCGGAGTACGTGACGCTGGCCTTTCTCCGCGAGCAGGTGGAGAGCGGCGAGCAGGGCCGCGTCTGCCGGGGCGAGCTGTGGAACGTGGACCAGATGTTCGGGTGGCAGGTGCAGACGCCGCAGCTGGCCGCCGTCCAGCCGGTGGGGACGCCCGACCTGCGGCGCCAGGCGCTGGCCCGCTTCCGCCTGGTCCCCCGCTCCATCGACAACGAGACGGCCTCGCTCCGCGAGGGGATGCGGCTGGGCTACACCGCGCCCAAGGTCAACGTCCGCCGCGTCATCGAGCAGCTGGAGATGCTCACCTCCGGCGCGCCGGGCGACTCGCCGTTCGCCTCGCCCGCGCTCCGCGACACCTCCGACGCATTCCGGCGCCAGTGGCTGGCGCTGGTGGCCGACTCCATCAACCCCGCCATCCGCCGCCACCGCGACTTCCTGGCGAACGAGTACCTGCCGCGGGCGCGCGACGCCATCGGCGTGTCGGCGCACGCCAACGGGGCGGCGTGCTACCAGGCCAGGGTGCGCAGCTTCACCACCCTGTCGGACCGCGATCCGCAGTGGATCCACCGCACCGGCCTGGCGCAGATGGAGAAGATCCAGGCCGAGATGCTCCAGATCGCCCGCCGCTCCTTCGGGACCGACGACGTTCCCGCGCTGCTGGAGCGGATGCGCACCGACACCGCGTTCACCTTCCGCTCGCGCGAGCAGATCCTGGCGTACGTGGACTCGGCCATCGCGCGGAGCAAGCGCGAGATGCCGAAGTGGTTCGGGCGGCTCCCGCAGGCGGACGTGGTGGTGGATCCGTACCTCCCGTTCGAGGAGCGCTCCGCGGCCGGCGCCAGCTACGAGCAGCCGGCGGCGGACGGGAGCCGGCCCGGGCGCTACCGCATCAACCTGTTCGAGCCGGAGAAGCAGAGCCGCGCGGGGATGGAGTCCACCGCCTTCCACGAGGCCATCCCCGGCCACCACCTGCAGCTGGCGCTGGCCATGGAGCGGCCGCAGGCGCACCTGGTCACGCGGATGCTGGGGAACTCCGGCTTCTCGGAGGGATGGGGATTGTACGCGGAGCGGCTGGCGGACGAGATGGGCCTCTTCAGCGGCGACGTGGACCGGATGGGGCTGCTCAGCAACGAGGCGCTGCGCGCGGCGCGGATGGTGGTCGACCCCGGGATGCACGTGCTGGGGTGGACGCGCCGGCAGGCCGTGGACTACATGCTCCGCCACACCGCCGAGCCGCGGACGGGGGTGGACAACGAGGTGGACCGCTACATCGCCTGGCCCGGCCAGGCCACCGCCTACATGACGGGGATGCTGGAGATCCGCCGCCTGCGGGAGATGGCCGAGCGCGAGCTGGGCCCCCGCTTCGACATCCGCGCCTTCCACGACCGCGTCCTGGAGGACGGCACCGTTCCGCTTCCCCTGCTGCGGGAGAAGATCGAGCGGTGGATCGCGGAGGAGAAGGCGAAGCCGTAGGGAAGTGCGAAGGTGCGAAGGTGCGGCATCGGGTGGGTTGCCCGGTGCCGTCCTTGCGTCGAGGGATGGAGGGTCAGGCGTATCTCTGACGGGAGGGGGATGATGATCAGGAGCGCGGTTCCATCGATCGCATTCGTGCTGGCGATGCTGGCGGGGTGCACGGGCGCGCCGCAGCGCGATGGGGGAGAGCCGGCCGCCCAGGCGCCGCCGCCGCCCGCCGCGACGAATCCCACGCCGCCGGCCGGCGCGGAGACGGACACCGCGCGGATCCGGCGGCTGGAGGTGGAGGCGCGCGCGCTGGCGCAGGCGGACGGCTGCGGCGAGGAGGGGCAGTGCCGCACGGCCCCCGTCGGGAGCCGCCCGTGCGGAGGTCCGCGCACCTACGTGGTCTACTGCGCCACGAGCACGGACACGATGGCGCTCTTCGCCAAGCTGCGGGAGCTGGAGCGCGCGGAGGAGGAGTACAACAAGAAGACGGGGATGGCCTCCACCTGCGAGTTCCGCGAGCCGCCCAACGTGGAGCTCTCCAACGCCTCCTGCCGCGCCACCGATCCGCCCTCGCTGGTGACGCCGTAGCTCCGCTCCCCACGTGACGGTCCGCCGGACTCCCAGCGGACCGTCACCGTTTTCGTGCGGGACCGGCTGATTGGTTTTCTCGACGTATCCGACGCGGAAGGCAGGTCGCCGATCCAGCGGGCGAGGGATCGCGCGCCCGAATCCCGCTCCAGGCTCATCGTGAGCAGAACGGCGTGGTGGCGCCGATCAGCAGCATCTACTCTCAATTCGCGCGAGGCTCCGGATCGCGTTACCTTGGGTCGACGATCGCGATCCACCCTCCACGAGCCGCCTGCCGCGGCGGCCTCCGAGAGCCGATGAGCGCAGCCCCGATCCGAATCGTGCCCGCCCCCCGGCCCACGCCCATCGAGCGGCTGCTGTCGCCGTTCGGCCGCTTCATGGCCACGGAGACGTCGGGTGGCATCGTCCTGATCGTCTGCACGGTCATCGCCGTCATCTGGGCGAACTCGGCGTGGGCGGGCGCCTACCACCACCTCTGGGAGACCGGGGTGACGGTGGGCGTGGGCGCGTGGCGGCTGGCGTACCCGCTCCACTACTGGATCAACGACGGCCTGATGGTCGTCTTCTTCTTCATGGTGGGGCTGGAGATCAAGCGCGAGGTGCTGGTGGGCGAGCTGGCCTCCGCGCGGAAGGCCGCCCTTCCCATCGCCGGGGCGTTGGGGGGGATGCTGGTGCCGGCGGCCATCTACACCGCCTTCAACGCCGGAGGGCTGGGCGAGCGGGGGTGGGGGATCCCCATGGCCACCGACATCGCCTTCGCGCTGGGGATCCTGGCGCTCCTGGGGCCCCGCACGCCCGTGGCGCTCAAGGTGTTCCTGGCCGCCCTCGCCATCGCCGACGACATCGGCGCCGTGCTGGTCATCGCCGTCTTCTACACGGAGAAGCTGAGCCTGGGAGCGCTCGGGATCGGCCTGCTGATCCTGGCGGGGATGGCGCTCGCCAACCGGCTGGGGGTGCGGCGGCCGGCGGTGTACGCCATCCTGGGGGTGCTGGTCTGGCTGGCGTTCCTCAAGTCCGGCGTGCACGCCACCGTGGCCGGGGTGCTGGCGGCGATGACCATCCCCGCGCGGACGCGCATCGACACGCGCGACTTCCTGGACCGCGGGCGGCAGATCCTGGACGAGTTCGACCGCGCGGGCGACGAGGGGCCCGACATCCTCACCAACCACCGCCAGCAGGCGGCCATGACGGAGCTGGAGAACACCGCCGAGGCCGCGCTCCCGCCGCTGCTGCGCATCGAGCACGGGCTGCAGCCGTGGGTGGCCTTCGGCATCGTCCCGCTCTTCGCGCTGGCCAACGCCGGCGTGGAGCTGCACGGGGGGATGCTGGCCGAGCTGGGAAGCCCCGTCACCCTGGGGATCCTCCTGGGCCTCCTCCTGGGAAAGCCCATCGGCATCACCCTCTTCGCCTGGCTGGCGGTCCGGATGAACCTGGCCTCGCTCCCCGCGGGGTGCAGCTGGAAGGCGCTGCACGCGGTGGCGTGGCTGGGGGGGATCGGGTTCACCATGTCGCTCTTCGTCACCAACCTGGCGTTCCCGGGGCACGAGGAGCTGGTCAACAGCGCCAAGCTGGGGATCTTCGCCGCCTCCATCCTGGCGGCGCTGATGGGGTGGATGCTGATCCGCCGGCTGGCTCCCGCCGCCGACGCGGTTCCCTGACGCGCGAAAGCACCGAGGCCCGCCCGGCTTTCGCCAGGCGGGCCTCGGTTGCCCATGCGGTCTCACCCTGATTTTCGAGCTCTCAGGTCTCAGCCGTGCCCACCCGGAGGACGCAGACAACACGTGAGGTGGGGGTTGCGTCGGCATTCTCGAACACGTCGAGTTCGCGTAACAAGTACATCCAGATGCCTCAGGTTGTTGCGGGCGGGCGATTAGGAAACCATGAAGGCGCCGTCTCCCGTTCCGCGGACCGTCCTACGCGGCGGGGCGGGCCGGAGTTTCAGGCTCCTTCCGCACCCTCGCCGACCTTAAGACACACGCGGTGGCGAAAAGGTTTGTCCCCCTCTCCAGCACGCGAGATGAAAGCGATGGATCCCGAGCGGAAGGCCGCCCTGCGCGAGCTGCGCCGCATCCCCGGCGTGGGCCCCAGCATCTCCGAAGACCTGTGGGGGCTGGGGATCCGCTCCGTCCCCGAGCTGCGCGGCCGCGATCCGCGGGAGATGTACGAGCGGATGTGCGAGCGGCAGGGGGTGCGCGTCGACATCTGCATGCTCTACGTTCTCCGCTGCGCCGTCTACTTCGCCTCGCGCGAGGATCACGATCCCGAGCTGCTCCAGTGGTGGGCGTGGAAGGATCGGGAGAGCGGATGGAGCGCGTGAGATCCAGCGGCTGAGGGATTCCTCGGCCTCGGCCCGCGACGACGCCGAGTTTGTCGCTGGGGCCGGCTCCAGATCCTTCGGCCCGCGACGCTTGTGCCTTCGTCGGGTTCGGCGTGACCGGCCTCAGGATGACAATTCCACGCTTGATGTGGAATCCGAGATGAGATCGATCGCCCCGGTGTGTGCGTTCGATGAGGATCTCCCGCGTCGATTCCTCTACGCCCGGAGCGAACGATGCTGATCGACGACTGGATGCCGGCGTACGACGCGGTGGAGCGGCACTCGACGCGGGTGGATGCGTCCGCGGAGCGCGTGTGGGCCGTGGCGCGGACGCTGGACCTGTCGCGCTCGCCCATCGTCCGCGTGCTCTTCGCGCTGCGCTCCCTGGGCGGGATCTTCACCGCGCGGCGGAAGGACGCGCGGGCGCTGGGGACCACGCTGGATCGGCTGCGGGGGAGCGGCTTCGTCCTGCTGGAGCAGCGTCCGAACGAAGAGCTCCTGATGGGGCTGGTCGGGCGATTCTGGCGGATCGACGGCGGGGTCGTGCGGGTGACGGCGGAGGAGTTCCGCGCCTTCCATCACCCCGGCTACGCGACGGCCACGTGGAACTTCACCCTGGCGCCGGAAGGCGGCCGGACGCGCCTCGCCACGGAGACGCGCGTCCGCTGCACCGACGACGCCAGCCGCCGCGCCTTCCTGCGCTACTGGCGCCTGGTGGGCCCGTTCAGCGCCCTGATCCGCATGGAGATGCTCCGCACCCTCCGCCGCGCCGCCGAGCGCCCCACCCCCACCCCCGGCGCATGACCGTCGATCCCGCGAACGATCCCGATCACGATCCGGATCCCAACCTCGATCCCGATTCGCTCCCCGCCCGCGTGGCCGAGCTTGCGCGCGCCTTTCCGCCCGAGCCGGAGAAGCCGGACGCCCGCGCCGGGTGCGAGCGCCTTCTCCCCGACGCCGTGTCGATCGCGGACGCCTGTCTCGCGGCCGATACCGGGCTCGATAACGCCGCGCACCTCCTCTCCCTCGCCGGCCGCTTCGAGCTGGCGCGCGGGCGGTCGGCGGAGGCGGGACGCCTGCTGGAGCGCGCGGCCGAGGCTCGCGAGCGGGCGCACGGCGCGGGAGACGAGCGCGTGGCGATGGACCTGACCTGGCTCAACGGCGCGCTGATGGCGCGGGACGACCGTGCGGGGATGGCGGCCAACGCTCGGCGGGCCGCGGGCATCTTTGAGGCTGCGCGCGGGCCGCGCGACCGGATGGTCATCACCCACGTCAACAACCTGGGCGTGCTCCTGCACCGCGCGGGCGAGCTGGACGAGGCCCGCGCCACGCTGGAGCGCGCGCACCGCCTGACGGCGGAGGAGTTCGGCCCGCGCCACCCCTTCCACGCGACGGTGAGCGTCAACCTGGCGGACCTGCTGCTCGACGCGGACGACGTGGAGGGCGCGCGGCGGCGGCTGGAGGAGGCGCTGGAGATCGACCAGGCGGCCTATGGGCGCGATCACCCGAGCGTGGCGCGCGACCTCTTCCGCCTCGGCCGGCTGCTGGCGTGGATCGGCGAGACCGTCGCGGCGCGCGGGCTGCTGGGGCGCGCGCTGGCGTTCCACGAGGCGCGCGCGGTGCCTGACGATCCGCACGTCCGCGCGCTCCGTGACGCGCTGGCGCGGCTGGGCTGAGGACCGAGGGGGCCGGGCGTTCGCGTCTCGGGAGGGGGATGACGGTGACCACGAACGAAAGAGACGGAGCGCGGATGGCTGAGAGGATCGAGCGGGTGTGCGTGTTCTGCGGCTCCAACCCGGGGCTGCGGCCGGTGTACGCCGAGGCGGCGCGGGCGCTGGGGCGGACGCTGGCGGAGCGGGGGATGGGGCTGGTGTACGGCGGCGCGCGCGTGGGCCTGATGGGCGCCGTCGCCGACACCGTGCTGGCCGCCGGCGGCGAGGCCATCGGCGTGATCCCGCACGCGCTGGTGGCGCGCGAGGTGGCCCACAGCGGCCTCACCGAGCTGCACGTGGTCAACAGCATGCACGAGCGGAAGGCGCTGATGGCCGACCTGGCCGGCGCCTTCGTCGCGCTCCCCGGCGGCTACGGCACGCTGGACGAGCTGTGCGAGATCCTCACCTGGTCGCAGCTGGGGCTGCACCCCAAGCCGGTGGGGCTGCTGAACGTGGAGGGATACTTCGATCCCCTGCTGGCGCTCTTCGACCGCGCCGTGGAGGAGGGCTTCCTCCCCGCGCCCCACCGCGGCCTCGCCCTGGCCGACACCGACCCCGCCCGCCTCCTGGACCGTTTCGCCGCCTACGAGCCGCCGAGCACGGGGAAGTGGATCCGCCAGGAGGAGCGGTAGGGACGGTCGGCGCGCGGCGGGCGAAGAGCTTCGTCGCGCGCCCTACGCACCCTCACCCCTCGCGTGGCGGTCCGCGGAAACTGCACCCGCGGACACGCCACGCTTTCCCCTCTCCCGATAACGGGAGAGGGGAAACACCCTGGCGCTTCGCGCTTTGCTCGGTTGTTTTCAGGCAGTCATTCAGAGTCGCCACCGTCCTCCGGCCGACCCTGGGGGATGAAAAAGTAGCTGCCGGACGCAGGTCGCAAACCGAACGAACTGGACTTTTTCTATTCAGGGCCGGCCGAGCGGAGCTTGCCTCTCCGCCACCGTCCGCAGGCCCGTGGAATCTACTCCGCCAGCGAGAGGCCGGGGCGCGGCAGCGGCGAGACCGCCCGCCCTCGGAACGGCCCGGGCGCGCGACGAAGCTCTTCGTCGCGCGCCCGGGCCATCCATCTCCAGCTCCGCCGATCGACCGCCGTCAGCGAGGCTCGCCGCGCGAGGAGGCGGGGGACGCGGCGCTTTCGTCGTCCGGCGACGTCGGGATCGGATCACCCACCGGGAGGGTGAGCGTGAAGAGGGAGCCTTCGCCCTCGATGCTCTCCACGCGCAGCTCCCCGCCCATGGCGCGCGCCAGGTCGCGGCTGATGGCGAGGCCCAGGCCGGTGCCCTCGTTGGGGCGGGTGTAGCCGGCGTTCACCTGCACGAACGGATCGAAGATGGTCCCCTGCTTGTCCAGGGGGATCCCCACGCCCGTGTCGCGCACCCGCACCGTCACCGTCCCGTCGCCGTCCTCGCACTCCATCACGATCCGCCCCCCCGGCTGCGTGAACTTCACCGCGTTGGAGAGGAGGTTCAGGATGATCTGCCGCACCTTCTCGGCGTCCGCGCGCACGGTGCAGGCGGGGTCGAAGCGGCGGTACTCGTAGGAGAGGCCGCGCGCCTGCACCTGCGGGCCGATCAGCGTCTCCACCTCCTGCAGCGTCTCGTCCAGCGGCACGTCGCGCACGTCGAAGTGCACGTGCCCCGTCTCGATCCGCGCGAAGTTCAGCACGTCGTTGATCAGCCCCAGCAGGTGCGTCTGGCTGCGCTGCACCTTGGCCAGGTACTCGCGCTGCGCCTCGTTCAGCGGCCCGCGGATCTCCATCTCCAGCAGCTCCACGTACCCCGCGATGGCGTTGAGCGGGGTGCGGAGCTCGTGGCTCATGGTGGTGAGGAACTGGAACTTGGCGCGGTTGGCCGCCTCGGCCTCGGCGCGGGCGCGCTGCTCGGCCTCGAAGAGGCGGGCCCGCTCCAGCGCCATGGCGCTCTGCCGCGCCAGCGCCAGGACGAAGGCGCGCTGCTCCGCGTCGAACGCGCGCGCCTCGCGGAAGGTGAGTCCGATCCCCCCGATGGCGCGCCCCTCCACCACCAGGGGGACGGAGACCCACGCCCCGTTCCCCAGCGCCGTGAACTCGTGGAGGAGCGGGTAGCGGCGGTCGCGCTCCTCGCTGTTCTCCAGGTACACGGGCTCCCCCGTGCGGACCGCGTCGGCCAGGGGGACGGGCGCGTCCAGGCCGAAGCGCCGGAAGCGCTCCACAATCTCGTCGGGGTAGCCGCGCGCGCGGAGCGCCTCCAGCGCGTCACCCCCGGCGCTCAGCTCCACCAGCCACCCGGCCACGGCGCCGAGCGAGGTGAGCCCCTCGCGGATCACCACGTCGCCCACGTCGGCCGGGGTGCGCGCCTCGGAGAGGGCGGCGGTGACGGCCTGCAGCTGCGCGGTGCGCTCGGCGGCGGCCTCGGCGGCGCGGCGGGCCTCCTGCTCGGCGGCGTGGAGGCGGGCGTTCTCCACCGCCGTGGCGGCGCGGCGGGCCAGCTCCTCCGCCAGCGCCAGATCGGCCGGGCCGTAGCGCCGCCCGGAATCGCCCATGGCGAACGACATCACCCCCACCACGCGCCCCTCGGCCCGCAGCGGCACCGCCATCACCGAGCGCGGCGCCAGCGACCGCAGCACGCCCCGCGTCGCGTCGTCGTCGAGGGCGGCGCCGATCGCCTCCTCGGCCATCTCCTCGATCAGCACCGCCTCGCCCCCCGCCAGCACCCGCGACACCGGCGAGCCTCCCTCCGCGGAGGGCGTGTGCATCCCCACCAGCTCGCGCACCCGCGGCTCGGCCTGGGGGTCGGCGTGGGCGGCGTCGACGGCGCGGGCGCGGCCGTCCTCGTCCAGCAGGTACAGCGAGGCGAAGTCGGCCAGGCGCGGGACGGCCATGCGCATGGCGGCGGCCAGGGTGGCGCGGTAGTCCAGCGAGCCGAAGAGGACGCGGCTGGCCTCGGCCAGGAAGCGCAGCTGCTCCTCGCTCTCGCGCAGCCGCGCCTCGTTGCGCTTCCGCCGCGTGATGTCGCGGGCGATGGTGGAGGCGCCCGCCACCCGCCCCTCCGCGTCGGGGAGGGGGGAGATGGCCAGGAGGACGTCCACCAGCGTCCCGTCCTTGCGGCGCCGCACCGTCTCGAACGACTCGATCCGCTCGCCGCGCCCCAGCCGCGCCAGGAGCACCGGGATCTCGTCCAGGCGGTCGGGGGGCGCCAGCATGGAGACGGGGCGCCCCACCACCTCCTCGGCCGCGTAGCCGTAGAGCCGCTCGGCTCCCGCGTTCCAGCTGGTGACCACCCCGTCCAGCGTCTTGGAGAAGATGGCGTCGGTGGACGTCTCCACGATCGCCGCCAGCCGCGCCGAGGCCTCCTGCGCCCGGCGCCGGTCGGTGACGTCCTCGTAGAAGATGGAGAGCCCGCCCTCCCACGGCGCGGCGCGGACGCGGAGCCAGGCGCCGACCACGGAGGAGTAGCTCTCGAAGGCGCCGGGGCGCCCCTCGGCGCGGATGCGGTGCAGCTCCCGCCACGACCCTCCGCCCACCGCCTGGGGAAAGGCCTCCCACATGGAGCGCCCCAGGAGCGCGCCGACGGGGTGGCCCAGCGTCTCCCCGGCGCGGGGGTTGGCCAGGGTGATGCGCCACTCCGCGTCCACGGCCAGGAACGCCTCGCCGATCCCCTCCAGCACCGCCTCCAGCCGCCGGCGCGAGTCCTCCGCGGCGGCGCGGGCGCCCTGCTCCACGGCCAGCCGGCGCGCCGTCTCGGCGGCGGCGCGCTCCTCGGTGACGTCCTGCCCGGTGCCGGACATGCGCGCGGGCGCCCCGTCCGGCCCCGCCTCCACGCGGCCGCGCGCCTGCAGGAGGCGCACGGCGCCGTCGGGGCGCACCACGCGGTGCTCGAACTCGAAGGGCCGGCCGCTCTCCAGCGACGCCTGAACCGCCTCCCGCGACCCGGCCCGGTCGTCCGGGTGGATGCGCGCCAGGTAGGTCTCCAGCGTGATGGGGGAGCCCGGCTCCAGCCCGTAGACGCGGTACATCTCGTCCGACCAGCGGATGCGGTCCTCCCGGATCCACCACTCCCAGCTCCCCATCCGCGCCAGCGCCTGCGCCTCGGCCAGCTGGCTCTCCATGCTCTCGCGAAGGCGCTGCTGCGCCTCCTCCAGCTCCTCCGCCAGCGTCTCCGCCTCCTCGCGCTGCTGCTCCAGCTCGACCGCCTGGTCCTGGAGCGCCTCGTTCCCCTGCTCCAGCTCCATCGCCTGCTCCTGGAGGAGCGCGTTGCTGGCCTCCAGCGCGCGGGCGGCCTCCAGCGCCTCGGCGCGCGCGGCGCCCAGCGTCTCGCGCATGGTGCCGATCAGCCACGCGAGCACCAGGAACACCAGGGTGCGGACCAGGTCGGCGGGGGCGGTGGAGACGCTGAAGACGGGGGAGACGAAGAAGTAGTTGACCAGCGGGACGGCCAGCGCCGCCACCAGGAGCGAGGGGCCGCGCCCGCCGTACCACGCCGTCACCGTGACGGCGGCGAAGAAGAAGATGAAGACGGTCTGGGAGATGAACCCCGAGAGCGCCAGCGAGATGGCCAGCGCGGCCGCGGCGGCGGCGAGCGCCGCCAGGTAGCGCCGCGCGAGGGGCGGGGCGACGCGCTGGACGATTTCCGGCGGGGGAGTGGGGCGCGCGGGTACCTGCATCCGGACCTCGGACGGCCTGCCTGGGGAGATGGAGGCGGTCGCCTCTCGTGGGGATCGACGTCGAATCTACGTCTCGCCGCCGCCGCTCACCAGCGTTGCGGCGCCAGGGGAACGGCCATGTTCGCAACTGATTCCGGTGTATCACGACGAGTCTCCGTTTCGGGAGGCCGCGAGGATGATCTTCCGGGTGGGACCGCGCGCAAATGCAAGCCGCGCCGCAACCTTCGGAGCGCGGACCGCGTACGGGGCCGCGCGCGGATCCTTGGAGACGGACCGGCCCGAGCATAACTTCCCCGCGGATCGAGCCACGCAAGCGACATCGGAGATCATGACACGCAGACCACGGATCGGGGGGACGCTGGCGGCGCTCCTCGCCGCGATCGCGCCGGCGGCGGCCGCGCAGGGCGGAGCGGGCGCGGTCCATCGCATCCCCATCACCCGCGAGATCACGCCGGGGCTGGTCCCGTTCGTGGAGCGCGCCATCGGCGAGGCGGAGACGTCCGGCGCCGCGGCGGTCGTCCTGGAGCTGGACACCCCCGGCGGGCTGGTGGACTCCGCCGAGCGGATCGCCGACGCCGTGAGCGACGCCAGGGTGCCCGTCTACGCCTTCGTCAACCGCCGCGCCCTCTCCGCCGGCGCGCTGATCGCGCTGGCCACCGACGGCATCTTCATGCGCCCCGGCGCCTCCCTGGGCGCCGCGACCCCCGTGGACGGGACGGGGGCGAAGGCGCCGGAGAAGTACGTGAGCGCCATCCGCTCGGAGTTCCGCTCCCTGGCCGAGGCGCGCGGCCTGGACGCGCGGGTCGCCGAGGCGATGGTGGACGAGGACGTGGAGATCCCCGGCCTGGACGCCAGGGGAAAGCTGCTCACCCTCACCACCGCGCAGGCCGTCCGCGTCGGCTACGCCCGCGAGGCGGCCGACTGGACCGCCATGCAGGCCGCCGCCGGCGCCCCCGCCGCGGCCGTCGTGACGCCGAGGCCCAACTGGGCCGAGCGGCTGGTGCGGCTGCTGACCAATCCGCTGATCGCGCCGTTCCTCCTCTCGTTCGGCTTCCTGGGGCTGATCATCGAGCTCAAGACGCCGCACTTCGGGCTGGCGGGGCTCGCGGGGCTGGGGTCGCTGGCGCTCTTCTTCGGGAGCCACCTGATCGTGGGGCTGGCGGGGTGGGAGGCGCTGGTGCTGGTGGCCGTGGGGATCCTCCTTCTCCTGGCGGAGGTGTTCGTCCTCCCGGGATTCGGCGTGGCGGGAACGCTGGGGCTGCTGTCGCTGGGCACGGGGATCGTGCTGACGCTGCTGGGATCGATGCCCACCACGGGCGACGTGGCCAGGGCGCTGGCCGTCCTGGTCTCCGCCATCCTCCTCTCCGGCCTGGCGCTCTGGGCGCTGATCCAGCAGCTCCCGCAGGACCGCCGCGGCCGGCACCTGCTGCTGAGCACCGCCGTCGACCGCGCCTCCGGCTTCCAGGCCAGCGCCCGCCGCACCGACCTGGAGGGCGCCGAGGGCGTGGCGCTCACGGACCTGCGTCCGTCGGGGACGGCGAGGATCGGCGAGGAGAAGCTGGACGTGGTGTCGGAAGGATCGTTCGTGTCGGCCGGGACGAGTGTGCGGGTGGTTCGGTCGGAGGGATACCGGCACGTCGTGCGGCCGGTCTAAGGGAAGAAAAGAAGTGCTTAGTCCTTAGTGCTTGGTCCTTGGTGGGGCGCTTCGACTTCTCCTTCGATCGGCCGAGCTGATCGGACCATCGATGATCGGGATCTCGCGCTCAGGACCTGCGACTCAGGACTAAGCACTAAGCACTAAGCACTAAGCACTAAGCACTAAGCACTAAGCACTAAGCACTAAGCACTAAGCACTGAGCACTTGCCGTTGCTGTTCTCACCTACTTCACGAACGGACAACTCTCATGAGCGAAATCTTCGTGGGGACCTCGGTGGTCTTCCTGGTCCTCGCCGTCGTGCTGCTGATGATCATGGCCCGCTTCATCCCGCTGGGGCTGTGGATCACGGCGTTCGCCTCCGGGGTGCGGCTCTCGTTCTGGAACCTGTTCGGGATGCGCTTCCGCCAGGTGAACCCCCGCGAGATCGTGCTCCCGCTGATCACCGCCACCAAGGCGGGGCTCAACCTGTCGGTCAACGAGCTGGAGGCGCACTTCCTGGCCGGCGGCAACGTCAAGCGCGTGGTGCAGGCGCTGGTCTCGGCCGACAAGGCCAACATCGACCTCACCTTCCAGCAGGCCGCCGCCATCGACCTGGCCGGCCGCGACGTGCTGGAGGCGGTGGAGACCTCGGTGAACCCCAAGGTCATCTCCACCCCGCGCGTGGCCGCCATGGCCAAGGACGGCATCCAGCTGATCGCCATCGCCCGCGTGACGGTGCGCGCCAACATCAACCGGCTGGTGGGCGGCGCCGGCGAGGAGACCATCCTGGCCCGCGTGGGCGAGGGGATCGTCTCCACCATCGGCTCGGCGGCCAGCCACGCGGCGGTGCTGGAGAACCCGGACAACATCTCCAAGACGGTGCTGGCCAAGGGATTGGACGCGGGGACGGCGTTCGAGATCCTCTCCATCGACATCGCCGACGTGGACGTGGGCAAGAACATCGGCGCCGAGCTGCAGACCGACCAGGCCGAGGCCGACAAGCGCGTGGCCCAGGCCCGCGCCGAGGAGCGGCGCGCCATGGCGGTGGCGCAGGAGCAGGAGAACCGCGCGCGGGTGGAGGAGATGCGGGCCCGCGTGGTGGAGGCCGAGGCGCAGGTGCCGCTCGCCATCGCCGAGGCGTTCCGCAACGGCCAGCTGGGGGTGATGGACTACGCGCGCTACCAGAACCTCCAGAGCGACACCGGGATGCGCCAGGCGCTGGCCCGCGGCGACGACAACGGCAAGGCGTAGCCCCATGTCCTTCGAGCTGATCCTGATCCTGGTCTTCGTCGCGCTCAGCCTCTTCGGAAACGTGGCGGAGAAGATGAAGAAGGGGGATGCGCCGCCCGCCGCCCCTCCCTCGGGCGCGCAGCGCCTCCCGGACGGGAGCGTGCTCCTGGGATCGGGGCGCACCATCCCCGCCGATTCGCCGGAGGCGGAGGCGTTCTGGTGGCTCCCGGCCCCCGCGTCTCCCGAGGAGAGCTCGTCGGAGACGGTGGACCTGGAGGACGGCGTGATCTCCATGGAGCCCGTCGACGCCGCCGAGGGCGCGTCGGCCGAGCCGGTGGGGACGGCGTCGTGGGAGGCGACGGCCAAGACGCCGCGCGCGGAGCCGGTGCGGGCGGTGCTGGAGACGCCGGAGGTGGACTGGAACGCCGAGCACGACCGCTTCCACAAGCGCTACGTGGACGGCCAGCCCGCCCCCGCCGCGCCCCACGCGGGCACGCTGGCGGAGCTGCGCGGCCGCAAGGCGCTCCGTCGCGCCCTCATCGCCGCCGAGATCCTGGGTCCGCCCCGCTCCCTCCGCCCGCTGGACGAGCGGTAGGGGGATGGGGACGACGGGCGAAGGTGCGCGCCCGCGGCACCCTCACCCCTCGCGTGATGGTCCGCGAAAACTGCCTCGCGGACACATCGCGCTTTCCCCTCTCCCGACAACGGGAGAGGGGAACACCTCGGCGCTCCGCCCTTTGCGTCATCGTATCGAAGTCGTTCAATCGGTTGCAGCTAAGCAGTCATTCAGAGGGCCCGGCCGAGCGTGACCCGCCTTCCGCCCACCGCCCGCGGGCCCGTGGAATCTACTCCGCCAGGGAGAGGCTTGGGCGCGGCGGCGGCGAGATCGCCCGCCCTCGGAACGGCGTCGACCGCGGCGACGTCGGGCTCCGGCGCGTATCTCCGGGCATCCCGGTAGATGCGGGGCACGACGAACGAAGCCGGGCGGCTCCCACGCGGGGCCGCCCGGCTTCGTTCGTCGATCAGGATCCCCTGATCGCGATCCCGCGATCGAGATCCGTCGATTCGGATCCCGCTCAGTAGTACGGGTTCTCGCCGGCGTTGTGGTCGGTGATGTCCACCACCTCGTGCACGTCGGGGATCTCGTCCTTCACCATCCGCTCCACCCCCATCCGCAGCGTGGCGGCCGACGCCGAGCATCCCTGGCAGCCGCCGGTCATCCGCACGTAGATGGTGGAGTCGGCCACGTCCATCAGCTCCACCGCGCCGCCGTGCGCGGCGATCTGCGGGTTCACCAGCTCGTCCAGCACCTGCTGCACCCGCTCGGCCAGCGGGCTGTCCAGCGTGACGGCCGAGGCGGGGCGCGGGGCGGACTTGGGGCGCGGCGTCTCCACGCGGAACCCCCCGTCCTCCTCGGCGAAGTCGATGGTGGCGCCGCTCAGCAGGTTGGAGGTGTCCAGGTTCAGGAGGACGCGGATCCCCTCCAGGTTGATGGCGATCTCGGTGCGCTGCTTGTCATCGCGCTCCACCAGCGAGATGTCGTACTGCCGCTCGAGCGGGCTGCGCGGCTTGTCGCCCTCGGCGAGCGCGATGCGGAGCGCGGGGTCGCGCACCACGTCGGCGTCCACCAGCGACTGGATCTTGACCCGCGCGCGGTCGGTGAGCTGGATCATGGCTGTCTTCTTCGGGACGGTTGCGGTCGGCGCGAATACCCCGCGCTGGCGGTTCGGTTCGGCGCCGCCCGTCAAGATACCGCCATCCCTCCGCGCGCGCGAAACGAGCCGCGGCCCCGGGGGGCGTGATCGCCACCGGGGCCGCGCCCGAACCGTCCGAAGATCCGGTGCCGGGGATCAGGGCTTGTTGCCGTTCCCGCCGCCGTTTCCATTTCCGTTCCCGCCGCCGTTTCCGTTGCCGCGGTCGGGCTTCTCCTTCTTGGGACCGGGAACGGAAGCGGGCGGGCCGCCTCCGTTGCCCCGCCCACGGCCGTTGCCGCGCCCGTTCGCCGCGCCGTTGCCGCGTCCGGGCGGCGGGCCGCCTCGCTGCTGCCCCGGGGCCGAGGACGCCTCGCCGGGGAGCCGGCGGAGCGCCTCGGCCCCTCCCGCCAGCGCCGCCGACACCTGCTGCAGCGCCCGCTCCGACGTGGCCCCGCCCTGCACCAGCTGCGTCAGCGCCGCGATGGCGATGGCGCGGCGGTCGGCCGGCGCGGCGGCGGAAAGCTGGCGCAGCGCCGCGGGGGCCACGCCCACGTCCAGCGCGTCTGCGCCCACGGAAAGGTCCGCCGCCGAGAGCCCGGCCCGCGCCCCGCCCATGGCCTCGCGCGCGCGGCCGATGGACGCCAGCCGGCGCTCCACGGCCATCGCGATGCGGTCGATGGGGACGTTCTTGGCGCGCCCCTCGTTGACCTTGGTGTCCAGCAGCGAGACGGGGATCCCGGCCTGCTCGGCCTGACGCCGCGCCGCGAGGATCCTCTGCTCGGGGGTACCCTGAGCGCCCGCCGCCGTAAACGGCGCCAGGATCAGCAGGGTGGCGAGCAGAACGCGTCTCATCATCATGGCTCCAGCGGACTTGAACTGCCTTGCGCTCGTCCCCCTGACGAGCGGGGGCGTCCCCGCGTCACATCGGCAAGGCATTTACGGAACCAGCAGCACGGCGGAGACTCCGCCGAAGCCGTCGTCCACCGTGGGGACGCCCGGCGGGACCACCACGGTCCCGTCGGCCTTCCGGAAGGCGTAGTGGTGCGCGCCGGGCCCCACGGGGACGGTGACCGTCCAGAACGCCCCGGCGCGGGTCATCGCCACCGGGCGCCATGAGTTGAAGTCACCCACCAGCACCGGGACGTTGGCCTTCGCCCCCGCCCCGGCCAAATCCGCCGCGTCGGCGGGGAGGCGGAAGGTGGCCATCCCGGCCGCCACCTCCGGCGCCAGCGAGGGCGCGGCGGCCAGCGCCCCGGCCGGCTCGCCGTCGCGCACGCGGCCGATGGCGCGGCTCAGCTGCACGCTCCAGGTGCGGCGCGGGGTGCTCAGGTAGAGGGGGTCGGTGGGCTCCTGGCGCACGCCCACCTCCACGCGGGTGCGCCGGTCGATCCGGTAGCCGGCGCCCGCGCCGTAGGCGGTGCTGGGGTCCAGCGAGTCGCGCCCCAGCCACTGCCCGGCGTACGCCCATCCCGTCATCGGCCCCCGCTCCACCTGCAGCGCGGCGCCGGCGTACGGCCATCTCTCCCCTTCCACCACCAGGTACCGCCCCTCGCCCGCCACCTCCACCCCCGCCGCCGGGGCGAAGGCCAGCCGGGCGCCCGTGTCCAGCGCGCTCCGCTGCCGGGTGGAGTCGTCGGTCACGTCGAAGTTGCCCACGAAGCCGGCGCTGACCTCCGCCCGCACCAGGCCGCGCGCCCACGCCAGCGTGGGAAGCACCTCCACCGTGCCGCCTCCCCCCGACCGGACGCTGTCCGCGCTCCCGTAGCCGAAGGCGTGCGCCCCCAGCGACGCCCCCACCGACCAGTCGCCCAGCTCCACGCCCAGCCACCCGCCCAGGCCGCCCGCGCCCCACGCGGGGCCGGCGCCGTCCAGCGGGGACCCGGCGGAGAGGTAGAGCCAGCGGGCGGCGCCGCCGTCGTAGCTGAGGCCCACGGAGGCGACGGTGCTTCCCACGCGGGCCTGGACGGGGTCGTGGACGGCGCGGCCGGCGGAGGCATCGACGCGCCAGCCCTGCGCCGCCACGGAGAGCGGGAGCAGGGCCAGCGCGAGAAGAAGGAGGGTGGTGCGGCCTGCGGTCACGAGCTGCTGCCGAGAGGCGGAAGGGAGATGCGGCTGTTGGTGCCGCCGAAGTCGTCGTCGACCTGCGGCGCGTGCGGGTCGGCGACCCAGCGGTCTCCGTCGATGACGAAGGCGTAGTCGTGCACGCCGGGGCGGAGGGGGACCAGGACGGTCCACTCGCCCGGCTCCGTCTCGCGAAGCTCCACGCGCGGCTGCCACGAGGTGAAGGTGCCGGCCAGCTGCACGCTGGTGGCGCCGCGGGCCTCCAGGCGGAACTGCACGTACACGGGCGGAGCGGAGCGCCCCGACGCCTCCGCGACGGGCTCGCCGCGGCCCGGCCCGGCGGGCGGGCCGTCCAGCTGGGCGAGCGCCAGGGCGCCCAGCGCGGCGAAGGCCAGGCCGTACGCGGGACGGAAGGCGATGCGCACCGGGCGCGGGCTCCACAGCCAGCCGAGGGCGGCGGCCAGCGGAGACACGCGGCGGCGTGGGCCTTCCGCCGGGAGCGCGGCCATGATGCGCGCGGTCAGGTCCGGGGGCGGCACGCCGCGCAGCTTGGCGGACGCGGCGTCCAGGGCCCGGCGCAGCTCGGCCGCGCGGGACTGCTCGGGGACGGAGAGCGCCTCCAGGGGAAGGTCCCCGTCGAGGTACGCGTGGATGCGATTCTTCATAAGGCAGACCGCCGCGGAAGGGCGTCGGAGGGAGTCACGTTCAAGCCACTCCCTCTGACGGCCGACGCCGTCTCCGGGTCACATGAAAATGTCGTGTTCACAACCATTTGCACCGTCCCGCAGGTTCGGGGCCGGGCGCGGGTCATCGCCGTTCTGTCGGAGTCTGGGGGAAAGATAACGTCACTGTGCGTCTTCATGCCACGGTTTCGCCCAGACGAACCCTCGACAGCCGAAGCGTGAGAGATCAAGACGCGCTTCGAGCTTTCCGTGTTGAAGGGACGAGCAGCGGCGGGATGGATGACGATCATCCTCATCACCATTCCTTCGTCGGACGTGCAGGCAGGCTTCGAAGGCGTCGCATACTGGACGGAAAGCGTGCGCTTCGCCGTGGAACCATCGGCGGAGATGTGTATCGAAATTATTTGGTTCTTCGTCGATTTAGTTGCACGCAGGTAGATAAACGAAGTGGACACCGGCCCCTCGGTTGAGCAGAATGGAGTTGTCTAAGCTCCCATTCACACTCAGCTCGAAGAACACGGTGTCCGAT
>Ga0247770_1001227_pt1 | contig 21342 bp, 27 predicted proteins | sample UWRJL136409B6_FD_179943 | JGI IMG/M metagenome (GOLD analysis project Ga0247770, IMG submission 179943) | Plant litter microbial communities from Arlington Agricultural Research Station in Wisconsin, United States - UWRJ-L136-409B-6 | ecosystem: Environmental > Terrestrial > Plant litter >... | reverse complement strand
GGGGGGGGGAAAGGGAAAAAAAAAAAAAAAATGATGAAAAGGGACTGGGGCGTGGGGAATTGGGTGGAACAAAGGGGGAAGGAAATGCACCCAGGCACCTCCGCGCTAATGCAAGGTTATTAAAGGAGGCAGGGAGGTTGCAGGGCTAAGGGCCGACTGCCTTTGACAGCTTGCGTGGTATTTCAGCGGGTCCCATGGAAGGCCCAGGACCGCAGTCCTGGTAAGTGGCGTCCCCATTTGACCTCGATCCTCAATCTCCACTCTGAACGGACGACCGTCTGCAGCTTCGCTTCGCCCGCGACGTCCAGTGCCATTGAGGAGAGGGGCAAATAGCTTCTTGCGGCGACATTGCTTGTCATTGGTTTTCTCTCCTGCCCGAAGCATCACTCACATTTTAGTACGGAGTTTCAGGTTTGCAATTGGATGTCGGCATCGATTCAGTCGTTGCCATTTCCGTGCCGTATCTATCGCTCCACTTCCCGGGATTACCAAGAGCATGCATGGCGGCGATGCCACAATCACTCTAGAGGAGTGGCTAGTGTGGTGAGTGGGCATTTGGATTGCCTCTTCTGCTCTCCCCCAGTCCAATTGGCGTGGGGGTTTCGCGTGCGGGCTTCGCACCGGTTCCACTGCTTGAGCGGGAGAATTTGTGCATTTCGAGGCAATACCCATTTTCTTCTGGTGGTTCGTTGGGCAATATGGCACTCTTTGTCGTTCGATCGGAAGCACAATCTTCTTCGTGTGTGTCGTTATCGGTACACGACCTGGGGACGCTGCTCTGCTTCAGCACCAAGACCTGAGTCCAAGGACGCCATCGTCGGCCGCCAGCCGATCTGCGCTACGCCGTAACCGATAACGGGCCTGGCCGGGAATGTTTCCGGTGCACCGGACCATCAAACTTCCCCAACACAAACGGGGATTAATTTTGATCAGGACAGGCGACTTGACTGTGTTTGGCGATGGCGTCCTTTTCTCGCCTGCGAGTCCCCCCTAGGCTGGAATTCAAAACCACGCCAAAATGATGCCAGCGGCTGTGGGGACGGGGAACGAGCGAAGCGGTCCGGGCCTGTGCACCCTTTATCATTCCCGTTCTTCTAGAAGGCTGCTTTATCGCGTCTGACATGCGTCACAGTGGCGCCTGGTATCCATCCTAAGGCTCTAGCGTGCACCGTTCACACGCGAATATTGAGAGGCATCCTTCCCAACCCCATGGTGGCAGGAGGTTGAGACTCTTCGAGTATCGTTGCCGTTGCTGCCCTCGCGAGACACTGTTTCGCAAACAGAGGGGTTGGCATCAGGCCGTACCATCCTGCCGGATCCTTTCCGATTCTCCGGCCACCTTGGTGATCCATCACAAAATCGCCAGGCCGCCATGACTGATCGCAAATAGGAAAAGGAAACAAACGACGGCTCGATCCAGGTATTTTTTCTTCTTCTTTTTTTCTCTGATATCGCCGACGAATCAAGCGCCCTCGCCATGTCAAACCGAGACAAGAAGAAGCAAAGTGGCACTGAGACAAACAGGAGCGGCCAATCCAGCACGGTGCATCGCCCAGCAGGTCTTAGTTGCCGCTAGCCTGGTAACCACACCGACGCACCCCAGCGCCATCCATCACGATACAACCAGCCCATGTATCCAACTTAACACACCATGCTGGGAAAACGGCGCTCACATCGCTCCGTTGGATGCATCAATCTCCGTTTACTAGGCGTGCAGTGGTCCAAGAGCTCGCTACAACTGCTAATCGCGTCGATCCACATACGCTACAGATACCCTACTGCACGCTCCACTCTCCTGGATACGCGCTACGAATCGCTGCACTACACCCAGGAGATGCTAGTCTTTGGCGTCTCCCGGGGCGTTCTCTGCCCCAGCGGGCACCGGCAGAGCCTTCCGCGCCCATCATAGCATCCTGTTCGCCCATGATCTTGCTCACGAGGTTCCACCTCCCCTGCCCCGCCCAGGCGCCATCCAGAGCTGGTCTCAGGGCGCCGAGGACCTAGTGATGACTGCGTGGCCGCCCTCACTAAGCGAGTCCCAGACCCAAGGTATCGGTACGAGCTGGCGTCCAGGGGTTCACCAGACATCGTGAAGTGTTCATGCGCTGTGCCGGGGATCGAGTCATTACGCCGGAGAACAGCCCGGACGAGGTGGCCAAGAGCTCAAAGCGCATCGTGCAAGGACCGAGTCAAGGGGGCGGCATCACGATCCTTGGGAGGAACGGTCGAGAACAGCATGCTGGTCGGCGGAACCTTCCTGTTGCCGCGAGGATCTGCTATCAAAGTCAGGAGGCCGGAGACAGGGAGTTGACGGCATAGACGTGCCGGTTCTGGCCTTTGTGCCATCCATCTGGTCGGAGTCTGCCGTGAACGAGGGGACTCGGGCAACAAGGTCAAGGCTGGGTACGAGCTGACTAGTTAAGTGCTTGGCTGGGTGCAGTGACTTCTCAGGGCGAGCTAGAGAGAGCCCGTGTCAGGCTGAACATGGGGTTGCCTCCAGCAGCTTGTTCCGGTTTTCGAGTCTTGGCCTGATTCCTCGGCTCATGTGCGAATGTTTACTTCGCAAATGTTGAGATGCAGTGCTTGGGTGGATGGCAAAGGTGGTAGCGCTGCTGGTAACGGAACTACGACGCTGTCTCTGAGACCTAAACGGCATAAGAGAATTTGACAGCGCGGAGGAGAAGGTGAACTGGATGACGAGACATGACTGTTGTGAGGTAGGTGCTGGGCTAAGGTAGATGGCACTTTTGTGTGACGAACTCTGTGACGTCGGCAACTTACCTACCACGCTGTTGTCAGTGATTGATCCGCACTTGGGGTGGGTATCCATCGAACACAACGTGGAATCTTGGCCGGAATATGCTTGTCTAGTTGATAGACTGCGGTGGGCGCTGTCCGCGGCTTGAGGGGAGAGTCTCCAGTTTTGAGCAGAACATGATTTTCCTCGCCTAAGATCGTAACAAACATGTGGCTATCTTCGAGCAGCAGCTTGCTTTCTTCGAGAGCATATCTAGCTATACGATATTATTTCCGGCTAGTGCTTCAAGAGACTCTTGCGCGGAGAGACATGAAGTCTTTTCAAATCGTGGTTAGTTGTGCGAAATGACGGAGGAGAAGATGAGCCCTGGAGAGATTGGTTGTAACACCATCGTATCTTCGACGCTCAAGGCTTGTGACCTGAAGACCATCGGCAAGAAGAACATACAGGAGCATCTCATATCTAATACCGCCTGGTCACCGTTGCCCTTATCCCTTTCCACCTTTTGTCTTCACTCGTCTGGTAATATATCGCCTTCACACTAAACATCCCATTCCATCTATGTTTATCATAGGACATTGATGTAACTTGACGTACCTGTGACCTCATTCGGTCTACGAAGTATGTGTGGCATCGTTCTTGTCGAGTTTAGGGCCCCCCAGGGCTCCTGAATGTTGCCTGTGAATGAAGAAAATCGAAATCTTGTCGCTTGACGGACCGAAATTCGGGTCCACAAATGCGCCACACCCTGCAACCCTTGATCTGTTGGAACGTCAGTCATTTGCAGCCCCCAAAGCGAAGTCATCACCAACCCTTCTATCGCCAGTATGGCCTCCCACACACTGCCTTCCAGGTTCACTTCCCTTCACCTAAGCAATCGTTGCGCGCGCGCGGCGGCAATCATAAGGTCATCTTCCTGGACGGCTCTCGTGTTGCTCACTTCCCGTAAAGCGAGGGGCTTAGGCCATCTCCATCATGTAGATAAATCCATTTGCTACAACAATCAACACATCTATGCAAATCCTTTCCCATGTTTACAAAAGGCGCCCTATCCTGTATGTAGTGCCTTGCCCCATTGCCCACCCACCTATTCCAACACTTCCAACCGTACCCATGCCGTTGAAAGGCCAACCTTTCCCCCCACCCCCCCCACAACGCCGTTAGAAGTGACCTGCCCTACATGTGGTGACCTGCCCTGCTTGCGTTGCCTTGGGTGCGACGGCCCGTCGCAGTTAAACGGGTGAAACCCCTTGGTGAGGACGTAATAAAACACCAAGCCAAGGGAGAAAATGTCAATGGGCTGGGTGACGCGGCGTTGGTTAGGCCCGGCAAGCCGATCGGGCGAGCGCCTTGGCCTTGGTGTCCAGAGTGGGCTTGGTCGCGACGGCGTTGTCGTTGGTCATTGTGGGTCTGCGGCAGTCAAGCAAAGGAGCGGCGAGGGCGCCTTACCTGGTCCGACGGGGTGTGGGTTCTTGGATCTGAGGTATGTGTAGATGCTACCGGGCGACTGGGTCGGAGTGCGGAGTGGGATGATGGAAGGAGAGAATGCCGGATTCGGACGAGTGTGCGAGCGAGGGGGTTTTCTTCCGCTGTGCGGGTTCCGATTGCTGCTGGGGATGCTGCTCGGCAATGAAGTCGCTGGTGCCGAACTTCGAGGGGGCGGAGGTCAAGGGATGTTGAAATAGAGAAGCTAATGTCGAGGTGGGCGTCAGAGCTAGTTGAATTGGGAGGGACAGAGCCGGTGTCGAGCATCAAGGTAGAGATCGCGGAGTAGCTGAAGTGGGAGGATAAAACTGGTCCGAGATGTAGCTGCTGCTGCGAAGACAAGCTACGATTATGTTGCTTCTACCGGATAAGTTCAACTTTCCCAGCATGCGGTAACCTCTTTAATCTTAGCCCAGATTGGGGCCTCCGTGGAGGTTCTATTGATCTATAAAGACATCTTATTCTACATGTGTAAACATGCAACCTGCCCTCGTTCTATCATCGCACACTTGTGAGTTCCCTGCACGATACTCGTCTCTGGTATGCCAAAGAATCTCCTTTTCCCAGGTATATATATACTCAGTGGTATTTTATATCCGTTCAATTGATCTTTACCACAACGACAAGTTCTCGACGAAAGGAGGAACATTCGACATCATGGGATATGGGTTCTCGCACCATTCCGTCAACAAGCGGATGCGGTGGTTTTACGCAATTGTACTACCCTCTCTGAGTTGGGCCTGGTGTTAGACCCTGAATAAGGCTCTAGTTTCGGTTCGCTTGTTTTGCCAGTTACTGCCTTTTATCAATGTTTTTCTTTTAATACCCAAAGATGTTTTTTTGCAGATCGTCCACCACACAGTCAGCTCTACGAACTGTCATGCTCGTGGGATTGTGATTAGCTTGGTGGAAAGGAGGATCGATTTGCCCACAATGAAGCCAACAACCCATATGCAAGAGAAGAAAAGGATGGCTTTATCTACCTAGCTTGCCAACATATTTCTTGGACTATGGACGTCCTTGTATCCCTGTCACCCATATCCATCTCGCCCGATGCCGCCGCAGCTACCATATTGCCTCGGAAACAAACCTGGAGAATACAGAAACCGCCCTTAGTTTTACAATCAAACTTAGACGTTGATTTGAACTTCAGGACGATTTACCGGGCTGGAGTCGGATTTGAGCTGGATATCGGACGAAGGTGTAAGTCGTGTAAGTGAGTGGACCCACTTCTATCTGAGACCTGACGTCGGGAAGCCAGGGTGGGGTCTAACAGGCTCCAGGTGCGGGGCTTTGCCAACCGCACATCGTCAATCCACATTCCCCCAACTCGACAAGGAGACCACAACTATTCTTCGCGTCGAACTCCCCCGACGACCCCGACACACCTCGGTGGTCCAACCGCCCCTACCAAGCCCACATCCCGGCCGAAACCCCGTCGCCACCATGTCCATCATCCAACAGCACACCGCAGCGTCGCTCAGCGACGCCTGGCGCACCATCGACATCGACGCCCTCCAGGAAGACTCGAGCGTCAACTTCGACGTCTCGACGCTGCACCCCCCGCTGCCCGAGACGAGCGAGAGCGACGTCCGCCAGATCAATGCGCAGGTGCGCCAGCTCCTGCGCGGAGGCGACACCGAGGGCGCCCTGCGCGGCTGCTTGGAGATGCCCGTATACAACGGCAGCGACTTGGCGAAGGAGGCGCACCTGCAGACGGTTATTGAGGTGCTGCAGTCTATCAAGGCGAGCGATATGACGCCCATGCTGCAGCGAATCTACGGTACTCCCGGGGGCAGCGAGTGTCTCGATGTGTTGATGAAGTATTTGTTAGTCTCCCTCACCCCTGACCCCTGATTGTGTCTTGAAGAAGAAGAAGAAGGATAGAATGAGCAGGGGCTGATATTTTTCGGGTTGGATAGGTATAAAGGTATGGCGAACACAGCGTCGTCTGGCGGGAGCGCTCCGAGGACACCTACGCGCGTGACGCCCCAACAGACGGGCTTCAGCCAGGTCGGCGGCCGCCCTGTGCCGAGCGAGTCGACAGGCGCGGCGATGAGCGTCCTACTCAGCTGGCATGAGAAGGTAGTTGAGGTCGGTGGGCTCGGAAGCATAGGGCGAGTGATGACAGATTGGCGGAAGGTATGATGTTAGGGGGGGTAGATCACAAACGAGCGAAGGTTACGATTATGAATCAACCTGTGGACTGGTTCTGATCTCTCGGTTTCGGAGCCCCCTATGCCTGTTGCGTAGTTGTGAAGTTGTATCGCCCTCGGTACCTATGTTTAACACGCACTGGTCGGATGCAGACTACATATCATGTCCTCATTTTACGTATAATTTTACAGATCGATCCAAGACGATCAGAGCTCACTTCTGCTCCAGAATATCCTTCAGGTTCACCTGTCCGCTTCCTCTTTTAAGCGGCTTTGCCTGGTTGTCTGACTTCCGCCACCCGATCATGTGAATAATGCGGAATGTGGCCGGAACAGTGCCGTCCTCATTCCCATGCAGTTCTCGGTAAATAGCGTTCGCAGCGAGAAGCACGTCCCGGCCAATGGGCCCCATCTCGCGGGCCAGAACGGCGTTGCTTTCGCCCATGGCTTGCAAATCCTCCATCAGTGCGAACATGTCTGGGTAGTCAACGACGATATCCTCCACGTCAACTGTCAGTATGGTGAAGCCAGCGCGCTGGAGCAACCCCTCGACATCGCGGACGTCAGCCAGCGGCGACACGTGCGGTGAGATGCCGCCCCGGCGCTCCTGCTCGGCAAGCTGAAGCGATGTGCGCAGCTCAAATAGGGTATCGCCACCGAGCATGGCGCCGATGAAGGGGCAGTCAGGACGAAGCACGTTGTTGGCCTGGGCCAGCACACCAGGTAAGTCGTTGATCCAGTGCATGCTCATGCTGCTGAGCACCATGTCGAACGAAGCCGCGTCGAAGGGAAGCGTCTCGCTATTGTGAAGGACGTGTCGCGTGAGTCGGATCTCGTCGTTGAATGGGAGGTCAGCGTCCCTGTAAAGGAGCGCCTCTGATGACTCGGCCGCTACAAGCTCCCCAATCTTAGACGCAAGAGGCGGTTGAACGGGCAGTAACGGGTCAGGGTCAACAATCCCCTTAGTCAGCGCCCGCGCAATGTTGCAGGAATTAGCCCCGAGGTCTAGGACCCGAGGGAATTCGCGCTTGATGTCCTGTAGAGAGAGTTTAGTCTCATATAAAACTATGAAGTGGGCGAGTAGGGCTTACCAGGAGACGCTCGCAGACCCGGGACGCAATCTCGTCCTTTAGGTAGTCGGCTTGTCTGCTTTGCTCAACATTGGCGGCTAACCTCTCCTTTTGGAGCCACTTCGTACGCGGATTGAAGACTTGAAAGGCGGGACCTCCTGGAGCCTGGAAGGCATACCACCGCCGGGTACTCCCGGCCAGGGACAGCCCCGACCGCTGCGGCAGGCAGGCTCTGGGAATGATCAGCCGCATCCTTCAAGACGAATGCGCTGCAGCATTCTGAGCTCGAAACTGAGCTGTTGTCGCGGAGAGCGTCATAGCTTTGATCAAGCAAAATAGGTGGGGACTGTTCCCGAGGATTGGGTAATGGTAGCCAATCAAGTCCGCCGCTGTATTGCTCAATCAATCGATATAAACGGGCCATTGCGGGGTGCACGGGTTTGGGGGCTCAATGGATGGATCCAGGCTTGACGACCCATCCGCTGGCGCTACTGGCTTCCTTTTTCGCACCCGCCAGGCCCGGAACCGCTGCCCCATTATCTCGATCGGATTCGATCCACGTCGCAAACCCATCGTGGCCATCTCCGACCTATCTCCTACGATTTCCGACCGGCCGACCGAACTCACGGCATTCAGATAGCCCTGCCGGCCTCCCGTAGCCGCTTGCGATCCGAGCCGCAACTTACCAAGATCACCCCTTTCTTTGCTCCCGACCTCTCGCAACAGCTATCCCCACACCGCACCCCGCCCTCCATTCACGACCAAACCACCCAATGGGCCAGCCCTCCCGGCCATGATGCGGAGCTGTTGATAGCTTGTCGACAACGACATTAAGTACAAATCAGAACGCTTGTCTGAGGTGATTGTGACGAGAGCTTGGAACCCGGGGAATTCTTCGAGCCCCTGATACACGCGACGTGGGTGAACGCGGACAACCGAACCCGTCTCCAACCATCATCCGAAATTCCAAACCCAAGGCTTCTAGAGCTTCGCAAAGATGGCTTCTTCAGGCCCGACCGGCTTTTTGGGCCGCTCGAGCAGCAGCAACTCGAACATGAGAGGACTGGTCCAGTTCATCGCAGATCTCCGTAATGCGCGTGCACGCGAACTCGAAGAGAAGCGCATCAACAAGGAGCTGGCCAATATCCGACAGAAGTTCAAAGGTAGGCGATATCTCCATTCCACCGTCCTGGTTGAGGGACCGGTGCTGACAGCGCGCTTGTAGATGGGAACCTGAGCGGATATCACAAGAAGAAATACGTTTGCAAGGTGGGTTTCGCGCACAACGCGGCCTGGCGGCAGCATGGTCTAACACGTGGCGATAGCTCCTCTACATCTACATCCTCGGATGGGACGTCGGCTTTGGTCACCTCGAAGCTGTCAATTTGATCTCAGCGAACAAATACTCGGAAAAACAGATCGGCTACCTCGCCATGACTCTCTTCCTTCATGAGAAGCATGAACTTCTGCACCTGGTCGTCAACAGCATAAGAAAAGATCTTTTGGACCACAACGAGTTGTTTAACTGCCTTGCTCTGCACGCGATCGCAAATGTTGGAGGTCGAGAGATGGGTGAGGCGCTGAGCGGGGAGGTTCACAGGCTGTTGATATCACCGTATGTGAAAATCCGGAGCCTGGTGGTTGCTTGTCAAGGATACTAACTCGCCATAGAACCTCGAAAGCGTTTGTGAAGAAGAAGGCCGCGTTGACCCTGCTTCGTTTATACCGGAAGCATCCCGATATTGTCCAACCTCAATGGGCGGAGCGGATAATATCCCTGATGGACGATGTTGACATGGGCGTGGCTCTGTCGGTAACATCGCTCGTAATGGCCCTAGCCCAGGATGATCCGGACCAGTATAAGGGCGCATACGTCAAAGCCGCCGCCAGGCTTAAGCGGATATTGATCGACGGAGAGTACGCAGGGGACTACCTGTACTATAAGGTTCCGTGTCCTTGGATTCAGGTGAAGCTCTTACGGTTGCTGCAATATTTCCCTCCTTCAGGTATGTACATATCCGTGAATTGGTGCACCCAGGAGTTTTTGCTGACATTTCGAAGACGATAGCCATGTCCGGGAAATGATCCGTGAATCACTTCAAAAGATTCTGAACCTGGCTTTAGAAACAAACAAGAACGTGCAACAGAATAACGCCCAAAACGCAGTCCTGTTCGAAGCGATTAACCTCATTATCCATCTCGATACCGAGCATGCGCTCATGAAGCAGATCTCCTCTAGGCTCGGGCGTTTCATCCAGTCGAGGGAAACCAATGTTCGCTATCTAGGACTGGAGGCCATGACCCATTTGGCCGCTCGGGCCGATACACTTGACCCCATCAAGCAGCATCAGGATGTCATCCTCGGGTCGCTCAAGGATCGAGACATCAGTGTTCGGCGAAAGGGGTTGGACCTGCTCTACAGCATGTGTGACTCAACAAATGCCCAAGCAATTGTCGGTGAGCTACTGCACTACCTGCAGAATGCAGACTTCGCAATCAGGGAGGAAATGGTGCTCAAAATTGCCATCCTGACTGAGAAGTATGCGACTGACGTGCAGTGGTACGTCAACATATCTCTACGCCTCATCGCCATGGCAGGCGACCATGTCAGCGACGAGGTATGGCAGCGAGTAATCCAGATCGTCACGAACAACGAGGAGCTACAAGTCTACGCCGCCCACAACATTCTCCAGTATGTCAAGCAAGATCATTGCCATGAGACCCTGGTCAAGATTGGGGCCTACATACTTGGTGAGTTTGGGCACCTTATTGCCGAGGAAAAGTCATGTAGCCCTATCGAGCAGTTCCTTGCCCTTCAAGGCAAGCTCGCCGCATGCTCCTCTGGCACACGCGCCATGATCTTGTCAAGCTTCATCAAGTTTGTCAATCTCTTCCCGGAAATCAAGCCCCAGCTGGTTGGTGTGTTTCATGTCTACAGCCACACACTGGACTCGGAGCTCCAACAGCGCGCCTGCGAATACCTTACGCTGGCAAGTCTGCCATCGGACGACCTCCTACGGACTCTGTGCGACGAGATGCCCCCGTTCCCAGAGAGGCAGTCTGCCCTGCTCTCTAGGTTACACCAGAAACACGCCAACACAAGTGACAAACGAACATGGGTGGTGGGCGGGAAAGACGCCAACGCAGATTCAGCTGAGCTTAGGATGGCCAAGACTGGTGGTCTTAGGAGGACATTCAGCACGGCTGTGAATGGTCACGCAAACGGAGACTCGAATAGTAAGGCAAATGGCGCCAACGGGCGTTCAGCAGCGAATGACCTCGCTGGTCTCGATATGAACATCCTCGGTCCGGCGGAGGCGAAGGGGCTGAAGTCGCTGCCCAACCTCGCCAGTGCTGCTCATCTATCTCCAGGCTGGGAGAAGGGCTTCTACCGGCTCATGGCAAAGGCCGATGGCGTGCTCTTTGAGGACGGGCAAATCCAAGTTGGCGTCCGCTCTGAGTATCGGGGCCAGATGGCGTGCCTGATTCTTTACTTCACCAACAAGACGCCGGCACTGGTCAGCTCGTTCACAACGACACTGGACTTGGACGAGTCAGAGAAGGCGAACTTGACGTGGGATATCAAGGGGCTCCCGGATACGACCATCCCACAGGGCGGCCAGGCGCAGCAGGTGATAATGTTTGAGGCCAAGAAGGTGTTTGAGAAGAGTCCGACAATTCGTATCAGCTACTTGGCGGGTGCGCTGCAGGCATTGACACTGAAGCTGCCGATCATGATACATAAGTTTATGGACCCCGCAGAGCTGTCGGGTGAGGATTTCTTCAAGCGATGGAAGCAGATCGGCGGCGCGCCGCGGGAGGCACAGCAGGTCTTTGGACTGGCGGGACCTAGGGACGGTGAGCGCGAACTCACCGAAGGCTTTGTGCGTAGCGTGCTCGAGGGGTTCCGTTGGGGCGTGCTGCATGGTGTAGATCCGAACCAGAAGAACTTTGTCGGCGCCAGTGTCGTGCATACATCCGAGGGGGGCAAGGTTGGGTGCCTGTTGAGACTGGAGCCGAACTATACTACCCAGGTGAGCTCTAACTCTCCCCATTCTGCTATGGGATTCTGCGTGTCTGTACGGCTGGCTAATATGAGATGATTTTTAGATGGTGAGGTTGACAATCAGGGCCACGGACGATACACTGCCGCCAGTGCTGCTGAAGATGATGGAGGAGAGACTGGCAATTGGTGTCTCAATTAGGCCAGAAAAGTACGAGTCGCCAACAGCGAGCGACATCTCAGATTCATTTAGGAATGTAATGGTCAGGTGAAAGAGGGCGGGTGAACAGATAGCCGGAGATGGGGGCGAGTGGTAATAACAACCGGTGAAAGCAGCCAGTGTCTGTTGGGGGAAGCGATAAGGTCAAGGGAGAGAAATCGGGGCATGCAAGCGAAGGGGAAGAAAAAGGCAGTTGTCCTGTTTTTGTTGCTATATACTTGGGTACTGCCCCCGAAAGCCTTCTGAAAGCCGCCTTATTTCAAGAACCCAAGAAAGGGGTTGAGGTGGGTTCGGGGTGATACCTAGTTACAAGCGTCCTGGGCTTGGAGTGGATATTGAGCTTCAGGTCGTCGCCTTTCATGAAAATGACCTCGTGATCTTCCACGAATTGCAGCCTGTTTATCAAAGCTTGCGTTGATTTGTGCTCAGGTGACCGACTGCCTGACTGCTCTCCCAACGCGCTTATCAACCCCGCGAAGCCCCACCCAGACGCGATCGTATGGCCCGAGCTTCTTGACGTTGAAGCTTTGAAGCTCGCTCGGTGCTGGATGGCTTCCAGGTCATTTGAATTTCCAACAACGCTCATCCTTGAACCGGCTTACTTTGCGACTCAGACGGAGCTCCCCACATGAGCAGTGAGCTACTCGCTGGCACTTTTGTTCTGTTCTAGGGCTAGGTAAGTTCAAAATGAAGAGAGTGCACCGCCTTTGAAGGCGTTTCCTTGTTCACTTGTGGTGGTCTGCAGGGCGGCAGGCGCAGACGACCCCGCGATACCTCCATCCCGCGTTCACTTCGGTCACCTCACCTTCACCATCACACATCTTGACCTACCGTCCCCGTATTTCGAGTTGAGAATCCATATGCACCTCCTATCTCGGCGCCGAGCATTTCTGCATCTTCAATTCGTGTAAGGGGTTTCTCCCGGCAGCCGCTGACGTCGTGTCTAGGTTCGGTCGCTGAGGGGGTCGGTAAGATGGCGGGCGGCGCGCTGAACTTCATCACGTTCAACCAAGACCACAGCTGCCTTGCTGTCGGCACCTCCAAGGGCTTCCGCATCTACCACACCGATCCTTTGGCCAAGATATTCAACAGCGATAACGGCAATGTCTCTATCATCGAGATGCTCTTCTCGACCTCGCTGGTCGCTCTCATCATGTCTCCTAGACATCTCATAATTGAGAACACCAAGCGAGGGTCGGTGATCTGCGAGCTCACTTTCCCGTCAGCGGTGCTTGCAGTTCGCCTAAACCGGAAACGCCTAGCTGTTGTCCTCGAAGAAGAGATCTACCTCTACGACATTTCCAACATGAGTTTACTGCACAACATTCACACCTCACCCAACCCGAGCGCCATCTGCGCCCTGTCGCCGTCCTCCGAGAACTGCTATATCGCATACCCCTACCCGAAGGCCCGCGAGGAGCAGGCCGAGCGACGCCCGGCACATGCGCCTCCGCTGTCAGCTTACGTGCCCCCGACCTCTGGGGAGGTTCTCGTCTTCGACACTGTTACTCTCAAGGCCGTCAACGTGATTGAGGCGCACCGCTCCCCCTTATCCTTCACGGCCATGAATAGCGATGGCACCATGCTTGCCACCGCGTCGGAGACCGGAACAATCATCCGTGTGTTCGCTATCCCGGGCGGCCAAAAGATCCACGAGTTTCGCCGAGGTTCAATTCCATCCACCATTCACAGCTTGTCCTTCAATCTTAGTTCCACCCTCCTCTGCGCGTCCTCAGCCAGCGAAACCGTTCACATCTTTCGTCTGATCAGCCCACACGCACCTGGAAACTCCAGCATATCTCAGACGGCTGCGTCGACTGGTATCCCTCGCCCAGAGCGCACATCCCGCTCACGCAGCTTCGACAGTAGTGGTGACTCGCCTGGCAGTAATACTGGCTCTCCGCACAGTGAAGCTCTTGAGTATCCCGGCGCTGGAACTAGGAGAGACGAAGGGAACTCCACGTCGCATAGGAGACAAAGTGGATCCTTTGGCAGCATGCTCCGGCGGTCTTCGCAGATTATGGGACGCGGTGTCGCTGGTGTTGTTGGATCGTACCTCCCCCAGTCGGTATCCCAGGTCTTTGACCCGGAGCGGGATTTCGCGAATGTGAAGATACCAAAATCCACAGCTTCTGGAGCTCGCGGTAGCGGTATAGGTACAAGTGCTGGCCCACTGCGCAGTGTCGTAGCCATGAGCAGCAGTTCTCCGCAGGTCATGGTGGTCACAAGCGACGGGGGCTTTTACGTGTATAACATTGATATGGAGAAGGGTGGAGAGGGCTATTTGGTGAAGCAATTCTCGTAAGTGCCTAGCCCCTGCGTATAACAACCGGAGGAAGGCCTCGACTAACGGATTTCTAGGGTTCTGGATGGAGATGATAAATTGGACGCCTCGGCGTATGGACAACAATAGGGGCTGGCCGACTACGAAGGCCCGATATCTGCAAGTAACGAGGAACAGATTGCCGCTAGCCACGAAACCCCCTTAAATGCCGGAAGCTGGACCGTGGTTAGTCCTGCCGACCGTCTCGAACAGCTGGGGTCGAGTCCAGTTGTCGTGAGCTCAACACCACCCAATGGCAATGCCAAAATTGACCAGGTGGAGTCTACATCGCCCGATAGCCCTGGTAGTCCAGCGCCTGATCTCAGTGTGAGCACAGAGAGTATCCCTGCTGCGATGTATCAAGGAGTCATTTCGTTGCGTGACTTGGAGATCCAGTAGTTCCTCAGCATAGCGCTCGGCGTTGAATCTCCTTGGTTTCGCGGTTTTGTTGTTGAAAGCACCCACTATTTTGTATTTTGTACGTTTACAGCGAGTTTGGGCTGGATAATGAATAAGCGGACGGGGATCACCGCATACTGCATTGTATCCCGATATATCCCAATTGTTCTCAGGAAATGAATGTCTGGAAATCGAGGACCAGTCCATTATTGTATGGAACATAATTATGTAGCCATAACTGACGGATTTTGTCATGGACAGAAATGCGATTACCTTTTCAAACAGCGTGTCACTTGCTGTGGGTGCCGTGAGAGTGCAATACCTGCTGATGGATACACCGAACTTGTTTGTCTTGGTACAGAGCTGATTCCAGATTCATCTCTGATCATGGTAAACCATTATTTGAATGATAATTTTTCTTTCAACAGAGCATATGCAACTGTTCATTCACACCAACATTGGACCGTCAGCAGATACAAGAAGACCAAGGAATACGCAAATATGAAACAGATGGACATGTCCATTCCCAAAGCTTTCTCAAACCAACACACAAGAGCCCAGCAATCCCGCTCATCAGATCCCGACACTCGTTTCGTTCCCACGCAGCAACAGCAGAGAAGCACACCCCAGCTCATACCAAGATGGTTCCCAGAGTACCCTTTGCCGATGAATACCCAAGATGTAACCTGAGACATAACAACAACATTCTCCAGAAATGATAAGGTCAACTCGAACCCCGGTAAACGCCCGCCCAAAAGATAGAGAGTTTGTTGACCCATGAAATAAATATCCAAAAATCGCTACATGATCGTATCCATCCGTCATTTGTCATCACAGTAAAAAGAGAGTTTCCAGAAAGGGAGACAGGGATAGAAAGGTTCAAAGAGGTAAAACAAAAGAATATCCGTGCCACCGCGTGAAATTTTGATACCCAAGCCCAACATCAGTATTTCGTCGTAATAAGGTCATCAGAAAGTTCACCCTTATATGAACGCGGGGGTGTATTCCCAGTGCTCTCGCATGATGCAGAAGGAGCAACCGAATTGCTCCTGGGTTCCGGGGTACTGCCATAATCAGTGGCAGCTAATATACCACATGCGAAGGGAGAGAAGGGGTGTCGGCGCGGTGGCACAATCCGTTCCAAGCTCTTCCTCTCCCCTCATGAGACGAATCGAACGACAGGCATCCTTCCGGGGCTTGCGTCCAATCCGCCTGCTTTCACATTCGGATAGCAAGAAGGCTGCAGTTCTGCGGCTCATCGTGCGTACGGCCTGTTCATCAACGCAACCTCCCTCGCAATCTCACCCCATTCGAGCTCCCTCTTGACAGCGCCAGCACTGCCGGACTCGCAATTTTCGCCATTCTTCTGCGCCTGAAGTAACTCCTCCCATTTCAGAAGTTCATAGGCGAACCTGAGATGCGGTTGGATAATGACGTTGAGCCTGCGGGCACGGACGAAACAGTAGGCCCGCGGGAAAGATAAGTCGAGGGCCCGCATCACCTCAGCGATGCAGATGGTTGCACTGCGGGACACGCCTACTCTACAGTGGACCAGTGTTGCGGTTCCGTTACGTCGACCGCGGTCTGACAAACCCAAAATATTAGTATCCATCAAACCATAATGCAAACAGAACACGGCAAATAAGCAGAGAGAGGACCAACCAATAAACTCTAGGCATCGCTCGAACTCATCCGTCAAGGGATCGATGCCATTATCCTGCACAGCTTGCACCACGCATGTGTTCTCGGTTCCCCACTCGTCCAGCTCGCCGTCCCGCCACATCGCCATCTCTCCGACGCTGAGAATCTGCCCAATGCCCAGCGACCGCAACAGATCTGGATTGTTGGCGTGCCCAAGGTTACCCAGGTACATATAGTCGAGAATTCGGCTCGGGAAGGACCCGTCAAAGCCCGTGAACCACTTAGGCTCATCCTTGACCAGTGCTGTAATATCAGAGAGACTGATCTTCCCTCGCAGAGCCGGGGAGTCGTGCAGGAGGCGCGGTGCGATCGCCGTAAGCAGCCCAACATCGGACGGATACGCAAAGAAATTTCGCTGCATCTTTGTGTGCAAGTTGAGCCAGGCGTCTGGCACTGGCCGTCCCGTGGCATAGCTGAAGTAGGCGATGCCGAGCATCGTGGACTCAGTATAGCCGTCTGCACAGTGTATAAGGATCTTCCGGGGAGGCAGCCGCTGTAGCTGCTCTGGTTGTTGGGTCGCCGACCCTGCGGACGACAAGTCGGACATCGTGACGTCGCCATCGTTATCGGACTCAGGAGAGCCGGGGAAAGATGGATGCGTCCCGTGAGCCAAGTGGTAGATCCACTTACAAGTCTCAAGGATAATGTCTGCCTCGGAATGAGACCAGGTGGGAGCCAGGATGCTCCCCGACGACGGGAAATCAAGGTAGTGTCTCCCGAGGCATTCTGCACCACCCTCAGCAATGGCCAGAAGAGGGCCATGATCCAACCGTCCCAGGTCGCTACATTCAATTAGGATATCATAGCCCTGCGCTTCCTCGGTCGCCTGGTCGGGGGTTGGACCTAGCCACACGTTGTGAGCAACCTCTGAGGCCTCGGTCATGGAGTACATCTCGGCACGCTCCTGGCTGGGGAAGTCGAGCACATTGCCCGTTGGTCGGCCAGTGGAGTCGATAGCGACAATCTCTGGGTGGCTGTTTTCGAACTCGACAAAGGGGCTTACGCAGATAAATGTGTTATATACAGGAAGGTGGTGACGCTGTACCTCGTGCTTGTCGCGCCATCGCTGCTGGGCCGCAGCAATATCCCAAGCAAGCTTCCGCACCGCCACATCGTCGAGGCCGTAGACGACAATGTCGGATGTCATGGCGGCTTTAGCGGCCTGGATCTGGAAGTTGCGAACCGAGAAACCTTCGCGCGGATCAATGTCGAGGAACTCGGGGGTGGCACCTCCGAGCTGGAGAAACTCGTGCGGGGCGATGGCACTTTTAAGACGAGCAACGGTCAGATCACCATCGGCCTTGACGAGCGTGATACCCCTGAGACAGGCTGGGGTCCGGCGGAGGGCACGCTTGCGGGCGATGAAGAATGCCTGCTGGATCTGGTTGCTGGGATGCAATCCGTGGAGCCAGGGGAAAACCTGGGCGGGATCCGGGACGGGTTGACGCGACATATGGTCAAGGGCGGCTGTCACGCCGGAGGCATCAATCTCGTACACAGACAGATGCCCCGACTCGACGCGGTTGTACTTGTCGGGTGGGGACAGCAGGGACTGCTGTAAGCGGTCTTCATCGCTGCTGGGTGACGGGGGCGGCGTGCTTGGCTCCTCCTGCGGCACAGGGCCTGGCGGGCAAACGGGGATGTGCTTGTTCGGCACAGGTCCATGGCCCATCGCCGACGGCGGCTGAGCATTGATATTGTCGAGGGTAATTGTCGACGACAACGGGCCCAGTTCCGACGAGGGACGGTGCGGAGCGATTGGCCGCGGAAGGGCAATTGTTGCCATCATGGTGGGCAGTCGTCTGTGGGTGTTGCCTTGGGCGCTTGGCGAGAGCGTTCGGCTGTCGGATTGTCGTTCACGTCGGGAATTGGATGGTCGTCATTGACGTGATGGAGTATTCAAGTCGCCGTACGATGAGAAGGGATACTAATATCGATACAAGCTGGGCCGAAGAGCGGAAGATCCCCGTTGAGGAGGCCAGACTCGAGTCGTGTTGCAGAATCGTGCTCGTAGTGTTGTTGAAAGGCGCGATTGCTCTGAGCCGTGGTACGGATCAATGAGGGGAGCTTATCGCTATCCCTGTTGATAACTTGATAGAGCCGATGACTGGCGATCGCAATCGCCGAGCACGATGCAACACAGTGGCAGATAAGGCAATCGAGAGCCGCTACGGCAAACAGCGAGGTACCAGTTGAATGGCCCGGAGGAGTAAAATATAGTTAGAACACCAAGGAATATGAGGGATGATGGAGGAGGGGAAGCACCTAAACAAAGTGGTGGACAGGCCGGCCGTCTGTCGACAGGGCGGAGGGCGGAAGACGCGCCCACATCGAAAGCCGGCGGAAAGGTCGAGCATGGGCCAGGGCCAGGTGGGCGCGCGAAGCGGGGGAGCACTAACGAGGAGACAAGCTGCCGGGTGGGACAAGGCGCTAGTGGGGTAGTCGCCTGGCCTGGATGTCTGGGGTAGACATCAATTCTGGAACTAATGCACGCGTCTGCAGTTCTCATTGCCCTCCGTCTTCATCCTCTTCCTTCTGTTCATCAGGGAAATGGGGGCAAGCGCCTGAGCTCGATCTCGATCCCGGGCGTTGGAAAGGGTGGACAATCCATTCTTCTTTGAGCTATCGATGGCGCCCAGGAAACTGCCACCCGGGTCGTGCCTGGCCTTGGGTTGACAGCTGACTTCACCGATGACCATCAAAACGGCGAGCATGCACCATTCTACGGGCTAGTGCTGTCTAGGCCCAACTGAAGCTTATCCTGGTCCGACAGACTTGCCGAGTGCAGGACTTGTTTGTCTTGTCGACAAGCATGAGGGCAAGCTTCCAATTATCATTCGAAACAAGACGTCAGGAGCGGCAGATGCGACCCCCGGGCGACCCGCTGGCGTCAATTGAAGCAGCTCGTGGGAGGCGTTTGTTTTAGCCCCAGAAGCCAAGACCGGTCTGGCCAATTGGGGCGGGGTTGCTTCTGTGCTCCCCAATCCCTGTCCAATCGCCCATCGCCGGCCGGCGCTGCTTCGTCGTGCATCCTTCGCGGGGAGCTTGCTTTTCAGATTCGAAATCCGATTTCTAATGCTTCGCCGTACATACATCTCAGTCACATTTGCCAATGGGAGGCGGACTAGCATTACCTACCGTGCAGGAAGCTCTCGGTAGCTGTGCATGGGGTAGTCAGCTCTGGTGTGACGTGCCCAGGTTCTCTCCACACTCCCCTCTTTGACTTCCCCCTCCCGTCCTCCCCCCCCCCCACGACACATGGGGTTGCGTTTCGGGTTGTTGTCCGGGGTGGCGATTTGTGGACGCCACGGTAACCTTGCGGTCATCAAGAACCAGGTCCACATTCTTTGATCCAGGACGCCGGGCCGACAGAACGAGACATCGACAGGCCGCCCGGAAGACGGCCCCACTACTACCCACCTTCTGTTAGAGTCGCCGTTACACCGGCACACCGACACTAATTGCGGAAACCGTTCCGCCCGCTTCCATTGAGTGCTTATCGGGTTCGGAAACGGCTGCTGGCACGCGGGTAGAAGCAATCCATGCAGTGGAGCCCATGGCTGAGTTTCAGCTCTTTCGCACCGTTTAACCTGGAGCGCGATCGTTGGCTTGGATTCGGACACGACCAGCAAACGACGGGCGTGAAGTCCTCTACATCCGAATTTTCTTCCTTAAATAGCCCTGAATAGCACAAACCGCATACAAGCAGTCCCGTCGGCCCAACCAGTTCAAAGCACGGCCTGTATCCGCGTCTTGCGTGGTATAGGCCATGCAATATTTAACCCCCAACAGCGAGGCCGTGCATTATTGACAACCAACGGCTTCGATATTAACCACGAGCCTTGAACATGAGAGGATACGTTTACCGTGAAAACTGGGGTTTACATAAATGCCGGTTCCTCATAGGCCGAAAGCCTTCTTCTTGACCTCAACACCAACTTCCACGGCTCATATTCCTCAGCCGCAAGATGACCACCCAGCTAGAAGACGTTGCCGGCCAACTGGAGACGCTGTGTTCGCAATTAGCAGTAATTTCGCAGCGCCTTCGCAATGAGTCGGCTGCCGAAACACAACGAAAACAGGCTGAAATAGATGAAGCCGCCGCTCGTGCGAACGCAGCCACAGCTATCGATGATGTTTACGAACCTCTCCATGTATTTGCGAAGGCAGTTTCAATACGGTTGTTCATCAAATGGGGTGTATTCACCGCTTTGCCTCCACTGGGCCAACACATATCCATCAATGACCTCGCCAAGAAGGTCGGGGCCGAGCCCGGATTGCTAAGTAGGGAGGAGTCTCCGCGCGTGGCGAAATCTCTACTAACTTTCTTCCAGCCCGATATGGATGGGTTCTCGCCGCCGCCGGTGTGCTCAGTCAAGCTGGAGACCGCTTCGGGCATACCACTCGGTCCCTCCACTACACGGCCAAGACAACCCGTATCATGGCCCAGTTCATCTTCGACGAAATGCTCCCACCCATCCTCGCCTCCCCAGCGTATTTCGACAAGGTCGGAATCAAGGAGCCAACGGACCGCTCAAACTCGATGTTCTCTTTTGGTCACGGCAAACCCGGAGTGCCCGTGTGGGAGGTCATCAACACCTCTCCCGAGCGCATGGGAAACTGCATCGAAGCTATGAAAATGATGGACCTAACGTATCCGTTCCTGGCACCCTACGATCTCAGCTGGGTAGTCGCAGCATCAAAGGGCGGATCACGAGCTGTTGTTGTGGATGTCGGTGGTGGGTCTGGCAACTCGCTCAAGGCCATCGTAAAGGCCACACCCGGGCTGGCCATGGACCGCTGCGTACTCGAGGACCGGCCAAAAATCGTAGAAGCCGCAAAGCGTGCCTCGGATCCGGAGCTAGCAGGTGTGCGGTTCGTCGGCGTCAACTTCCAGGCCGAGCAACCCGTCAAGGAAGCCCACGTCTACTACGCCCGACGAATTCTCCACGACTATAGCGACGACGCATGTGTTGGGATTCTCCAGAAGATTTCTGATGCGATGGCCGCAGACAGTCGGCTGCTCATCGTAGAGCAGGTCATTGGCGATCCGCCGTCGGCGTTTGCGGCGGCCAGCAACATCTTCATGACTAGCCTGAGTGGGAAGGAGAGAACTCTCGACTGTTTCCGTGGGATAACCGCACGGGCTGGGCTGAAGGTCTTGAAGGCACATTGGGCTCCGGATGGGGAAGCGGCCGTCATCGTCTGTGTTAAGGTCTGAATCTGG
>Ga0247770_1001226_pt1 | contig 21353 bp, 20 predicted proteins | sample UWRJL136409B6_FD_179943 | JGI IMG/M metagenome (GOLD analysis project Ga0247770, IMG submission 179943) | Plant litter microbial communities from Arlington Agricultural Research Station in Wisconsin, United States - UWRJ-L136-409B-6 | ecosystem: Environmental > Terrestrial > Plant litter >... | reverse complement strand
TAATTGTTGCGTCAGCTAAAGTCAGGCATTTGCAGTATAAAGTCAGGCGTTTGCAGTATAAAGTCAGGCAAGTGCAGGTATTTGCAGGGGGTGCACTTTACCTGCATTTACCTGAAAATATCCTGCAAATGCCTGACTTTTTCGGTCAAATTACTGGTTTTTTGTGCAAGGACTGCCTTTGCTGGTTGAGGCTGGTTATAGCTGTTCTTTCAAGGTAACATAATTATGTCTATAGAAACTTGTACAAACTGCAAAAAACAATTTCATTTAATTAGTGAATATATGGACTATCCTGTTTGTACAGAACAAGAGAAATACTGGTGTCCGTATTGTGGTTATGAACATAGGAAAAACATTCGAGGTGTGTTTTCGACTGAAAAACTAGAGGGTGAAGAACCAGAGAGTGAATGAGAAGTACGGTCGCATAGACAAAACCCGCCACACGTAAAGTGCAGCAGGTTTTGTTTAGTGTAGATATTAATTTACAAGATCTACTAAAGATACTTTATATTGTAAAGTTATATCCTTCTTTCTTTAAAAGATCTTCAAATCCAGTTACTATACCAATTACCTTAATGTCTTTATCATAGAAATTTTCAGTGTTTTTGCATAATCCTTTATGTATGACAAGTATTACTTTTAAGTAATAATAATTGTCATTAGAATTAGGGCTTTTTTATGGCTCAGCCCTACGTCAGATACAATCCGCTGCTGTCGTTGGGTTTAGCGTGGAGGTACTTGCTCGTGGTCGCCACACTAGCATGGCCGAGAGTTTGGGATAGTAGGTGAATCGGGGCCCCACGGTTCAGCGCGTGGCTAGCGTGGCAGTGTCTGAGCCAGTGCGCCGATGCCTTCTCAGAAAGTCCAACACGAACGGCTGCTGTCTTAACCAGATGAGTTACAGAAACCGGATTCAGCCTACCGCCGTCGGACTTCTTGCGACTTCTAAAAATTGGTTCCAGATTGCCTGCATCGCCTCGACTGTTCAGCAATTCTGTGTACAACGACTTCGGCAAAAGCACTACGCGGGTTTTATCGGCCTTGCCGTAAATCAAGAGTTGGCCGCTCTCACCGTTACTTGTCAAGTCCTCCCAGTTCAGACTGCAAAGCTCAGACACTCGCAGGCCGGCGTAGTAGAAAACCTTGAATATCAACCGATTCCGTTCGCAGGGTTCGGACGCAATCAGCATCCTAACTTCAGCTTCAGTTAGGATTTTTTGGCTCAAAGTATCTTTCGGCTTGGGGGTATTCAGTGCAGCCCCAGCATTAACTTGGATAAGCCCGGTTTTGTGTCCGAATGAAAGTAGAGACTTGACCACAGCTATATATGTGCGACGGGATGAAGTGGATAAGCCCCGCGCCTCCAGTGTATCAGCGAAATTTTGCAGGTCGCCGAGCGTGAGATGCTGTGCTGGCTTCCCGACCGCCCCCAACAATAGACCCGACACCCGGCGGTAGAGTTTTTGAGTGGTCTTAGACTTGCCATGTACCCACAGACAGACGAGCTGTTCTGTGGCTGTGTTGGTGGCAACAACTTGGAGACTGGGTTGATGGGTGGCGTTCGCGAGTTTCATGGCGGGTGAGTCGGTTGGTTGAATGTCAGATAAGAACCGTTATGTTAGATTGAAAGATTTTTAAGTGTCCCATCCGATTTCTGGGATGGGCCCACGGCGTCGGGCGCTACGAACTTCAACATTTTGATTGGCGCGAGAACTGCTGATTGATTTTAGGATTCCAGGACTCGCGAGCGAAGTTACTTTGCCGCCGCTCGCTGTACGCGAGCTCACTGCAATTTCTAGTACGCCCGGAGCGAAGTTGCTCGCAGGGATATCAGATACTATGTGTTTGACGGCGATTCGCTAGGGCATTAGTTTTTTGATGCTTTGTCTTACCTGTATGTCTTACATTATGACTCTGTGTAAGGCGGTGGTAAAGATCTCGTAAGACAAACAGGTAAGACACAGTAAGACCATTCTCAACAACTGTAAGACTGTGTGAAGTTATGCGTCTTACACTTTTAGTATGAGTCATTTGCGGCGCCGTTGCCACGCGGTTCCTATTAGGGTGGTGTCGAAGTTATTAATTTTTCGCTCGTTCGGTGTGGTGTGTGGTGTCTGGGCTTGTCTTACCCTTATGTCTTACATAGGGCAAACTGTAATACGTTTGTCAAGCGTTCGTAAGACTAATTTGTTAGACATAAGGGGTGTATGACAAAAAGCGTATGACAGATTTTGCTTGTATGTCATACAAATAGCGACGGCTGTTATACAATGGCGTCATACACGTTTGATTGAGGTAAGGCAATGGCATTCACGGGGTTGTCACCCCGTGAAGCCTATTGCTTTGGCGTAGTCCGGTAGTTTCATTTCGACCTCCTGACTACAGGAGACTACTCTTGCTTACTGCTGCTTATAACCTTAATAAAGTTTTACAATACTGAATCGGTTCTAGGGAAAATGGGGATGGGGTGCGATCGCTCTAGTTAAGCGGGGAAATAGGGATGAGTGCGACGCCTTTCCTTCAGTAAACCCACTGATTTCAAAGGAATGTGGAGAGGGGGACAATTGAGGGGAAAACAAAAAGACAATTCCTCCCTTGGTACTCACCCTGTCAGGGGAGGTAGATTTTAGCACAGAAGTTCCCCCAAAACGAAATGACGGAATCCTTAGTTTTTACAAAAGAGCCTTCTGGAGGACTACAAATCCGTTGGCTGGTATTACGACATGAATATGACCGTTGAGCGAAGGGATCATCTCTCCAAAGTTCCCGACATTGTCTCCCCCGTAGATTTGGGCATCACTATTGAATATTTCTCTCCATTGACCATCTCCTAGTCGTGAATTTTCAATGGTGTATCCTGAGCCAAAGGGATGATTATTCAAACTCGCTACGACTAACAACTCCTCTGTTGCATCCCAGCGCCGAAAAGCAATGACCCGGTTGGCATTATGTACGTGGATAATATCAATCCAGTGTGAGCGCAATCCCGAATGGCTGTGCCGCAACTGAATGATGTCCTGATAGAACCGGAATAACCGCTGACCGTTGGTTTGGCGTTCACCAAACAAATCCTCCCGGTTCTGCAGGAAATCTATATACCTGAAAGGTTTTTGAGCACCAATCTCCTCACCCATCAGGAACATGGGCGTACCAGCACTAAGCATTGACATACCGCAAGCGAAGTGGCAACGAGCTTCCCCATAGCGACGAGTATCGCCAATCAGGGGTGCTGAATTCACCGCTGCGACAATGGTTCGTTTAGACTCAACTCGATTGCCTGCGTCTTCGTAATAGGAGTTTCCGGCTTCATCGTGGGATTCGTGATACACAACCTTTTTATCCCCTGATGCTCCCAGTGCCCCAGCCAAGTAATTCATAGCCAGAGGTTCATCTGTGCCGTATCCAGCCGTGGGGATTAATTTGGCGTAATCTGCTCCCTGGCGTGCATCACCAATTAGATGGTGGTAAAAGGAAGCATACCAAGCAGCATCAAACCCTAGACCCCCATTGTCAGGCGATTCCGTTACTTGATCCCAATCCGAATGATCCTCTGCGATTAACATGACATTGGGTCGGAGCATTTTTAGAGTGCGAGTCCATTCTCTGATGAACTTAGCGCCAAAAATGTTGGCATTGCCCACTTGCGTACCATCGGCGTGAAGCACATTGTACAAGTGCATCGAAGTGGTCTGATCGACCCGGAAACCGTCGATGTGGAATTCTTCCATGAGGGTAGCAGCACTGCTAATAAACAGCTTCCGCACTATTTCCTCATGAAAGCGCGGGGCGTAACCTGTAGATAAGTTGTCAACATACCCACCCTCTGGCCAGGAATAATCGGAAGCTCTTCCCTCGTACCAGTAATAAATGTTTTGTTCTGGAACATCGGAGTCGTAGCACCATTGAGCTCGCTCTCCATCGGGATTGAAATGGTTGTACACCACATCTAAAATCACTGCGATGCCGCGTCGGTGACACTCTCTGACAAAATGCTTCAGTTGGTCGCGACCGCCAGCGCTGTACTCTAAGGCAAAGTAGTGAGATGTTTCATAGCCCCAATTAACTTCATCTCTGAATTCGGACATTGGCAGTAGTTCGACAGCGTTGACGCCAAGAGCCACTAAGTAATCAAGCAGGTTAATTGCATCCTCAAAGTTTCCGGGTCGGTCATTGCCGTAGCCAAGCGCCCCGATATGAAGTTCGTAGATAACCAGGTCTTCAACTCGATTAGGTACAGACCGATCGTCCCGGAACTCATCGCGCCAGAATTCCTCCTCTGGCATGAACTCTATTTCTGGCCAGACATCCTCTTGAAAATTTCTGGTAACAGTATCTGGATCGACGACTACGGAGCAGCTTTTAGTACCATCTAGCTCGGTGGAACTACCGGAATAAGATTGGCCTTGAGGATTTATATTGCCTTTACCAATCTGGCAGCGAGAATATAAATCTGTCCGGTAGGCAATCTGTCCCCCTTCCTTGGTAATCCTAAACATATAGGGCTTGCGGTCAAATTGGGAGAAATCTTCAAGTTGCGGGGAAATTGCTATATCTGTCTGCCAGATGCCATCCTCCTGGCGAAACATGGGAAACGACCCTAGTACGGGGTCTATTCCAGAACCATCGTCTGCAATATAACCACTGCTTTGTGTACCAAACACAACTTCCACAGTCTTAGCATTGGGTGCCCAGACCGCGAACTGAATTGCTGGGTCAGATTGATTAGGGAGATAGTATTTTTGCGCTCCTAACCGGCGACAATGGGTGAGATAATATTTCTCGTGCTGAGGCTGAGCGTTGCTGGGATTTTGCAAGACAAATGAGCGGTAGCGATCGCGTGAATTACTGGTATTAATCTCATTAGCAATTCCCCAGAGATTATTACCTGCTGGAGCGTCTAAAATCACACCCCAATGAAATAACCAACCAACTTGCGAATCATCTAACTCTACTGTTGCTGTAAAGCTAAGACAGCCATCTTCACTAGTAAATTGCTGCATAAGGATAATACACCATTGGTTGGAGTAGCGGCCATTTGCATCCCAGCTACCAGTTAAGCGGGCGTTGGCAAAAATATTTCTTTTTAATCCTGTGAAATACGTAAACTGAAAGGGAATGGTAGCCATAACAAAATCCTTTGATTGTTAATTACCCTTGTATTTTTCTTTCGCTATCGAGCATAACCATCTGTCCAGCATCGTAGCGATCGCCCGCAACTGCACCTGCTGGTACTGCCTTTTCAATGCGAGCGAGATCTGCCACAGAAAGCTCTACATCAAGCGCACCAAGCGCCTCCGTGAGCCGATCGCGCCGACGTGCGCCGACAAGCGGGATAATATCTGCTCCCTGTGCCAAAGTCCACGCAATAGCTACCTGAGCCACCGTCGCTCCCTTCTCGTCAGCAATAGCCCGTAGCGCCTCGACAAGTGCCAGGTTGCAATCTAAATTCTTGCCCGTAAACCGGGGCAGGTGGGCGCGGAAATCGCGAGCTGTCTCTGATCGCTCCTTTGACCAGTGACCGCTTAAAAGACCGCGTGATAAAACTCCATAGGCGGTAATAGCAATGCCGAGTTCGCGAGCTGTGGGCAGAATTTCAGCTTCGATGCCACGACTGAGGAGCGAATACTCGATCTGGAGCCAGCTAATCGGGTGAATGGCTTGAGCGCGGCGCAGGGTTTCGGCTCCTGCTTCCGAAAGTCCGATATGGCGGACGTATCCCGCCTCGACCATTTCGGCAATCGCCCCGACTGTCTCCTCGATCGGTATCGTTGGATCTACACGCGCTGGTTGGTAGAGATCGATGTAGTCAGTACCCAGTCGTTTGAGCGTGTAGGCAAGAAAGTTTTTCACGGCGGCGCTCCGGCAATCAAGGCCAACAACACTACCGTTAGGCGCTCGCATTGCGCCGAATTTGACGGCGATAAAGACATCCTCACGCCTACGACCTCGTAAGGCTTCGCAAAGCAAAATCTCGTTATGACCCGATCCGTAGAAGTCTCCTGTATCTAGCAGCGTAATCCCAACTTCGAGGGCAGCGTGTATAGTTGCAATACTTTCAGCCCGATCGGCAGGACCGTAGAAATCTGACATCCCCATAAGTCCTAGACCGACGGCAGAGACGTTTGAACCGTTTTTACCGAGAGCGCATGTTCGCATAAATTTCCCTCAAAAAGTGATAATAGAAACACAATCTCACCTCAAAAATCAATAATCAGCTAGTGGGGTCAGTCCGAGCTGCCCAAAGAAATCGAGCCGATCAAAGTAGAGGTGGTATTCAACGATCTGCCCGTTCTCAAACCGCCAGAAGTTCAGATGCCGAAATGTCGATGCTCCTGCCCGTAGGAGGCAAGTCGCCATTGGGCATAGCCAGCGGCCCAGTCATAGTTCCAGTCGCATGCAGCTTTCGGGCAAACGCCTGGTCTGATTCGACTGCGATGCCAAGAATTTCGTGGGTGAAGTCCGGCATCGCCCGAAAGTGCATTAATATCCACTCTCGGTAGGCTTCGCCGCAAGTAAATGAGCCTATAGGCGTGCGGATGTTAGCTGAGGGAGCGATCGCGGCAACTACCTCGTCTAAATCGTGGGCGTTCAGTGCTGCGAAGAACTGCTCTGCCTGGGCGAGTAAAGACATACGAATACTTTTCCTCTTGTGTTCTCGGCTTAAACCATCGGGTGCTTCTTCAGAAAAGCCAGTGCAGCTTGTCCTACTTCTACGGGATTCATGCTTTGCATTCCGTGAGTCGCATTCATAATGCCGCAGCGTTCGGCTTGCGGTAGCCAGTTCATGAGAAACTGCTGAGTTTCACGAAAACCAGGCATCGCAGCTTCACTATCCAACCCCATCACAGCCAAGATCGGCATATTTGGTTTTTTCTCTACCAGCCGCTCTGCCTCTGACATTCGGAATCCCCAATTGGAAATTGCCGGAAAGTCTATAGTGAAAGCTATATTGGCATCAACAGAAACTCTCTGCCACACGTCGAGCGGATTTGTCATATCGACAGCGCTTAAGAAACTGTGTCCGCAGACATCCACCATATAAGCTTGAGCAGCACCTAGGCGATCGCCAGTTTTAAACAGATCCATCGCTCGATTAAAGGCACTGACATTAGCCTCAACCGCCTCTGAAGATTCTCTAGGCAGATATGGTTCCAGCAGGATGGCAGAATGTACCATTTCAGGATAGGAAAGTAAAAATTGGAAGGCAATTACCCCACCAAAAGAAAAAGCTAAAATATGGATTTTCTCAATCCCTAGATGCTCCAGCAATTGCTTGACGTGTTCTGCACTTTCCTCAATGCTCAAACTATCTTTCTCCAGCGTGCTGCCATTGTAGCCAGCCCTGTAGTAGCTAATAAATTGATACTTTTCAAACAGCGGAGGATAGAATTGTAGCGGTGTAATCAGGCTATCAGCAATGTTCGTGCCATGAATGCAAAGTACGGGTTCGCCGCTCCCCAACACCGCATATTTGAGTTCAGCATTATTAACTTTTGCCCGCTGATTATGCTCAACTGTCCAATCTCGACCAATATACATTATTGTCTCCCGTAAAAACATTAAAGAAGTTAAGCTGTCAGCACTTGCTGTAGAACCTCGTTCATCGCTTGTCTGTCTTGCTCAGTCAGAGCGAACGTTGTCAAGTGACCGCCTATGCTGTTGACTTCCCAATATTTGGCGTTAGGAATCCTATCAGCATCTCGCTTGCATTCTTCAGGCGGAAACATCCGGTCGCCAGTGAAAGCCACCACGAACATCTGTGCTTTGATGTGGCTCAGTGCGGCAGACAAGTCGCCACCAGCACTCGGGTCTGCAGCGTAGGTCTTCCGCGACTGATGAACCAGATTGTTGGGATCTTGTGGCAGCATAAAGGCTTCCCAGAAACGAGAAACGAAATCGTTAAGAGAAACAAAGCCGATAGTACGCCAGACCTCCTGACCCTCGCGGTAGAATCCGAGTGGGGGTAGCGTCAGCGCCATGATATGTGCTTGACGGCGCAAACCAGCCTGCACAGCCTGAGGATCCGTGTAGAAGCCGTTGTTCCACGCTGGATCGGACACGATCGGTTCCTCGATCGCCGTACGCAACCACAAAGTAGTCCAGGGGGAAGGCTTGGGCGCGCCCGCGATCGAAGCAGCGCGCTTGACCATATCCGGAAAGCGGACGGCCCACTCATAAGTTTGGAGTGCGCCCACTGACCAGCCGAGAACTAAATAGAGTTCGTCGATCCCAAATTTCTCGACCACGAGTCGTTGTTGAGCGATAACATCATCAGCAATGTGAGTTTGCGGGAAAGCCCCTCTGTCGAATGGTGCTGCTGTGTTGCTAGGTGACGACGAAACACCGCTGCCCAATAGTCCAGGTAAGATAATGAAGTACTTGCGCGGATCGAGCGGGAGATCCTCGCCAATAAAGATTTCTAGCGCTTCTGGCGCACCACCTAAAAAGTGCGGAAAGAGAATTGCATTATTCTTTGCTTCGTTCAGTTTGCCATGAGTCTTGTACGCTAATTTAGCATTTGAGAGCATGAATCCAGTTGATAGCTGAAAATTCCCTAGATCGAAGATTTCTGTTTGAGTTTGCTCAGGCATATTTCTAACTCCATTTAGAATTTGAAAAAAAATTGTGGCAAATAATCTAAAAATCACAGCAATTTATCGAGCTTTAACTTAATTGCTGTTTGATGAAATCAGCAGCTCTTTCGCCAATCATCACGACCGACGTGTGGGGATTAGCTGAAGGTATAGAGGGCATCACGGAAGCATCAGCCACGCGCAAGCCTTCCACACCATAAACTTTCAGTTGCGGGTCTACAACTGCCATATTGTCGATCCCCATCTTGCAAGACCCTACATAGTGGTAATAAGAACCAGTATTGTTAATTACCCAATTTCTTAGCTCTGATTCGCTGTTGACGGCAGCACCTGGATTTATTTCTGTCAGCCCCAATTTTGCAAAGGCTTGAGTTTGATAAATTTCACGTGCTATTTTTACCATTTTGACAATCCGATCTATATCCGATTTTTCTTTCCCATAATTTGCATTAATTAGAGGATTAGCCATCGGATCTGCACTTGCCAAACGAACCCACCCACGCGATAGTGGACGTACTAAACCAGGTAGTGCCAAAATTATTCTCGGATCGACTAGCTGGCTCACCGATTGAATTGGTTGATTAGTTTGAACGCGTTGGATCACATTACCGAAAAATGATTCACCAAATGGGGCGCGATGAACTAAACAAATTTCTAAATCGGGAACAAGCATAGACGCTTCGGACTTCCAAAACAAGGCAACTTCGGTCATATTGCCTCTCGGCTCGGCTCCTGGTTCGGACATTAAACCCATAGGACCGATGACCAGTGGATGGTCGTGAAAATTTTCTCCTACACCTGGTAAATCAACTACAGTGGGTATATTAAATTGTTCGAGTTGTGCTGGATTACCAATACCAGAAAGCATCAATAATTTTGGTGATTGAATTGCACCAGCACAAACAATAACTTCGCTATTGGCTCGAGCAGTTTTTAACACTCCATCCTGCTGGTACTCTACCCCCACACAACGATTATTTTCTATTAGCAGCTTTGTAGCTTGAGAATTACTACTTAAAGTTACATTAGGACGCTTTAAAGCAGGTTCTAAGTAAGCAGTTCTGACTCCGGAACGCCTACCATTCTTAATATTTACATGATGCCAACCCGCACCCAAGTCTTCGGCATTAAAATCTTTGACGTAAGGGTATCCCAGTTCAATACACGCATCAATAAAAGTTTGTGAAGCTGGGTTACCTTGATATTTGGCATCAATGATATTAATGGGACCGTCTTTACCTGCAGTGGGATTGGTATCATCTTCCTGGTGTTCTAATTTTTGGAAATAGGGAAGTACTTCTTCAAAAGACCAGCCAAAACAACCATTGTAAGCCCAGTTATCAAAATCGGCGGCTTTCCCTCTGGTGTAAATCATGTGATAAATATTAGAAGTTCCGCCCATAAGCCTGCCGGCAGCAGAATAGATTTGTCTGTCAGCGAGTCCTGGCTGAGGAACGCTCATATAAGCCCAATCTATGTCGGTTAGCAATAGCTCGTTCCAACGATAGGGAACGTCAACTGCTTCAGAAATTGTAGTTCCACCAGCCTCTAAAATTAGGATTTTGGCATTAGTAAGTTCGCTTAAACGATAAGCAATTGTTGCACCTGCTGCACCTGACCCAACAATAATAAAATCAAAGTTATCTGCCATAGTTTTTTCTCGATTGCATTACTAATTTTTGTTTTTTACTTCACAAATTTACCGAGCAGCAATAATGAGATCGGCTGCTTTTTCACCGATCGCGATGGTAGGAGCATTAGGGTTACCGCTCGTAATCGTAGGCATAATCGAAGCATCTGCAACTCGCAGCCCTTCTACCCCATAAACCTGAAGTTGAGGATTGACAACAGCATCCGGATCGCGTCCCATTTTGCAAGTCCCAACGGGATGCCAAACAGTGGAAGCAACTTGTCGAATATAAGCGCTTAATTGCGATTTGCTAGTTACAGAAATACCTGGGGCTAATTCTTCACCTCGAAATTCATTAAAGGCGCGGGTATTAACTAATTCTCTAGATAATTCAATTCCCCTAACTAAAACGTTGACATCGGCATCGCATTGTAAGTAATTAGCACGAATTACGGCTAAGTCTTTGGGGTTGTTAGATCTTAAAGAGACAGTACCTCGGCTTTCAGGTTGGGCTAAAATTGGTGCAAAAGTAAAACCAGGACCATCTACTTGATATTGAGGTTCTAAAAACTGCACCGGACCAAAAAAGAATTGCAGATCGGGCGAAGCCGTATTTGTATCGATGTCGTTATTAGTGTAAGTAAATAAACCTGCTTCAGACAGAAGGTTGGGTAAAGGTTGTTCTTTCTTGCACCTATATCCGACTCCAAATAATAAATGATCTTGCAAATTTTTGCCGACCCCGGGCAAATTTACTACCAGAGGAATACCGTAAGCCTGCAAATGTTCGGCAGATCCAATACCAGAAAGCATCAGCAGTTTAGGTGATTCAAATGCACCGCAACTTACGATAACTTCCGATTCGGCTTTAACTTGGTGAAGCTTGCCATCTTGCAGATATTCTACACCCATCGCTCGTTGTTTATGTTTATCGAATAAAATTCGAGTGACTTGGGCGTTAGTTGTTGCTGTGAAATTGGGCTGTTCGAGAATCGGTCTGAGAAAAGCAACTGCCGTACTGCAACGCTGATTGTCTTGAGTGCGAGTCGATTGATAGAAAAATGCACCATTTTCCTGTTGTTCGCCATTGCAGTCCCAGCCATTACCCGCATAGCCTAATTCCATTGCGGCTGACACAAAAGCTTGAGAAACAGGCGCGGGATTGCGATAGTTAATGACCTGTAAAGGACCGCCTCTACCTCGATATGCTGAGGTTCCACCTTCATAATCTTCGGACTTCTTTAAATAGGGTAAAACTTCTTGGTAACTCCAACCCTCATTTCCCAAAAGTTTCCAGCGATCGAAGTCGCGACGATTGCCTCGAATGTACATCATGGCATTGATCGAAGTTCCACCGCCTAAAACTTTTCCTTGAGCAATGGAAATTTTGCGATCGCCTAAACCTGGTTCTGGTTCTGTTGAGTACCCCCAATCTGCATTAGAACCCCACAGAGAAGTCATCGATTGCATATCTGTATTGTGGATAGCAGGGTTACTATCTGGACTGCCTGCTTCTAGTAACAAAACGCTGCAACCCAGATTTTTGATTAGTCGGTAGGCAATGACACAACCAGCCGCCCCAGCACCTACAATTATGTAATCAAATGTACGTTCAAAATTCATTTACAAGCCCACCTTTTTTACTGGTTTAAAAATTCATCAATTTCTTGTTGGGACAAACTATCAATTACATTAGAAGCAATATATTCAAGGTAATACTTGCCCCACATAGTTTGCCACAAGCTAAATGTTAAGTCAAAATTTTCCCCTAACTTATTCGCTAAAAAAATCTCAATTCCCCAAACAGTATCATCAAACTCTTGCTCGGTGAACTTGTAACCAGCTTCCTCTGCATATGCCAAAACTTCTGATTTAGAAAAAGTTTTTAATTTGGCTTGCAATTCAGGGTGGAGAACGAGGTTTTGTAAAAAATTAACGACTTCTTTTCGTGCCATATTCTTATACTAACTTCCTAAAAAATCTATGTCAATAGCCTTTTTGCAAAAATCAATACTTATGCTTATTTTAACTCCATCTATAAAAAGTTTACTTTTGCCCAAACTTCAATTAAAAATTCAACTTCTAGCTAATGAGTTGTTTTATTTCTGCCTCAGAAAAACTAAGCAGTAATTCTTTAACAACATATTGAAGTCTAGATTTTCCCCACATTTTTCGCCACAAACTACTGTAAGCATCGATCTGTTCACCCATTTTTTGTGTGATAATTTTGGCTTCCATATCTCCAATAACAGCCGCTAATTCCTCACTACTAAAGCTGTAACCTAAGCTTTTAGTATGTAAAAGAAGTTCAGGTAAGTTTTTCTGCTCAAATTTTTCTAGCAAAGCACTATCGTTGCTACATACTCTAAAGAAATTAATGACATTTTCCTTTGACATAAATCGAGTCTCCTTTGTAGCTCTTGTTCTTTATTTAGCGAAATTCTGGACCAATAATCCAGGTTTCAGTTGTTACCATGCTGTGGATATATTTAGGTTCAAATAAATTCTTGAAATCTGACTGAGTTATCTCTTGATATTCTGAAGAATGGCAAGCTTTTTCAAGGGATTCTAAATCGTCAAACCAAAGCTGCGACACGCAATCGAGGAGAGATTCACCGATCGCATAAAAATTATCGCGAACGTGTCCTTGAATATAACGTCTAAGACCTGGAAGTTTCATTACTTTAGCAGCATGACTATTTAACATAGTTTGACGGAATCCTGCTAATGGCATACCAGATTTTCTTTTGACCATAATCAAAAGCTTAACCATTTTTGAATCTCTTTCTGGGGGTTTTTCTTCCTTTAAAATGTGAGCAGTTGTATCTAGTGCAACTGTCCGCCAAAAGGCTGCCCAGTTGGGTTCGTCTAAACGAGCACCTTGCAGATATTCTGGAGACTGTAAGGAAGCAATCTGTTCTACTTCATTTTCCAGCCAAATTTCAGCAACGCCACTGAATAGGGGATCTTCTAGTTTTTCGCCAAAAGGAATTCTCGAATCAATTAAATATCTTTTAATTTGAGGAATTTGGCTGGCGTAATTAACAGCATGAACATTAATCCAATAGTCTTGAAAATCTTTTTCACTCATTCCTGGTCTAGGGTAAGCAAATATTAATTGATGTATCACAGCTATTTTCCTTTTTAGTTCTAACCTTTGATTTACTGTCTGCAACAATTATCTTTGTAGTATTGTTAACTTAAAAAAAGCTAATAATACCGGCGGAGTTTCTTCTACTGGCCGCATTTAGTGCCAATGAGCGCACCTGGTACTTCATTGCTAATTACCAAGTCGATGAGGAAGGGGCCGTTGTGAGATAGAGCTTGAGCGATTGCGGGTTTGATCTGCTCTGGTGTTTCCACGCGCACCGCTTGTACTCCCATCGCCCGTGCTAGCTCGTCAAATCGGATATCTGGTTTGCATAAGTCAAAGGAAGCAGGAAATTCGTGTTGCGGGATCTGCTGCTCTTCCCAGTACTGCAAGATGTTCAGCTTCAGAATGCGATAGCTGTGATTATTGCAGATGATAAACTTAGCATCTATATTGTGGTGGGCAGCAGTCCATAACGCCTGGATGGTATACATCGTACCCCCATCACCCGAAAAGCTGATAGCCGTTTTCTCGGGATGGGCGAGTTTAATCCCAATTGCGCCAGGAATACCGACACCGAGAGAACCGCCGCGCGTCTGGAAATAATGTCCTATTGTTGTTGGTGGAATGTAACGACACAGTTCTTCTGAGTGCGTAATTGCTTCATCAAAGATGATTGTGTTTGGTGGTAAGTGTCTGGCGAGTTCCTCAGCAAACTGGGATAAATGCAGTGGTACTAAATCATGCAAGGCGCGATCGGACTCATACTGCTCGGCCATTTGCTGCTTTTTGGTTTCAGCAATTTGGGTAGTTTTTTTACTAACTAGCAACTTTTGCTCGGCAGTCAATGTTTTTTCTAATTCCGCCCCCAACTTGGCAAGGGTAGTTTTTGGATCGCTCACTAAACCCAAAGTGACTGGAAAGTTTTTAGCTATCTCATAAGCATTTAAATCAATGTGAATAACTTTTGTCGTAGGAGCAAACGCACCCGCTAAAGCAGGGAATACTTCAGGGAAAACATAAGTACCGCAGATTAGAACAACATCAGCTTGAGATATGATGCGGCTGCTAACTTCGCCAAACATATGACCCAATAGTCCCCCAAACAGCGGATGGGTTGAACTCATATTTGGTTCTGATGAATCTGCACCCCAGACTTGAGCACCAATCAGCTCAGCAACCCGAGTTAATTCTGCTTGGGCATCAGAATAAGCTACGCCATCACCGATAATAATTAGTGGGTTTGATGCTGTAGCAAGCATTGTCGCTACTTTGGCGATTTCCTCTGGTTCGGGAGCAACTCTTGTCAATAGAATCGAAGTAGGAACAACCTCTTCTTCATTGATAGTATCTAACACATCCATCGGCAAAGAGACAAAAACCGGACCCATTGGCGGTGTAGCAGCTATTTTGATTGCCCGTCGCAACACCCGCAACAGCGAGCTAGGATGAACGACCCTAGTTGCCCATTTGGTTACGGGTTTTGCCATACTGACAAGATCCGCTGCCATCTGTGCATCCATCGCGTCGTATTGCGTGCCTGCTTCGCCTGCCAGTACAACTAATGGTGAATGACCGCGCATCGCTTGATACAGCATCCCAATGCCGTTGCCCAGACCAACACCGCTATGAAGTTGCACAACGGTAGGCTTTTTGGTGGAGCGGGCGTAGCCATCAGCAACCGCTACCGCGACTGTCTCTTGCAAAGCCAGAATGTATTCAAATTCTGGATAATAATCGCTCAGTGAATCGAGAAAGCCCTCTTCAGATGTACCAGGGTTGCCAAACATATAACGAATGCCATCTGCCAGCAATTGTTCTACAATTACAAATCGACCGTTTCTTTTTTCCATGATTTATTTCCTTATAGGGGATAAAGAGAAGAAGCAAATAGGAGATATAGAGTTTGTAGAAAAACTTAGCCCTCTGGCTTCTACCTCCTACCTTCTACCTTCTCCCTTGTCCTGATTACCAGCCGTATCGTCTCAACCCCTTTTCTAGGACTTCGACAACCTTTTGACCAGTTGCATAGGAGTCTGGAGTGGAACGACCTGTAATGAAGGGGTAATCTACAATTACTGAGATTTCACGCCCAACGTTGCCGTGGAATTGTCCTTCTGGACCAGTGGCATCGCGCAGGATGTACTCTAACGGATAAAACGGGGGGCCGAAATTAATGTTGCCAAGACTGGGATCGACGTTAGTCCCCATAAATCCCGTACCGTCTTTGTAGTCATATTCCAAGCAATGACCAGTGACATGCTTGCCCCAAATAATACTTTTGCGATCGCCAATGTCACGTGCAAAAGCAAGACAAGGAACGCCGTAACATTCTGCAGCAATTGGCTTACCCATTTGGTAAAAGCTGAGAATCAGATCGTGGACTCTTTGGTTGTTAACCAAATCGACCATCGGACCAGCGCCGCCTACAATTAGCATGGTGGCGTATTCTTGTAAATCCCTCTCGCGCACTAGATCCAGAGTTCTGTAGTATTCCTCCATTTCTCGGATGAATTTCGGTGAACTCCAATACGGTCTTTCTGGCAACCACTCTCTGAGATTTTTGGGATTATTTAGACGTGGGTTATTAGGATCGTCCAAAGCTCTAACTTTCTGCGCCATTTCTTCTGAAACAACTGGGCGACCCAAAGGCGGATCTACATATGTCGCGTCCATGCTTACAGAGATGGCTACAGGTCGTTTGCCTGTTGGAGTGACAAAATCAACTTGGTAGCCTGCGGCATCAAAAGTTTCCAGAGGACCGACTAATTCTTCTCCCCAGAAACCCCACTCTGATAGCACAATCAAAATCTTTGTCATTGCTTTATCTCCTAGAATTGAATGCAAGCTTTAGACGACAAAAGTCAATTAAGCCGCTTCTGTTTGTGGCTGGGCAATCAAGTCAGCGATCGCATCAATAAATGCGTGAACATCTTGCCCCGAACGACCTGTAACCAAGTCACCATCCACAACAATATTTGTGGGGGATGGCACGTAAACGGCACCGGCATTCGCGATATCTGCCAGGACGACTTCGTGACAGATGACCTTTCGACCTTTGAGTAGTTCAGGCATTGGTGTCAGCAGCCACAATCCGTGGCAGAGAAGCCCTTTGATGATTTTGGGATTCGTCATCGCCTTGGCAAAGAATTGAACCGCTGGTGCAGTACGCACTTGCTCTGGGCTGATGGGTTGCCCCTCTGGCGGCTGAAAGTAGCGCAGACGGACACTGGTGTAATTAGCTGACATAATCACAGCAGCGTAGTCATTGATGTCCACGTTTTGAAAGTCGATGTTTACATCCAAGTATTGGAGCGGCTTTCCAACTGCATCAACATCACTAACGAAGCGAGCACTTTCTTGTCCCCAAAGCCGAGACATTAAATGTACCGTGGCTCCAAGTTCGGCAAAACGTTCCTTGTAAGCTTCAATCTCCTCAGGAATAAACTCAGTTTCAACGAGAACGGCAATTTTTTTGCCTGCAAGTGTTGTGGTTGCCATATAGTTTATGCCTTCTTCAAGGGCTTAAATTGCACGATGATTTCAGCCTCGGAACCGAGTTCAAATTGCCGCTCTCCCAGAATTATTTGGAAGTTATCATCGTCTATATTCGTTTGGTCGCTACCATCAATACTGATTCGGCTTATTTGAAGGCTATTGGGTTTAACAAAGTCCGGTAATACGTTGAGCGATCGCTGCCGACAATTTTTATCAGGCTTGAAGTAAAGACAGAAAGCTTGTTTGGTGACGTAGGTACTGGTATATATGTGAGCCAAATAATTTAGCTCGAAAGCATGGTAGCCTGAGATAGAATGTCCACCTTTGTTGGCATAACTGCCTTGGATTACTGGCGTTCCATCGTCGGTTGTTCGGAAGAAAACTCCTTTGTTATCTAGGTCAAGAAAGAACAAATTCCAGAAAGATTCCGTCTCATGTGCCAAGTTTAAATACTCTTGCTTTTCATCCTCACTTTCCTCTGTGCAGCCATGGAGAATTAGATAAGCAAGAATTCCTTGTTCCTGTTGCCAAAAGTCTTTAGTGTTGTTCCAAGGGAATTCTATAGGCATCCCATTCTTAGGCTGGCGCTCTAGCGTATCGAAAATTCCTCCTCGGACTAGGTCTATTCCAACCTTAGCCATACTAACACCTAACTTATTGGCTAAGCCCATTAACTTATCAGCTAATTGTTTTGACTCCTGAGCTTCTTGCTTGGTTTCATCATCAGATTGAGCAGCTACAAAGTAGTAGTAATTGGCAACGCGAGTCATGTTCCAGGCAATCTTCAAGTTGTGTCCCACAACAGCACGATTTTGCTGCCACCGCCAATTATGATCGGGTTTCCAATCCTGGAAGAACCGCTCATTGACAAACGGAATGTTTGGATTTGGATCGGGAAACTTTTCAAGGATAATAGTGGATGTGGTTTTGAGGATTTTTTTGCATATATTTAAGAATTTACGCAGCTCCTCGTGACCGTGATCTGTTTCTGGCAAGGGGTCTAAAGCCAGAATCACGTTAATCAGATAGGCAGGTATATGATCCCCGATCGAGTTCCAGTTCTTTCTGGACTTATTATGTTCGAGAGAATCACTGTCCGGCTTCATCGTTACATAATCGATGTGTGAGAAATAATCTCCGTATGCATATTCTCCATACTCAGATTCTAGATCGAGATAGAAGTCATTAAAGGTACGAACTGTCCGCTTGATATCATCAAGCACTTCCCAATCTAAAGTGATGCGATAGTACTGAGCCAATCCCGCTAAAGCATAAATTTGCTCGTAGAGAGGGATTGTGTCTCTGTCATCATCGTTTAAGGAGCGCATGTACAGTTGATAACCGTGCTGAAGTTGGCGCTTACCGAAAGCCCAAAAACAATGTTTCCCTTCTGAACTTAAGCTGCGGAAAGTTTCGCGTTGATACTTAACTCCCGCACGAGCAGCTGAAAGATAACGTTCACCTCCAGTTAGCAAGTACGCTGAGGAAAGACCATAGATAAGTCTTGAGAGAGTCGCACATTCCTGAATATTGTCATCAGTCGATAAGCCAATGATGTTTAAGTTGGTGCGGTAGAGCGCGAAGTCATCAATTTCATAGGTTTGTTTGTTAGGAAACAAAAACCCTAACCAGGTATCGGCGAAGCGAGAGATTTGCGTAATCCACCAGTGTGTTTGCTCAAAAACGAACTTCCCTTGTGGTGATTGGAGTAAGGTAACAGTGCGAGCATCAAAATGTTTCTTGTCTCCATCTTCTAGGTACACGCCTTGTAGAACTACTAAGTGATCGAGCTGGATGTACTTCTTGACCAAATCCGATGGAGTCCGAGAAAATCCTTCAGGAGTAGGTACTCGGTCTCGGTTAACACCATCCAAGTTTTGTAGGAAGTTAAATTGGGTTTCCTGCCCAATAGATACTACAAATTCATCGCCACTACGGCATTTAATACAGAAGACCGCTTCCTCTTGTTTAATATTAACTACATGACCCATTAAGGCCGTATTCACCGTCAATTGCTTCCGTGCCATAACTATCTTCCTTTCAAAAATTTGGGTAAATGGATTCGTCTCATAGACGTGAGGTTTATCTCTTTCGGTTTTGTGCAAATAGGCAAAAATTTATTGGTGTAGTTTTCAATCGCCCGGATTAGCCCTCTTTCTGGGAAATTAAAAATAAAAGCCAAATTTTAAACTGTAGATAGAGCGAGAATTTGAGCATTTATTTTCTAACAGAATGGCTGAAATCAAGGTTTTTGGTAAAAGTCTTATGCTATAATCCCAAATTATTTTCTGCCGAAAGTGACAGAAGAGGGTTAATGTCTTCGGGATAACCGGAATCAGCTTCATCAGCAGCAATCTCATAGCGGACGTATTGGCTATTTTTGAAAAAATAGGCTTTCTTGTCGTTCCATTTGACGACAGCATCGAGCAAAGTAGTCATATTTAGGTATCCAGGTTGCTTTAGGTTGATAACTTCATCACAATCTGCTTTGTACTGACTTCCAGACTGAGAATGTAATGATTTGTTAGTAACTTTCGCTTGACTTCAATGGTTCTTCTACAGGTATAACTTTAGCTAGCAATGAGTTGTCAGTCCCTTTTTTAAGTGACACTCATTTGAGGTAGCTCATTTGAGGGACTTGACAATTTGCTATTTTTTTGGTAGTGCAACAAAAATCTGTGGGATACGTCGATAGAAGCGATTGTTAATCCTAAAAAAACGATGAATTGCTTAACCCTCTTTTGTCACTCAAGTCCTTTGTGGGCTAGCCACCGCTCTAGGCGTCAGAAACTTAGGGGCGGTAGTTTGGTTTGTACTACTATTTTAGGCTACTATTAGGTTACTGCTATTAGGTATCCTATATAATTTTGTACTACCAGTTAGACACCACGGGTTAGTAGTGTCTAACTGGGTTGAGTCCGTTAGCCGATCGCCCGCAGGTCGGCAGGTGTGATAATTCTCTTCAACCTCGCTGTGATATTGGCTTTAGTACCTCTGGCGTCAATTGATTTCGACTTTGCCAGCATCCTCCGTGATGGCAGCGGTAGCTTATTCAGCGCTTGTTCTATATCCTCTCCCTGTGCAGATTCCGGCTCGATCGGTGCTGCGGGTTCCGGTTCGGATGTAACCGGAACATCAATAGCTGGCTCAACTTCTGGCGTGGCTGATGGTTCCGGTGCAGTTGGTGCGGTTGGTGCAGGTTGGATCGGTTCGGCTGGTGCAGGTGTAACGGGTTCCAAGAATGCGATCGCGTCGGTTCCGAATTGCACGCCAACCGCTGCCTTAAATGTGCCGATTTCAGTCGGATCAACATGATTGAGCATCGCAAGCGCTGTCCCAACTTGCGCGAGTGCGGACTGACAGGTCTGTTCGACTGATAGTAGTTGTTGCTGGTGCTTGCAGCAGTTCGCTCAGTTTTGCTTGTAGGGCTGCGATTTGGGCGTTAGTCGTTTCAATTGCTGTAGCGATTTGGTTGAATTTGGCGGCGAGTAAAGTAGTCATGATGTGGTGTCCTATTAGTGTACTAATCGAGTAGGTGAAGCGAGGGGAGGGTTGCCCCTCCCGGTTGGTTATTTACCAAGTTTTCGGCGGCGTGATGCTTTGGTTGCGGCGATCGAGTAATCTTTGTCGATCTCTTCCTCAAAATCCTCAAAGCTGTCGAGGTGGCGGTCGGTGAGGAGAAGCGCTGGGACGAGAGGCGATAGCTTCGACCTTGACGGCATACCCAGTCGGCGATTTCGAGGTGAGATAGATGAGGATTGTGAACTGTCCGAGCTTGTCAGCGTCAATGTAATTTACTGTTTTGTAGAAGCCGCTGGGGAGGACTGTTCCGCATTTGCTGTGGTATTTGAGTTCGCCCGCTTGTTGAAGTGCCAAGAGCGCGGTGGAGATAAGGCTGTTATAAATATTCATTTTTCGAGGTTCGGGTTGAGGTGTGTGCAGCGAGAGGGTTGCGTCGATTCCCCGTTTCGCTTGTGTACCTATATTAGGCTACCTTTAGACTACCAAAAAGCGGTATCCTATAAGAATTTTTTATACTACCCGTTAGACACCACAAACTATCGGTATTTAATTAATTAGTTACTTGCCAGCGATAGATAATAAAATAGGTAGATAATCATTAGGTAACTGATATGGCAAAACAATCTATCCCTGTGGTGCGGAATGGCACGATCGAGTTTTCCAGTGGTGAATCATTTTTGCTGGAGTCCGACGAAGGCAAGGCATGGCTCGACACGATCGACAAAACAGACCCATCCGGGAAGCAAAAAGGACTCTCATTCCGTTACGAGCCTGTGGGAAAGTGTGGGGCATTTACCGCGCGGAACCAGCCAGTCAAGGATGTTTTTGGAAGCAGCATTCGCTAATCTTCAGCAGTCGCAAGCCGTCGGCAAAAGAGTTTCGAAAATGGGTGTAACTCCCTAGGTAGGATGGTCAGGATGATTCCAATCAAGGAAGAATTATGGTAGTATTCATCCATGAGTCCAGAAGAAAAAGATCAAAAAATTGAGAGTTTAGAGCAAGAAATTCAAGTCCTGCG
>Ga0247770_1001225_pt1 | contig 21383 bp, 25 predicted proteins | sample UWRJL136409B6_FD_179943 | JGI IMG/M metagenome (GOLD analysis project Ga0247770, IMG submission 179943) | Plant litter microbial communities from Arlington Agricultural Research Station in Wisconsin, United States - UWRJ-L136-409B-6 | ecosystem: Environmental > Terrestrial > Plant litter >... | reverse complement strand
TTTTGGTTGGTAATTTCGCTTAATTAATTACGCGACCCTGCTTTTCAGGGTTATGTATGGGCATGGTGTTCCAAAGGCAGGGGTGTTCCAAAAGCCGGTGCTCTGACTTACCGGATTCGGTCCGGGCGGTATCACGGCAGGTCAGTTATCACGGATTTACCTCCCCGTAAAGCCTGTTTACCTATAAGGCTAACCGACCAGGCGAAGGCTCCATGGCGGCAAGAGCACAACGCAAGACCGGTAACGTAGCCGCTGGAAGCTTATTTTCTAAACTACAGAGCGCTGGCGCCAGGGGTCATAGGGCTGGCAGGCGTGACAATGGAGGCACCCGCTAAAGGACAGGCAGCTGCCGACCGACCGACCTACAACATTTGTGTCCGGTGTGTCCGTTGACTCAGAATTTAAATCAGCGAAGGGATAGGCTCTTAACTGCGGTCCTTTGTTTTTGCTTTTTGTTAGTTGGATAGTTTGCCCATTAGCGCCTTGGAAAGAATTTCCCCATTTTAGAGGGCCTTGAGTAGTTGGTGCTTGGGAAGGCTGCTGCACTGAGTGTGGGCTCGAATGATGTCAAGATCGGTCCGCTCGTCACGCGACTGTAGGCCTCAGGGCATGAGAGCCTGATACTCCACATCTATCTCCTGGACAATGTGCGCGCTTCTCGGCTTCGCTGTTCGGCACTCTTCGCATCCTTGGCAATAATGTGTCACCATACTATGGATCTCTCCGGGGATGTTATAATCACGCTAAGCAACCCCAACGCGCCGTTTGCTGTATGGGATGGTAGCGAACAAGGGCCCGCCCGAGCCGAGCTCAGTGTCAGCCCAAAGATCACCGATCCTACGCCGCCCGCCGAGGATAACACCATCGCCGTCGATGAGCTTCCCGCTCCTCAGGACAACGAAGTCGCTCCACCGAAGGACTCTCAGATCAGCAGTGTATCGACCGAACTGGCGACCTTCCATGTTTCGTCACGTCGCCTCATCTGGGCCTCGCCTGTGTTCAAGGCAATGCTGACCGGAGGGTGGAAAGAAGGAGACAAAAATAAGGGTCCGCTACAAGGAGGCGCCGAGGACTGGGATGCCGAGGCTTTGTTGATCGTCCTAAACGTTCTCCAAAGCCATTACCGCTAGGTCCCAAAGAAAGTCTCGCTAGAGATGCTCGCTAAGATAACTATCATTTTTGAATATTACAAGATCCATAAGGCGTTCCATATATCACGGCGTCGCTGTGGATTAAGGTGGAGTTGCCCGATTCTCTCGGGAGGGACATCATCCTGTGGATCTTAGTCTCCTAGGTGTTTATTATGGACGCGTCTCCCAACACCCAGGAGACTAAGGACATATCAATTCCACATGAGCTCCCAATCCCACCGGCTGTGGCTGGTAGATCTAATTCCCCGATCTCATTTCCCGAGAGCTTCCTGTGACTCATCGACTGGCGGATCTACTGGTAGATCTGATTACATTGGGGAAATGGAATTAGGGAATTTGATCTACCAGTAGATCTACCAGTAGATCAGACCACACCTTTAGGGAATGGGATTAAGGAGTAAAATCTACCAGTAAATCTGATATTTAGGAAGCTGACAGCTCAAATCAGCAATGCGTTTACAGAGTCAGCCTTACATGGGGAGATTCGCGTTAATGACCAGAACTCAACTCGGCATAGACGACCTTCGCGTGGTGGAGAGTCGGGAATGCAAGTGGAGACGGACCCTTAAGTGGGGTCGCCGTTCGGATCAGAGAGGGATGTACTTGTTCCTACCGGTGCAGATGGGATGAACTATTGTGTTTTACCACGTAAACTGAGCTGGAAAATCTGGGCAGGGGCTCCTTTTGTCAATCACTGCCGAGTTTGCAAACGGTACTAACTGGGGCTTTGCTCTTCTAGATGGCTCCTTGATCTCTGCTTGTGCAGGCAAACATGGAATACATGTTACGGCTACGTGATACATAGTTCCCAAGTCTATTGAGACGGTAGACGCCCCAAACCTAAAAGCTGCCTGGCTAACAAAGAGCGAACCGTTAACTGGATACTAGTACACCCAGTGGATTCAGGAATCTAAACTGAGGTCGATAACTCAATTAATGAACATTGTTGATGAGGCTGAAGAGGAGGATATTAGTTGCGAACGATCGAAGGTAAGCAAAATTTTCTAACGCGATGGACCGTTTTGATGGGTTGCTAACGAGAAACCAGATGCTTCAGGAGTGCTTACAAGGTTAATATCTGTCAGGAACTTTCCGAGAGGCAAGGTTGCAAGCACTAAAAAGGAGCTTTAGCTTCCCGTTGTTTCTAAACCGGTAAGGATTCAAAGTCATTAACTTCACTAAAAGCCTGGTGCAATGCAGATGAGGCCTATTAAAACGCAGTTCCAGAGTATTATAATACGGATAAGGCTTATTAGAGTTCAATTCAGTCCTATTAAACAGCAAATAGAGCATCTGCTAACCATACCTGATGTTTCCATCGTCGTTATGAGTCCCCTAATCCCTTTGGACCCCTGGCGCCCGGGCACTAATGAAACATGCTCTCTTACAAGTCTCGCAGAGCAACCTTGACCGCGTCGTCAAGAGCTGGCAGACCCTTCGCCGTGTTGACACCAAGATAATTCTGCGCTCTTGACGGTCTCACCCTCATCGCCGTCCCAAATCTCTCCGCAATATGTCGATTCCACAGCGCCCCCACGCCTCCCAGCTTCCCAATCAACAAGCTATTGATCTCCTCCTGCGGAAATTCCTTGATCCTGTCGTTTCTCAACAGCCCATCCCCACCGCACCTCTTCAACGCCGGCAGCAGATACCCCTCCATAAACTCCCGGAAGCTCACCTCCAGCGACGCCGCAAAGTAATACCCCCTCGGCCCCCACACCTCATCGTTCACAGCCTCGCCTTCCATCACCCGCAGCGCATCCGTCACTAGCGCGACATACATCTCCGCGAGCACCGCATTGTCCACAAACGCCGTCACGTTCCTTCCCTCGCCGGACACGAAACCCCCGCCGACGTTGCGTACCACCCGAAACAGGTACGGGAAGATGATGGGCGCGGTGTGGGAACGGCTTGGCGAGCGACCGACTACAAAGCTGGGAGAGATGACGGCGGTGTGTAGGGTGGGCAAGGTGGCACAGAAGATCTGGATGTCGCTTGCCGCGTGGGTGGTGGTGGTGGGGAAGCGGTCGATGTCGGCGATGTCGTCCCAGACTTGGCCGGGGGTGGAGCCGTCGGGGGCGTCCCAAATGCGGGCAGCGCCAGAAGTCTGGATGAAGAATTTGGGGGACGAGGGGAGAGAGGAGGAGGAGAGGCCGGTCAGCAGGGCGGCGTTTCCGGCTGCGTGAGGGACGTCGGGGGCGCAATCTAGTGTGTGTTGGGCGTTAGTGGTGGATTGTAGATACGGTGGGGATGCGTTCGACGCCATGACTGAATGATGACGATGTCGGCTTGGGAGGCTTTGACCTCCAGCAGAGACAGATCTTCGAGGCTTCCCTAGACCGGGCTAACATTTTTTGGGTAGAATTCTTCGAGGACGGCACTGTCTTGCTCTGAGCGCACTAAGGCCTCGATGAGAATCTCGGGGTGGGCAGCAACGAGGGCCTCAAGGACTGCGGCTCCGATGTTGCCGGAGGTACTGATACTTCGGCAAGTCCCGGTCAGTACTCATCATCCCATGATGATATCGTTAGCAGCGACGGCACTCACAACAGAACGCGGGGGGCCATTATAATGAGCTGTAGGTTCGACAGGGGTGGCCCAATACAACCTGAAAGCGAAATCTCACGCGGTCAACGATATTGCAAAACCGATGATGAGACCTGGAAGTCTTCCTCGCCAACAAGGTCTATCTCCTGCTGGGGGGTGCACTCGGGTCATATTTTTAACAAGAGTGACTCGACACATACCTACTTCGGCAAAGACATGAACAAGGCAGGTGGAGGCGCGTTACTTACACAGCATTCAGTGACTGACTGCACGCCAAGTAACCACATGGCCATGGTGGAAATTGCGAAAACACGACCGGGCGGGTTACATTGTATGTAACTCGGCTGGGCTCCCCGCCTGTCCGCTTTCGCTGCAGATGGAGTTGAAATGATCTGCAAAGCCGTCCGGTACTGATGTACGCCGACAGCGTCCATCGCTTCCGTATCCGGCATCCTCTAAGTCTTCGATGTAACCTTGCGCGCGCATGCGGCAAACTTCAGGTCACACAGCAGCATTCTTATCCTGGCGTGGGGACATCGCATGAAAGGTTGACATCACTAGTTGCAGAAGCCGAAATCTGCGTGCCCGAGCAATTATCGGTTTGGTGGGTGACCATACTGTCGAATCACGGCCGGTTGCTTGTCGAGTAAGTGCCCGGTTCGATCGCTTCAAGCCTCCAATCCTCCCAAAACAGCGCTGTTCGACCAGTGGATCTGCGGCTTGCCCGTATTGTGCAGCACGATGTGCTTAACGCGGACTAGGTAGTCGCGTGACGGGGAATTAGAATTATTGCCTAGAAGCCATTCCTACAGATGGCGCGTTATCTTTCCATCCAAAGGAAAATTTAGCGGGGGGGGGGGGGACTGAAAATGGGCCTCTGACGCTGTGCAGCAGCCAAGTAGAGGATCACCCCAGCTCAGGAACAAATCAGGGGAAGCTCAGGACAAATCAACCACGGCTCACCCTGGCTCAGGACTACGAACGAAAAAGGAAATTCCGTGAGCCCAGATTCGTCTCAGATAACCAGGCTGTACTAGATAGTAGGCTCAATTGTACTATTATAAGTGTTAGTTACCACGTTATTACGGGAATTGATTGCATAAAAATAAGTTCCAAGACTCTGGCGGAAGGAAAGTGTGCCAGGGCTACTTGGTTACAGAATATGCCTTTATCCTGTCTAGTTGCCATGGCCTAACGAGTTGCTCCCTGTTAGAAGTACACATACCTAAGTATCTCGGTACTGTAGCAACTAGATAGATGCAATATTGATCCGCGACGCCAGTCTCCAGCCGTAGAACAGCATAGCGCCCATCGATATCAGATTTAGATGAATGCACATCGCGTGATTCTTCGAGAAGAGCCTGTTTAGCTTCTGCATCTCAGAGCTCGGCCCATCGCCAACACCCTCGGTGGTTCCATAGCCAGCATCCTGCTGCCTTCTATCTCGGGTCTCTGCCATCAAGCATCTCAATTAGTTTCCATCCTATTGTATGCATCCGACCTTGTCTACTAACCTTGATGTATCCGTTCAACCATCGCGCTTCGCGTCCGGGGCTCATAGACAACAAGGTTCAGCACGGCGGTCAGCCCTGCCACAGCAAAAGGAATCCAGTCCAGTTTGCTTTGCAACAATGCGAATGGTCCCTGCGAAGGAACAGTCGCCGCGGCGAGGAGAAGCAGGACGGTTTGGCCCTTGAAGTAGAGAGGGAAGACACGCTTCTGCAGCGTGGTGAAGGCCGACCTTGGAAGAGCTTGATAGCAGACTTTGGTCATCACAAAGCTCTGGTAGAGTTCAGTGCCGAGGAGTGTTGAGAAGAATAACAGATGGGCTGGGGCAAGTACAGCGCCCGGCCGGGGTGCCAGTTTGAAGCCTGTGTACAACATGATGAGATTAGGACTCCGGTGGTTGCCAGGTCTTGGATGAGGTGAAATGGAGGCGTCGGAGAACTTGGGATTCAATGTTGTTTTAATGCGAGTTCTCCTTCGTTTATATGGAGAGCTGAGCATTTGTCAACCGATGGTTGTCGGTGTTGTCTGCTGATCTAGCAACCTTCTGATTGGATGCACACGAGTGCGGAGATCCAGCTGCTTTGTCGCCGCTTGCGAGTGGTTGGTCCGAGTTGCGAAGCTCCGAATCCTTTCGGAGCATAAACACGGATGGCCCGGACCACCCCACTTTACGTTCTTCAACCCCAATCCTCACAGACGATCATACCTCTCTCCCATCGTGCCGGCACAATCTTGGTTGGTAATTCAAAAGCTTCCAGTCTTTTATCTACCAGCTGGACACAACTCAGTCTGGCCGGAGGGCGGATACTCCAGCAGAGAAGGGAACAGTAGGTATGGGAACTTCGGTCGGATTAAGACTTTCATGGCGGAGCCAGAGTACGATGCTTTAAGATGCACATCAGTACTGCGGCCTTCACGCCGAGAACTCTGCAGGCAGTCCCTCACCGATGTGCACCGTCTTCTCCCAACTCCAGCCCAGTCCGCCCTTCAAAGTCGACTCCCACTGCTTCAGGGTGTACGTGTCGTCTTCGGCAGGCTCTTGGAAATCGAAAATCCGGTAGTCGGCGTTGAAGAAATAATGGCCCGTCACGCCCAGTCGGAGGAAACCGGAATGCGACACAACGATAATTGCCTTTTCCGGGCGGTGGTACAGCTCCCGAAGGCCGTCCTGCGCGCGCCCGGTGATGGCTAGCTTGGTGTACGCGTACTTGGCGCCAGCGGGGGATGTCTTGTCCGGGAAGACGGGGTCGACGTGTGAGAAGTCGACCTGGGGGAACATTGCCTTCATCTTTTCGATGGACGAGCCAGTGTCACATGGCTTGGCCGAGTTTTCTTCCCAACGAAGTCGGCAATTAGAACTTAAAGTCAAAGGCAGGTGCAACTAACCTTGCCAGCTCGCGTGAGCCTGGATGGGAACTCCTCGCTCAATAAGACCACCGAAAGCCAGCAGAGCTGTCTCGATGGTCCGGACCATGGGGCTGACGATGATCAGGCCGACGCCGAGCTCTTTGGAGGGTTTCCCCATGAAGTTCTTCTTTAGGTCGCGGCATTGCGCCCGGCCCAACTCGGACAGCTCCGGGTCATGGATGCTGTAGTCCTGCACGAGGTCTCAGTGTGGGGTCCTCTCACGCCGCCGCAGTTGCAGGTAGTTGCAGTTGGAGGTTGAGTCATTACCTTCGTTGCGTTGTGCAATGCCTCGGCATGGCGCACGAGAATAAGCGTGGGCGGCATTTTAGACAGGAGGGCAGTGACGACAGTGAAATAATGTATTTGTAGCGAGGAAGGAAGGTTCGGTGCACTTTCTAATGTATTTATTTGAGAAGAAGTACCCAACCGTCGACCGCCGGCCAAGATTCACAGTATGAGCAGACGGGTGCTGTGGGGCTGAGACGTGTCACTGTGTTTCTGGGCAGTTTGCCTCCTGTGGCTGTGCTAAGGTTTACCCTTCACCGTCCCCTGCAGACCCTTGGGATGAGAGTCACCTGGATAAAGTAGAGACTCACAATCGACGCTTGTTGTGTGCCTTGCTACGAGCTATTGGGCCATCTGAAATGGGAGCACTCAAACGGGGATGCTGCCTGGCTGGCGTCCTCTTGGGAGCGGAGGCCCTCGAGAGGCCCAAAAACCACCCAAGTGCTGAGCCCCGCCAAGGCCAGACCGCCCGCTAGTCCGCATCGGGCGACGTGCAGCAGGAGCTTATTCTGCCAAGGTTTTGCCGGCGCAACACAGACACCACGCCGAACTTGTCTCGATCTTCGACATTCACCCTGCAAGCTGCCAGGTCCAGTTGACCTCCAAGTACTGCACCATGGCGAGCATCGACGACATATTCAAAGTACGCCCCCCAAGGAACCCCACCGGCCAACTGTACCCAGCAAACTGACCAATTCCCTCCCAGAGCTCCGGCGTTCCCAGCAAACGAAAGCTGGATCCCGTCCGCGATCCAAGTACGACGCCTCCCACCTATCTCCCCCTCCCCTTCTCAGTTGAGCCAAACCGTATTAACCCCCCTCCCCCAGCCGAGATCTACAAACACGCCAAGCTCTCCTCCTCCTCCAACCACACCCGCCACCCTCCCCAACCCTCCGCCGACCTAGCGCCACCCCCCGAAGGCGATGGCGACGAATCCGACTACGGCCCCTCCATACCCCCCTCCTCGCCCTCTCACACCTCTGACGCTGGCGACGACGAAGAAGGGCGCTTCTTCGGCGGGGGCATCACCCGCCAAGAGGCCGACATCCTCGACTTCGTCAACGACGACACCACCGGCGCGGCCGCCCCCTCCGACGACAAGATCGACATGGCCTGGCTGAAGAAAACCGCCCTCGCCTTCGAGAAGCGTATTTCGCGAAACGCGGAGCTGCGCGTGCGCCATGAGGACGAGCCCGCGAAGTTTATTGACTCGGAGGCAGAGCTCGATGCGGCGATCAAGGCGCTTTCGATACTAGGGGAGCATCCGGATTTATACCCTGATTTTGCGCGGCTTGGATGCGTGGGGAGCTTGGTGTCGCTGCTGGCGCATGAGAACACGGACATTGCGATCGATGCGGTGGAGATTGTGGGGGAGTTGACGGATGAGGATGTTGCTGCGGATGAGGGGCAGTGGACTGCGTTGGTGGATGCGCTGCTTGAGGCTGATCTGTTGGGGTTGCTGGTTAGCAACTTTGGGAGGTTGGATGAGGCACAGGAGGCGGACCGCGCGGGGGTGTATCATGCGTTGGCGGTGGTGGAGAATCTGTGCTCGCGGCCTGATACGACGGAGACGATCGGCAAGGATGAGGACTTGCTGAAGTGGTTGCTGGCGAGGGCGGCGAAGACAGAGAAGCCGGTGACGCAGAACAAACAGTACGCGGCGGAGATATTGGCGATTCTTGTTCAGAGCTCGGATGTCAACAGGAGACGGCTGGCAAGCCTGAACGCCGCGGACGAGATGCTGCAGCTCGTAGCGGCCTACAGGAAACGAGACCCGGAAAAGGGGAGCGACGAGGAGGAATACATGGAGAATCTGTTTGAGGCGTTGACGTGCATCGTCGACGAGCCAGAAGGCAAGGCCAAGTTCCTGGACGCCGAGGGCGTGGAGCTGTGCCTGATCATGCTCAAGGAAGGGAAGCTCAGTAAATCCGCCTCTCTACGGTTACTAGATCACGCGGCGGGCGGGCCAAGTGGCGCCAGGGTGTGCCAGAAGATTGTCGATTCCGGCGGTCTCAAGACCATATTCACGATGTTCATGAAGAAGCACGACGCCCAGACGACAGAGCACTTGGTTGGCATCTTTGCCTCCATGCTGCGGTCGCTCCCGGCTGACTCGGCGGAGAGGGTACGCACGCTCGCCAAGTTTGTCGAGAAGGACTACGAAAAGACGGTGAAGCTGGTCAAGTTGCGGCGGGATTATGGCGCAAGGATCGGTGACGTAGATGCACAAATCCGAGATGAGCAGAAGGGCATGGATAATGAAGAGAAGGCAGACGCAGCCGATGAGTGGTTTTCTCGGCGTCTGGATGCGGGGCTCTTCTGTCTGCAGACGATTGATGTTATTTTGGCGTGGCTAATTGCTGAAGACGACGGAGCAAGAAAAAAGATCCGGACATCACTCGCCGACCGGGACGAAACTGTCGCGGTGATCAGGGCAACAATCCAGGAGCAGATAGACGGGATGGAGGCCGAGTCGGAGGAGGGCAAGGACACCAAAGAGATGCTGTCGACGCTTGCCCAGTTCCTCACATAATCCAGAGCAAGAGGGAGGCCGAGGACACCGGAGGATAGGAAATGTACAATTAGGCAATACCAAAGATACCAAACAGGCTCGGCCGGGCTTCCATGACGATCAATGCAGCTCCAGGTTAAGGGCCATCTATCCATACAACCAAAGGTGCCCGGTGTGGTCTTCAGTTCTCATCAATATCCCGTGTGAACGACAGTCAACGCAGGGTCCACCCCAACTAACCGGACATCGGGGAGCAAGTGTCTCTTCCTCCCACGTAGCCGTCGCCAGTCATATCCACCAACACTAAGCTTGCAATCGCATGTCTTCACTCATGAGGTGTAGGCTTGACGTCGAACACGGCGGTGAGCAAGTCCTGAACGACCTTATCCTGGTTCTTCTTGCCCGCGCCCTGGATCTCGCGGATCTTGGCGTCTGCCTCCTTATCTGCTTCCGCCTCGGCTTGCTTGTTTCCTTGTGTGTGCTAATTTCGTGAGCACAGCAATCAGCATCCTGTGGCTGACGGCGGTTGGCCTCCAAGGGGGGAGAGGGAGGTGAGGGGTGCGGTGCGGTGGTAGTTACCTCGGACTCGAACTTCTTGAACTCAGTTTCCTTCTCGGCGCGGTATGCCTCGATTTCCTTCTTTGCTTCGTCGCGGGCTTCCCTCACCCTTTTTGTGCGGTCTGCAATTGTCAGTTGGGAGCTATCAGCGGGGGCTCGCTATCTCCGGGCGGGAAGAGGAAGGGCGGCTGTCGAGTGGTGAGGGGTTGCGCGTACATTCTCGAGCTGTGCCGCGGTGTTAGCAACGTGCTGTCCTGTTTTTATTATCGGAAGAAAAGAAGAAAGGGGGTGGGGGGGTAGCTGCAGAGCTGGCGACGGCGTACCCTTCTGGACAATCTTCGATGCCTCCCTCTCGGCCTGGTCCAACGTTTGTCAATCATCTGCCGCTCAACTGTCCCGGGGCCAATGCCCGGCTTGCATGGGGAAGCGTTCGTACATCGAGCAGGGTCTGGATGCCCGCGGAGTTCTGAGCCGACTGGTGGTCCGATGCGTGGTTAGCTCTGCCGTTTCGAAGCTCCCTCCTATCCTCGCTCGGGGGTCGGGGGCTGGGATTACCATGTCTGCGGGTTTGTGAATGTGTTTTCGACTGGGAGACGAGGACAATATGCGTGACGCAGGTGAGCTGACGGGGCGAAATATCTCGTCGGGCGCAGAGTTGTGGGCGTATCGTAGGTTGGTGCTCTGGCAGACTGCTGGTTTTCGCTCATCAGCAATGGAGCGATCGAGGTTCCCTGTTGGCGGAGGCAAGCATGCGCAATCGACGGCGGCTGCGGCCGAAGTGGGGCAGGTGCAACTGGGAGCTTGCCCCCTGTCTGTTGCTCGTTGCCTGCCGGGTGCCAATCGGCAGGCGGGATGACATCGCCAGCTGGGGGCGGTGGGGTCTGGCAGAATCCCAATGGCCTGTCTGCGATGGATGCTCCGGCCCTCGCGAGCTGCGACACTCACACCTGACGGGGAAATGGCTGGCTATCGCTAATCCGAACAACCCTGAAAATGTCCCGCGCCTCCAAGCTCACCCTCCTCGGGACGACCGCCTTTGCTGCGGGGACCGTCTTCTTCGTGCATTGGCAGCAACAGTCCGAGAAAATGGTAAGCCTTCGCAGAACCGCCCCAAGCCACGCGAAAGGTTATGGGAGACAAGCTAACAGTCCCGACCCCAGGCGATGCACCAGGGCGTAGTCCGCGACATCGAGCAACAGCGCGTCAAGAAGGAGAGGCAGCTCGATTTCGACCTCCAGAAGGTGCTCGAGGCCGAGTACAAGCAGGTGCAGAGCGTTCGCGACAGCACAGCCGAAGGCGGGCCACCAGGCTCGACAATACCAGCACCAACACCAACACCAACAGCTACACCAAGGTAGCATATGTCGTCGCCTAGGGCATATCGCTGACGACAACGCGAAGACCGTTATGACGCACAGTTGTTTTGGGGGCCATGCTGGATTTGAGGGTATCTCCCGTCCGGGTTCGACACGACACTCGATTGCAGGGCAGCGCGAGGACTTGGGCTGTGGCGCTCGTTGGGACCCCAACCCCAAAGCTGAGGGAGGAGTGTATATCATATTGTATCACCATAGACGTTACAAATCGCATCTCAGGTATCCTTATTTAATTTGTACAAACTACCAATTTGTCGCCAGTGCAGGAAATGCTGAGTCCCGAACACGCCCTCGCTCAGCAACCCGCTCTCTTGGCCGCCTCTCCACAACACGGGCCTTGACAAGGAGTTCGTGTCGGTACACGCGATCTAGGTCTAGACCAAAGCTATCCCAGAGAAAAAAAGCATGCGAAAACAAGATACCATAAAAAGGTGCCCCAGTTCTCTGGGCAAAAAGCCAGCCTCCAACGACGCCAGAACGACCTAACATGCAACCAACTCTTTTTGGCCTCGCTACTCCTGAGCGTGCCGTTCCTCGTTTTTGGGAGATAACCCCTCTTCTCGTTGCGTTTGACACATAACTGCCCACTACCTCAACGCACAGTGATACCCGACCTATCGGTAAACATGCGAGACGCAATGTTCATCGACATCAGCTCCTGGAACAGCAGCTTAGCCGCGTAGGGCATGTACACCTGCGCAATCTTGGTCTTGTTTTTGCACGGTCGGCACTCAAACGTCTGTTTAGTGAGATTCCTACATCGCACATGTTAGTCTTGCGCATTCGCATGGGGCAGGAGAAAACGCACGCAATTGGTGTCATGAGTCCACAAATCTCGCAGACATGGACTCGGAACGCGTCCGACACCTCAAAGAGACGCTCCTTGAGGAAAGAGGCAGCACCGTGAGCAATCATGCAATCACGTTCCATCTCTCCGAAACGCAGACCACCGTCTCTCGCACGACCTTCTACCGGCTGGCGCGTCATGATCTGCACAGGTCCACGAGCACGCGCGTGGATCTTGTCGTCGACCATGTGGCGCAACCTCTGGTAGTACGTGGGCCCGAAGAAGACTTGCGAGCGCAGCTTCTTGCCAGTGTGGCCGTGGTACAGGATCTCGAAACCTCTCGACTGATACCCGTGCTCCCGGAGAAGATTAGATACGGAATCGACCGTGACCTCGGTAAATGGCGTCGCATCTCCCTCCATACCCTTGAGGGTGGAAACCTTTGACAGCAAGCACTCGATCAAATGGGCGATTGTCATACGAGACGGAATGGCGTGGGGATTGATGATAATGTCGGGCGTTATACCCTCGCACGTGAAGGGCATGTCCTCCTGCCTATAGGTAACTCCAATAGTACCCTTCTGACCGTGACGCGACGCAAACTTGTCGCCAATCTGTGGGATCTTGGTCGTTCGAACACGGACCTTGACATAGCGGCAGCCATCCTGGTTCGTCGTCACTATCACCGAATCCACGATACCGCTCTCTGTGCTGCGCAGCGGGGTCGACGCATCACGCTTGACATGCTGGGCCTGTCTCTGGCCGAGCTCAGCGTTGTCAGGGTTGATGGGCGAGGTCTTTCCGATGATGATATCCTCACCAGACACGCGAATACCAGGAGCAATGATCCCGTCTTCGTCAAGCTTATCGTAAGTCCCGTGCTTCAACCGTAGAGTGTCGCCACGTGTCGGCTTCTCAAACTTCTCGAGGATGTGGATGCCAACGCGCTTCTCGCAGTCGGTATAGGATCGGAAGAACAAGCTTCGGAAAATACCACGGTCAATACTGCTCTGATTCATAATCACGGAATCTTCTTGGTTGTAGCCCGAGTAACAGGCGATGGCCACGATGGCGTTCTGCCCGGCAGGCAGTTCTCGGAACTTGAGGTATTCCATGGACCGCGTGATAGCCAAGGGCTTCTGTGGGTAGTAGAGAATGTTCGCCATGGTGTCCATACGGCGGGAGTAGTTGGTGAGGAAGAAACCCATGGCTTGCTTGCCCATGGCAGACTGGTACGTGTTTCTGGGCGATTGGTTGTGATCCGGGAAAGGAATAATGCTCGCACAGATGCCGAGCAGCATGCTGGGATGAATCTCGCAGTGCGTATACACATGAGTCGTCGGGTTCAACTTGGTCTTGATGCGCTTGTTGACGTCTTTCTCAGGGTCAAAAGGTTCTTCCGGTACGTCCTTGTAGTGGCCCATCTTAGTGAATCGATAATGATCCAGGTCTTCTGGCGTCATGCAGATCATGGCCGTCTCCTCTTCCTCGGCGTCGAGGTATTCGACACAGCCTTCTCTCAGCAGGCCATTCCAGCCAAAGAACTCGTCGTCCAATGCCCCGATCTCTTTGTCCCGTGCCAGCCGGTTCATGTGTGCCCTTGTCAGGACCAGTTGGCCCTTTTGGACTTTAGACGTCTTGTTTTCCTCCTCCTGCTCGACGACGAACAACGGTCGCATGACACGGCCAGCGTCAGAGAAAATCTTGAACTCTCGGTCTCGAATATCCCGAACCAGCGAGACCTCGAAGGAAATGACATTGGATCTCCTGAGATTTTGCACCAAGTTGACCAAGTGTTTCGGGTCCTGATGGACGCCAACCCAGGTTCCATTGACAAACACCTTGGTGGCGTTGGGGTAGCGGAGCGGCTCATACTCTTCGAGGACTTCCATGTTCCTAGCCACCATGAAGTCGACGATTGGTTCCGCGTTCGTACCCACGCTAATGTAGCACATCAACGAAAGGTTCTTGACCAGGCCGCAAGCCTGTCCTTCCGGTGTCTCGGCAGGGCAAACCAAACCCCAATGCGTATTGTGCAGCTGTCGGGGCTTGGCAAGCTTGCCATCGCGACCGATGGGGGTATTCGTTCGCCGCAAATGAGAGAGCGTCGAAGCAAAGGTATATCTGTTCAACACTTGCGACACACCGGCCGTGGAGCTTGCCGCCTTCTTCTGATCGCCCCAGTTGCCGGTGGCCAGCGAGTATTTGAGGGCATTGGTGAGGGTTCCGTTCTTGATGCCCAGGGCAAGAGAGAACTGCTTGTTCCCGTCGATACAACGTTTCATGTAGGACATGAGGTCTTGCGTTATCCGTCGCACAATACCGCGGAACAGCTTCGCCAGCAACGGACCAGCCAGATCCAGCCTCTTCTTTCCGAAATGGTCTCGGTCATCCGTGTCGCGGCGTCCAAGCACGCATTGAAGGAGCTTGTGCACCATGTAGCCGAGGAAAAACGCCTTCCTAGTCTCGCATCCCTCGGTCTGGGAAATATGGGGCAGCATCTCCTTCTGGAGAAGGTCCTTGGCAGCACGAATACGGTTCATGCGATTCTGGCCCATGTTTCCATTGCCACGCTTTCCGATGTAATCGAGCGCGATTTCGCGATCTTGAATGCAGAAGGCCTCTTCGATGCATGGTCGGAGGGCCTCCAGCATCTGCGTGTCTCTTCGGTCATAGCAGATATGGTTCAGGATATCCTCGTCCGAGACAACTCCAAGAGCACGGAAAACAATAGCGAGCGACACCTCCTCCTTGACGTACGGAAGGGTGACACTGACCGTGTTGGCCAGTCTGCCCTTGCTGTTGTCAGGCTTGGTGTGCAGCCTCATCTGAAGCGACGAGATCAAGCGGGACCCTTTTTCCAAAGCGCTGCGAATTTCGGCTTGGTATGATACGCTGCCACCCGCGGGCTTCTTGAAGACCTGCACAATATTGGCCGCCGAACGCTCCTGGGCGATAAGGACCTTTTCGCTACCGTTGATGATGAAATAGCCGCCTTGGTCATAGGGGCACTCGTTGAGCACGAACAGGGACTCGTCGTCTTCGTCGGAAAGATGGCAAATGTTTGACTTGACCATAATCGGGATCTTGCCGAGGAAAATGCGGTCTCCCTTGGGCTTCTCGGGGTCCTCCTCCTGGGTGCCGCTATCCTCGTCCTCCCATCGAATTGTGGTGGGGTGTTCGCCTGTGCGAGCCATGTACTCTTGCTGCTCCTCAGTGAGCTGGTTCAGCGGGATGGGCTCGTTGATGGCCACACGCGCACGCTTCGAAATCATGCAGTACATAGGAGCCGAATATGTGAGGTTACGGTCGCGACATTCGTAGGGCAGTAGCGATACTGTTTCTCCGGTCGCTTCTGTTATGGCAGGCCGTGAAATCAGCGTGTTACCGAACTTGATGTCGTATCTCCGCAGGGCGATGTCCCTCCCCTCGTCATCGCCGGGGTTCGGGTGATCCAGCGTCAGGCTGGCGTACTCGTCGATGAGGGATCGGATTGTGGTTTCTGTAAACTCGTTGAATGAGTCGATCTGCTGCGACACCAGGCCCTTTGTGTCGAAATACGAGGAAATGACATCCCATGCATCCTCCGGTGTGATCGTATCGTCGACGTCCTCCATGTCGTCGCCATTCTCGTAGTTATCATCGTTATCGTACGTGTCGCCGTAGCCACCATCGTATGCGTCCTTGCCGTAGCTCGCCATCCTGACGGCAGGGCGGATTTCTTCGGAAGCCGGTCGCTGGGCGTTGACGGTAATTCGGTGTCAGGTCCAGTCGCGCTCGGTCGACGGGCAGAGCGGTAAGGTCGGTGATGCGGTGCGCAAGAGGATACGTTGCTTCGAGGCGACCTGCTGGAGTATCAGAGGCAGGAGTGGGGTCGACTGGTCGAGTGGAAGTGAAGGAGCGAGGTTTGAAAAGCGGGTTGGCGTGATTAGGAATCGCCACCAAAGAAGAGTGAGCGCGCGCATCAACTCCCGGCAGGCGATCTCAGCACATGAAGGAGCTGCGCGGCCAATACTAGGCAACTGCGATGTTATTTTAGAAGGAGTGATGGCGCGATATGCCTCGGAACCGCGCAAATCGAGGCCGGCGTGAGTAATGTGTTGGGTGAAGCTTGACTTTCGGAGCGCGATGCATTCCACTCTTTTTTTCTGCGCCGCCCCCAACGGGAGGCTGAAAGCGCGACAGTTGGCGCTAGTCTGGAACCGGCTAGCGCAGGCAAGTGGCGCCCACTCTGCCGCGCCACACCGCCTTTGACTGCCCATTGCTTTGTTCGTCCTCACTTTGTTCAAACTCTACACGGTTGCGCCAATGTCCTAAAGATCGCCGCCGTCCACTGTCCTCGGCGAGTTGACCCGTCAAGGCCAGGCAGCAACACGCGAGTAGCGCGCAATAGCTATTCAAAGCACCTCCACGCACTCAATCTGAATACGATTGTTTCTACCTGCTGCATCGGCTGGTGCGTATCCGCCTCGCCGTTCCACTAACGCCAGGCACAGAGCCTCTTGAACAACGTTTGCTGGGGCCCCAGCTTGTACCCCACGACTCAGAACGTCATAAAAAAGTCTCATCCCATTACCTTTCCTGATAACCATTTGCATTTCCTCGGCCGCCTCTTTTACCCCCACAAAGCCTAGGTTCCAGGGCACATGGTGTTACCCCACCCGGGAGGAGCGCTGTTGAGCAGCTAGATGCCGTCGCTACCGACGAAGAATTCTGCCTTCCCACAGATCCAAAAGCCGGGCCCATTGGCATCCGTGTCAAAACATTCACCCTACACCCTCCGTTCCGCCCTCCCAGAGTACTTCATTTTGTGACAAAACCTTTCAAGCTTTCAAGGGCGCTCAGTTGGTCCTTTGTATCTGGCATGTCTTTCCGTTTCTGTCCCGGTCGAACAATTTCTTCGCCCAAACGTAATGTCGAATTCTGTTTTCCCAATCCTGATGAGGAAGCCGGGGTTATGGTTAAGGTGTCACAGTTCGGGATAATCTCATAAACTCAAAACAGCATTGGAGGTGGCGCCGAAAACAAACCTCCTTGGACGGGGTTACACTGGATGGCTGACTCTTCAGTAATACACACGCCTAATTCCATAGCGGGCGTAAGGGGGGCAAGCAAGTGCAGTTCTCTTGTCCGTGGTTAGAAAACTCAAGTCGACCTTGGACTTGACGCGATGCAGTTGGCCTGACATTGCTCAGTGCTGGAAAAACCGTTCGACTGCAAAACTGATGATTGAAGCCAAATCAATGCACGCCCCATGGGCCCGGTTCTGTCAACTAGCCGCCCCTGTGGTCGGCTGCGATTATCCCAAATTAATGCGGTCATCGGCCGTCAATACCACCTTGGATTTGGTGGAAGTCGCACCGGGATTCCGAACACATGGATAACCGGGGTTACATCTTGCCGTCCATGTTCCGGCAAGTGGAGTATCGCGAACTTCAATCTTCCACCCCAGTCCCATTTCGGCCTGCGGGAGCTCGCCTCGATCTCCGTGGCCCTTTCTCGGTCATACAGAGCTGTTTACGCCAAACTATCCAGCACCCGAGCCTTTGTGACTGGCCATTCGGTTCCGTCCAGGCTTGGGTTGTGGACTTATATGAAGGCAGCATGGCACGCTCTCTCTGACTGGTGAGGCCATCTATCCACGAGTTTCTCGCCTGTTCCGTCACCAATTACCGCTCAACTGGCGTAGCCGAAGCAGTGATGCATTCCTCCGCGTTCATTCTCGCCTCGTTGGCCTCATCGTTTCCCTTGGCCGTTCAGGCAGCCTCCGGATCTGGCAAATCCACACGGTAGGTCCATAAAATAACCGTCAAATTTTCAGGTAGCCCGCTTGTTAATCATTGTATTCAAGGTTTTGGGACTGCTGCAAGCAGTCATGCTCCTGGAAAGGGAAGGCGGCCGTCAACCAGCCGGTGTTTTCCTGCGATGCCAACAATAAGCGCCTCACAAACCCCGATGTTAAATCGGGCTGCGATGGTGGCACGGCTTACGCTTGTGCCGACCAAACACCGTGGGCTGTGAGCAGCGAGCTCGCCTATGGGTTTGCTGCAACAGCACTCAGTGGAGAGACCGAATCGTCTTGGTGCTGCGCATGCTATGCGTAAGTTCACGATCTGTCCTTTGTCGAGTTACGTCCTAACATCCAGTAGCCTCAAGTTCACGTCTGGCCCCGTCGCCGGTAAGACGATGGTTATCCAATCCACCAGCACTGGTGGTGATCTCGGCAGCAACCACTTCGACCTTGCCATCCCAGGCGGTGGTGTCGGTCTCTTTGACGGATGCAAGCCGCAGTTTGGCGGCCTGCCAGGAGCCACCTACGGAGGGATATCCAGCCAAAATCAGTGTTCCTCGTTTCCCTCTGCACTTAAGCCCGCATGTGACTGGCGGTTCGACTGGTTCAAGAACGCCGACAACCCGACCTTTACCTTCCAGCAGGTCCGTTGCCCTGCTGAGCTCGTGGCGAAGTCCGGTTGCAAAAGATCGGATGACGGCAACTTCCCCGTCTTCACGCCGCCGGCCGGTGGCAACCCCACGACGCCGACAACGACAAACCAAGGATCGACCCCAACGAATTCCAACCCCGGAGGCTGCACTGCTCAGCAGTATGATCAATGCGGTGGCGGGAGCTGGTCGGGTTGTACGAGTTGTGTGTCTGGAACTACTTGCAAAGCGATTAACGAGTTCTACTCGCAGTGCGTGTAAGTGCTACGTTACGATGTAGCCAACACGAAACCTGGAAAGATAATCTTTCTCCCAGGCGGTTGGAAATAATGGAACATAATTCGTTTTGGGAACTTTTGTAAAGCAATATTCCTATTTGCTTGGACTGGCATATGCATTGCTCATTTGGCAGTTCAAGTTTGCCTTTTTTTCTCAGAGCCACTCCACCCTTTTGTCCTCTTTTCTCCCGCTCGAGAGGTATACTCAATGCCATTTTCAATTCTGTTGGGCGGCTTGTTTTCCGGCCAACAAAATTTCAAACAATTCAATCTGCACAAACCTTTGTTTCCGAGGCAGTCTTGGGGAGCATCAAATTTGCATAAAAACACGCTGTCTAACCTCCAAAATCCCATTCTATTCAACAGCATCTTACGACAGCGGGAGCAGATCAGTTACTCACTTGACTTCAACCCTGCTTATCATACCCCTGCTGCCCCCTACTTCACTTGAAAACTTGAAAAGCCCTCCTTAACACAATCATGACGCGTCTCATAATCGGGTCGATCCTGGGGAACTACCCCTTCACCAGTGGTCCGCGGATTGCCGTCTGGCATGTTCCCAGCCCAATCAAACTTGGCGAGTCTATCACAGCCACCGTTGGGTTTGCAAGCCTGCCGCAGACAGGAGAGTTCAGTATCAAGCGAGGCTACACCCTTTACGATTGGTGTCGCTAGCCAGTCGGTAAACACCATTGTCTGAAGCCACTCTTTGTGAGCTCAGATGGGAAGATCAACAAGATGATTGACCTGTTCCCGGGCCATGAAATTGTGCCGACTGCCCCTGGATCTTACGACATTTTGTTGTGGATTGAGTGGGTTGACCTCAAGACTGGTCAGGCGACGGAGTCCTTTGAGTGGACTGGTGCGTTTACTGTTGAGGAGTAAAACCCTGGCGGGAAGTTTGTAACAATGACAAGCTGCAGATAGGTTTGAGCTCCTGGCAAACTTTTTCTTATTGGCCATACAGGCAATGACTACGCACCCGATACTTTGGGTATAAATGACCTGCGCTGAAAGACCACCTCAGGCATCAGGACAGGTCCCAGCCAGACATCAAATACACATATTTCAAAATTCTCGATTTATCTACTCAATGTGCCACCGTGATCATGATCGTCATGATAATTCATCTATATTGGTTCATCTGATTTTCACCATATCTCTCACGCTGCTTTCGGTATTCTTTGAATATAACAATACTTCCCCCAAACGCCTATTCAGCTGACTCGGTGAATTCCAAGATCTTGAATCCGATTCATCCTTCACTGACGCACGCCAACTCTATATAAAATAACCATCACCCCAAACCTAACTTATTCCAAGCATCTTCCCATTACCTACACATCTCTACCAGCAGCACAAACCGTGACACTCACCTCACCCGCGTCCAACTCTTCTGCCCCGGCTCAGACACTACCCGAGGCAGCCACCCCTGGTCGGACTACAAACCAACGTGGCACGGCTGGCCTGCGACACATCCAATCCACCAGCCCCGACGACAATAGCCTATCCGGCTCGACTTCGGAAATCTGCTTGATTTTGCGTGCCCGCGAGGAGAAAGGAAAGCTCATCGTCGATTACGCTGGCGATAGTCCTGCTCGGTCGCCGGCAGACATACTACCTATCGACGGAACATAGCCAGGGAACAGGGGACCATATCAGCAACCCCAGCCCAGTGCAACGACTTTCACTCGATTCCGACTTGACAACAACATCACGCCGCACCGTCTTCTCAGTCGTCACCCACCGTCCCCCAAAATGATCGAGCTCCTCATCTCAAGTCCCCTCTCCGCCAACTGGCCTCACGCGCAGCTCACCATTTTCACGCCACCAACCTGCCTCCACGCTGGATGACACATCCCCATACGTGCTCACCTCGCCGGGCTGCCGCTAGTCGAGCACCTTCGGCTGACAGTCGATTTCATGATCTGCGCGACTTCCGGCCCGAATGTGAAGGGCCACCCGTCGTGCGACAACGGATACACAGAGCACAGTCAAGAGGTTATCCGCCCGTTGCGGTTCGATGATAGCAGCCTGGTGAAGCTCTTTGCAGAAAAAGACATGGCTGTTGAGAGGGCGGGGTGGTATCGAGTATATATTCAAATCATGTGGGAGGATATGGACGAGCCTCAGAGCGCGCCGATTTGTCTCGGGGGAGAGAGTGAAATCTTTTGGGTCAGGGAGTAGCAACCTACCTTACCTACAGGACTCCATGAAAACCTGTGAGCACAAAGGATGTTGGCAGAAAGTGCTCGGGGGTTCACAGCATCGTCTCCGGCGCCGGCGCGGGAGAAGACAAATCTAGGTAGCATCAGGGTCAATGCAAACCTTGTTCCCTGCCGTTGCACTGTACTATTATTCGCGTCGTCAGCAAAACTGAGCCTTCGGCACATCATAACTGCAACCCCCCCCCTTGCATAACCACGTACCCCCAATCTAAACTTCCCATATCACCCTCCCCTCACCCCCTATCACCCCCTATCACACCCCAGACTCTCACCCTCACCCCCCCTATCACCCTCCCCATCACCT
>Ga0247770_1001224_pt1 | contig 21389 bp, 27 predicted proteins | sample UWRJL136409B6_FD_179943 | JGI IMG/M metagenome (GOLD analysis project Ga0247770, IMG submission 179943) | Plant litter microbial communities from Arlington Agricultural Research Station in Wisconsin, United States - UWRJ-L136-409B-6 | ecosystem: Environmental > Terrestrial > Plant litter >... | reverse complement strand
TGTGGGGCTCGTCGGCGTCGATGATGGGGGCCTCGGAGAGGAGGGTTGTGGGGGATTGGTCGGCGGACATGGTGATGTTGGGCTGGGGATTGAAAGGGGTTTTGGTGTTGGAATTCAAGTCCAAGGTCAAGTTGTTGGTGGTGGGATTGAATGTGTGTACTCAGTAGGTAGATAGGGAATCAAGGATTTATACCGAGTTTACGACCCGTCCGATGCTGACCTCCCTGGTGGTGGATGCGAGTAATCCGGGACCACGTGCAGGCGAACTGGACCCCAGGGTGAAGACGGGGGCACCATCAATGGCTGCGCCGTCGGGAACTTTGCTCTCCCAGAGACATGAGTGGTTGGAAGTACGGCTGGCTGCTCGAAACATAAGGTTGGTGGATTAGTAGGATTACAGCGTAAGCTGACCGGTTTTCGTTGGCCACCGCTCGGAGGCGCCCCGCGCCCGGCTCTGGAACGGCCCCGTGATTGTGTCTGACTGGTCACGTCTGACTGAGATTCGGCGCGAGTGGTGCTCTTTAGAATGCAAAGTCCGCTTCCTCGGTTGACGTCTTTGAGTCCGGCTGTTGCGGAGACGACTAGACTAATGTTTGCGCGATGTGTCATGGATGCCTTGGCATCTCACCCTGCCGCGTAACAATGCCAAATGGGGATTCAACGGCACGTAGAGTCTTTTGTGGAACTTGTGATCCACTTCCAGCCGCTGACGCTGACCAAGACCTCGCTTCATTCTTCACCTAGCCCTATTCTTTGTCAGTCTTGCAATTGGCTGGGATAACGTTTCAAGCCAGTTATTTGATCCTTCTTTTGCCGAAGGAGCCAGGTATTCAACATCGAGTAGCACGCGACAAACAGGCGGGAGAGCCGACTGGATGGAACATCACGATCACGCCTTGGCATTTGAGAGAATAGCAGCAAGATAAGCTGGGAAAGACGGAGAGACGGGAAGAAGAGAAGCTGAAAATCGCTGAAGAGGGGAAAGAGAGTCTAGACACCTCCAGGATGATCAGAACTGTGAAGTCCAGTGCCAAACGCGGAGGCAGCCTGGCAGGGAAAGGTATAGCAAGAAGCACAACCTCTCAGTTACGCGTGCCCGCCCGCAAACAGGCGGTGAGAAACAAGACGTGCCGGACCCCCGGTATATAACCCCTCCGACCGCTCACCCTTCACGATAGCCCCGTCCTCAAGTCCACGAGCGGAATGGCGCAGTGGTACTTGAGGGCCGCACTGATCGTCCCCCCCGCTGCGGCCCCCGCGGCCCCCGAGACCCCCCCGTTCGATCCCCTGCGAAGATAAAACCCCACCGGGGGCTGGAGGCTCGGTGGTGATCTTTTTGCAGGATTTTAAGCTGTCCCATAGGAGACCTCGTGTCAATTGCAGGCGCCTCGTTGAAGGTTTGCTAGCCTGTGGTCGTACATGTGTCTGAGATCCCACTATGCCTTTTGACCAGCAACACATTGCCATTCATTCCCTACACCTTCTCTTCCTTGTCCATGTCTTCAACATGCATTGTCTGCTGCTTGGAAATGGCCCGGGTGAATTCCGACTTGTCCTCGAACACTGTATCACGTCAGCTTCAGATCTTTTGGCTCGGAAATGCCTCGGGAGAAACGTACAGAACGCCAGTTCCTCAAGTGAGCGGCCAGAAGTTTCAGGCCAGAGGAACCAAATGAGGACAGCCTCGACCAGGATCCAGCACGTATAGACGAGCAGGTACTTCCAACCAATTGCTTGGGTTCCTGAGACGAATGATCAGTAAGTGCCCAGACATGGAGAGTACTCAAGTTATATGCATACCAATTGGGTTGACGTTAGTGCCGAAGAACTGCGCAGCCTTGCCCCAGAACTGGAAGATGGAGATGCCGCGGGCGCGCTGGGCGTACGGGAAGATCTCGATGAGGTATGCTGCGCTTTGTTAGTGTCAATCTCTTAACGAGGCAGTCCGATCCCGGTTTCTTACTGTAAGTGAGCGCATTGAAGCACAGGTTGTATGCCGGACTGTAGGCATAAATCCAAAACAGCGACAGCTTGGCGGCGATCTCAGAGTGGTTGGCGATGAAAACGGCAGTGCAGGTTGTCCAAGCGACGTACACGCCAAAAATTGAGAAAATACCTAATAAAACACTACCAGTCAGCTACAAAAACCTCCAGCGGGAGCGCATGACCACGAGGGCGGCTTGAGAAATACCTGTAAGATACATCGTTCTCCGGCGGAAGCGCATGACAACGAGGGCAGCGCTGACACCGCAAATAAGCGACCAACACTGATTTCCGAGGTTGAACTTGGCCTGGAATGCCGGGTCCGTGTATCCTATGAGCTTAAGCACATCACCGAGGAAATACGAGATGACGACATTGCCCGAGAGCTGCGTGAAGAGGCCAAGGAGAGATCCGATGAGCACACGGCGCCGCATGCCGGCAGTGGACATCATGTCCCTCCAGGATTGCTTTGAGTGCTCCATCTCGATGTCGAGCGTGGTCTTGATTTCGAGAATTTCAGCCTGGACGAAGGGAGAGTCGGGGTTACCTTCGGCATGGTACTTGATCAGCACCTCCTTGGCCTCCTCAAGCCAGTCTTTTGACATGAGGTAGCGTGGCGATTCCGGGAGGAAGAAGACGAAGACGATTTGGAGGATGGAGGGAGCCATTTGAAGTAAGGATGGAATGCGCCACGACCAATCGTTGTCAATTTGCTGCGTGCCAAAGGTCGTACCGGCGGCCACGATGGCACCGATGAAGTAACAGGCGTTGAACAAAGAGGTCAGGACCGGTCTTTCTTTGGGATATCCTTGTTTGGATCAGCATCATGGACATTGCTGATAAAGGAATTATTCATCAAAGGGTATTTACCCAACTCGCCGATGAGGCATGAGCCAGCAACAATTGCGTAGGGGAGACCAAAGCCAATGATACCACGAGCCATGATATACATTGGACCTGCTAGCGTAAGCTTCAATGTCGTGGAACTTCAGGTAGGAATCACGAACCATTGAAGGCAAATCCTTGGATGATGGTGCCGATGACCATAACGCAGGAGCCAAACATGATGCACCATCGACGACCAAACGTGTCGTTGATGAGGGGGATAAAGGGGAGACCGATAACGGAGCCAAGAGGGAGAGCCGAAGCCAAAATGCCATTGTAGGCGCCAGTGGGATTACCGAAGTCTGGCATCACATATCATGTTAGCCAAGGAGCCTAACAGCACTGGTGTTGGGCGAGACATACAGGTCTTCCAGTGAGGGAGCAGCTGCGCGGCGTTGATGATTTGGGAGTCAAACCCAGATGTCATCTCGATGCCAATGACGCAGGGAAACAGCAGCAAGTACATTCTTCTCAGGTTCGGCTTCTTGTACCAGGGGATCGGATCATCCATCGCCATGCGATGGATGACGTTGTCCGAATCGGCATCGCTGGAGCCGACCATCTTGGCCGAGTGATGTTGTTTCGCGGGGAAAAGCTCCTTTCCTTTGGCCGGGCCAAAGTCGAGTCAGGGGACTAAGAGTATTGTCCGGGCTCGCAGATGAAGCAGCGAAGGTCGAGAGCCTGGGAATTCTCATGGGCATGACGGGGCATATATGGCATCGGCCTCCTCGCCCTGCAAAAAGACGAGCCATCGTGTCTAGAACTTCCGGGGTCAACCTGTCCTTCCAGAGGCATATTGCACTAGTCCTAGGACCACAGAACAGGGCGGTGAATGTGCCTGACTCGAAACCCCATTTGTCGATCTAGGACGAGATATGATCTCTGCCGTTCAACCCCATATTGGTCTTCCCGCGATGCCTGCTTTCTCGTCGTATCTGGAGTCAAGAAGCATTTTAGGCGGGCCAACAATTGAAGGTGATCTCGGTCCGACAGGGGCAACTTGGTTCCTCGTGGCTCTTCCAGGCCGGTGGAGGTCGCGCTTGAGTTGCATTGATGATTGATGAGGTTCGGCTGTGTTGAGCCGCGGGTTGTCGTTCGCACAGGTTGGGGGTACGCGATACTCGCGCGGGCCAGGGGTTGGTATTAGCCGGGATCGACCACAAACCCCGTCTTACTCGGGAAGATCTCTGGGCGTCGTCAGCCTGGGCAGGGGTAAGGTAGCGAATCCGCTGGGGTTTGCGTACTAGGGCACCATTGCTGGTTTCCGGGGGCGGCGCCTTGGAGCAGACTTGATCGCTGATGCTCGTCATTCAACTTCCCGTTCGCTCCCGCCGTTCTTTACTCGTTTCGCCCTCTGCCCAAGAACACGCAACCCCGCCAGCTCAACCAAAACAGCTCCCGAAGGGCAAATAAAATACATGTCCAATCCTGCCTGAATGACCTCCACACACCAGAATGTACTTCCCATTCCGCCTTGCCTACAGGCTAAGTTCTTGGCCCTGCTTTCGACCCACGTTTCGTCAGGTCTTCCCATGCCGCATATCCGCGAGTGCCGGCGATACAGCGCTGCAGCCAATTCCTAGTAATGGCGCAATCTATTTTCGGTCTAACTCCCTCTCGCCGAGCCGGCACCTCCCTCATTGCACCACACGAAACAGGTCCCCTGGGGGCTTCGAGAACGATGGACGTGGTGCTTGGCTTGCGAGGCGACGCAGTCAAGCTTTGTGGCGTGTCTGGGCATCAGAAGAAGGTGGGAAACAAGCAGCGCCAAGGTCTTGCCATGCAAGGAGAGGAAAAGGGTGGGGGTCGTTCGGTATTTGTTCAATTTGACGTCGACAACGCTCGATTTATTGTGCGATGCCCGTCGGGTGCCAGTGTTCCACGGCGTGCAAGTGTTTGCGGCTTCCACGGTTGGCTGGCGCAGGTTCTGGTTCCGGCAAGGACAAACCTTGGGATTGAGACGCTTGCGCTCTTTCCTCGACTGCGGCGGCTTAGGCGGGTTGCTTTGGGTAGTGCAAGCCTGAGCTGAGTGTCGCGTTGCCCGTGGGTCACGGGAATAACAGGAACGTAAGACGGCAAAGAATCGACCGGCCCGCAGGTCGGGCAAGAGTGGGTTCTGTCTATCATCATCACTGGAGCGGCTCGATGCACGACCGAGGTCATCGCAACACCTGGATTTTCTCTCCCGAAGAGTCCCGCGCCGAGCACATATGCCGTCTTGCCAAAACCCGAGCCCGCATCTTCGCAGGAAATCGAGGTGAGAGCCGCGCTTTCGGCTCGCAGTTTTCTGTTTTCCTGTTGTGGTATGCATGTCCCAAATGTGGTTTTCTCCAATTGCACACTCCAGGATCAAGCAACGGCCGCCACAATGTGGGAAATAACACGGTGAGTACTGAACCTAAGATGTGTACCTGTCTGCCCTGTCTTGGCTGACCAGCTCACTCCGTGAGGGGAACGGCACGATAGCACATAAAAGAGTCTGTTATTATCCCCACCTAACCCATGACATGATGCATGCATCACACACCAACATGAACCACAATTATACCACCCACAAATACCCTCACATATGTCAAAACACACACACTAGCCACTCCGGCAGATGCGAAGGTTAGCTTGCGTTTACCGAAACTTCTGCAAGAATGGACAGAAATAGAGGGTCCCCTAATCCAGTGCAAAGAGGCCGTGTCCGTGAGCCTGAACCTTTACCAGGCCAAATCCGAAAAAGCCAGCAACGAACTTCTCATCCCAAAGATTACGCGGGCTGTCGGACAGGCAGGTAGATGATGGTAAACGGGGTGACCAGCCGAGTAGGTCTTGTTGTGAGGCGAGTTACAGGACGGGGCGTGACCATGGGCCGCAACACTATGGTGATGCTCTCCCGCTAACGCGCGAGATGGTGATGCGTACCTGAACAAGCAGCATCAGCTCAACTCACCTGTCGAACGCACCCACCAGCAGGTCAAACGCAGCCTCTTCCTCTTGGGCAAGGCAAACCCGGAATTTGTCCCCTTCCAGTCTTCGCCGCAGCTGATCGGTCGTTCCTCGTAAAAGCTCCGGATCTGCCATATCAGCTAGCTCTAGCAGCGGAGAGCCCCCGCCGGGCGGCATCCTAGCTTCGAGGACCTGGGCCTCCCTGTGAAGGATGCACACCTCTTCTCCTCCCATTCCACGTCTAGTACGCCGCCCAGATACGGCCGAACATCGGCAAAGTCACCTACAACCATGATTTGCCAAAAAGAACTGAAATACTTCTATCTAACCGACATGCTCTACAAGCAGACGGGCCAAAGATTATAACTAACTAAAGAGAAAAGCGAACTAACCCCCGACCAATTACCCTGCCAACGAATATGGTTCGCATCTCAGGTACCTAGATAGCTGTCTCATAATCCTCCGCAGCTTTGGTTCTAATGGCCTCTTGCCGGGCCTTGGCCGCCCGCCTGAGCTTGTTTGCGACTTCGATAAAGTGACTAGCTGTCTCGTTGCGCCGGCGACGGCCGGTCGTTTCCACGACTGGATTATCGATCCAGGTGCGCAGGTGATTCAAGGACGCGATATCTCGGGATTTCCTCGACATCGGACAAGCGGCTAAAGGGCCGACGAAATGCGTCTCAGGGTCCATGTCCAGGGGATCGTCCCCCCAGCACTCGAATCTTGAGCCTTTTTGTCAGCCTATCTTCTGCTTCAGGAACAGGGAGAGGAGGAAAAGAGGGACGCAACATACGGGACATTTGCCAGCATTTCTTCACCATCGGGATAGGCCGAGCCCAGGTCGATCAAAGTGGGTGCGCCATCAGGGCCAACCATAACATTGCCGGGACTGATGTCGTTATGAACGAGTCCAACGACGTTGTGGAGGTGGTCGACAGCCGAGGCCAGCGCAGCAAAAAAAGGCTCCTTGTCGACCGTTCCGCCGTCTTGAAGGTGCGAGAAGAGATCGCGGCCGGGCACGCGACCCAGGAGGACGCCAGTCACACGACCCTTGCGGACACGGCAGCCGTGATAGCGGAGTAGATTAGGTTGCGGCGGAGAGAGTGCAAGCTGCTCAAGCTGCTTAACCTCGTGCGCAAACCACAAAGCCACCCTGTCCTCCCCGGGTGGGGCGTCCGCGCTAAGGTTCGCGATCCACGGTCGTTTGAGATAGAGATCTGGAGAGGGTTCTTCGTCCCAGTCGTCGGCGACGGTTACGCACGTGCGAATCACCCACCAGGGGAAAGGCAGCGGCGGAAAGACGCGCTCGGCCGGCACCTGTGAGAGTGCCGTTTTGATCTGCTCAAGACTATGCTCTGACGGCGGGGCGTTGCCCTTAATCGTGCCCATGTACAGTGCGTCGTCGCTGTGGGCAGAGCCTGACACCCAGTATGAGTACCTGACCGCTTGCAAGGCGTTCATGTCCCCGCAGTCGTGCAAAAGAGAAGTTTCGACATTGTCCTTGCTGGTGATGGGAGGCTCAGACATTGTTTCGGCCTATGCGATGGTGCTTGTTGGCTGACAGGAGATGTTGGGGGAGCTGGAGGGCAGGATGGACGGGCCCAATTTACATGGATGAAAAGGAAAAGAAAAGTTGGAAAGCAGAGTGAGGGGGTGCAACATCAAACGAACGGGCTGACTTAGTAAGGATGGGCTGGAGATGCTGAACAAAGCCGCGTTTGTATTGATGGGTCTTCTGCCAACATCGCCGAAAATGGACTGATAAATGACCAGAGAAAAATTGGATCAAAGAAAATAAACCTCAGCTAACCCCTTGTCGCTACACTACTGAAACACAAATGTGACTCAGGATCAGCACAAGTGAACAACTCACTTTTTCCCCTCTCGGTCAACTATGTGCCCTTGCCTGTTCTGGAAGGAGAGATAGTAACAGGTCAGTTTCGCTTCCTCAATTAGGTAGCTTCTGCTCTCATCTCTCAGATCGTAGGGCAACCCTAATTAGGTAGCTTTCAGCCACCGTCTTGTAGGGCAAAGGGAGGAGATGGGGGCCCACCAATTCCCGGTCAGCCGGGTTTGCGCATTTGCCTGTTAGGGAAAGGGCAGTTGAGGACCTGTCATTTTCCCTTTTGACAGGTCTGCACCCTCTATGGTTAACCTACCTCTCACCACGTCCCCCTCCTTCAACAGGTGCTGACCCCCGTTCGCTCTTCGTCCCCTCCAAATTCAAGCAAAAGCATTTATCGTTTTCTCTTCTCCTTAGCGGTGAGTTGGCCTCGTGCGTGCTCGAGACGGAGCGCTGATGCCACCGCCAAGAGAGCAAGCTGCCACAGAGTCCCCCAGACCCTTAATAAGCATATGAGGCTGGCCTTCGCTCTCGCTGCTTGAACTCAATTTCATCCTCACCACTCGACTTCATCCTGCTTCACTACTGCCGATCCAAGCTCAACCTCACATTCATCGCCCTAAACTCAGCCCCGCCTTCTAAATTCAAACATTTTGCTCCGTCACGATATCTCGGCGTGCAACTTCTCTTAGATCACCTAGTTCACTACTCAACACCCTGTGGCAATGTGAGCATCCACTTCCTATCGCTCAGTTCCGCTCCGCTATTTAATGAGCGACGTCCGCTCAATATTGAAGTAAAACATTCCATGGATAGATAATTGCTAACTTTCGCAGGTGTGACTTCAAACACACCTTCTCCGTTCAGAAACGAGATGATGGGAAAAAAGTGACGTGGCATACAGTGGTGACCAAGACATTCGTCGACTGCGGCATGTGATTTTGCCCTCATTCCTCAAAGTACAATCCCAGTGGTGGTGGCAAGAAGGGTACCAATTGAGATGCATGTTGCTCGGTGTGCCCGTCAACGCGGCAGTGGGCTTTCTGTCCTGGTCTGCACTTGGCGACTTGAGAAGCATGGGAATTCAGGGGCACAAGACAATACTTACCTTAGCTCAGTGTTCGGTAGTGAGGCTTTCATATTTAGGGTTTGCTCCTCAAACGCCGACCAACTATGTTTGCCTAGATTTGTCTCATACAACCAGGCTGTTCTCCCCGGTTGAAATTTTCTTCTCTTGTGCTGGCTTTGTTACCGTGTGGTCTCGAGAAATCCGGTTTGGGAAGGCAGACAATATTTTTGTGCATTTGTTAGCACCGAGCTGGCTACACAGCTAATCGGAGCGAGCAATATAAGCTATGTCGGACGCAATAACCCCCGCCCCAAAAGGTTGTGCTGCCCACCCTCAAATTTCCCCACAGTGGGCTGAACCGGCGCTGGAGCAGAATACAGTCTGACCTGGCTATAAGAATGGCCTTCGTCGTAGGGATTTTATTCTTATGAAGCGGCTATTCTTGCCACCAGAGGCTGCGCACGGACCCATACCACCCCAGCCCCCATATATAACCCTCAAACATGGCCGATATTCTTGCTAAAACCCTAAGATTTGAGAATAACCCCCCAATTCAGGGGGCTCTGGTGGGGCATAAGAATATTGGTGGTGACTAAGCAGAATCCCTAAGAATAATTCCAAATAAGAGGTTATTCTTATTTGCCATACAAATTCCAACAGGGCCAGGAATATTATTCTTATGAAGCGGTTATTCTTATGGAGCAGTATTCTTGTGGCCAGGTCAGACTGTACTGCAACAGTCGGCCTCAGCTTTGGGCATTGCTCTCAACCATCTGCAGGGACGGCCAAAGGGTGTGTCAGTCTCACAGGGGAATGCTGCACATCGGGCTCACTGTTTGGGCCTGCGGTTGGTTCCCGGAGTTTGCCCTTCTGCATATGGCATGCAATTCGACGGGCCTGGACCCTTTCTGTAACGGCATGGCTAGCTCGCGCTGCTCAGCCGCAACGAAGCGATTGGGCGGCGCGACCTCGCTCGCGGAACAATGTTCAGCCCTATGCAATAGTTGTTCAGCGGAACCCACGAAGGATAGTTTGGCTGGGTCATTTCGCGCCAAGGCGAGCGCAGCCGCTGCACTGCCTCGACGGTCCGCGAGCACGTTGCCACCCACCAATGACGCGTGTCGACCGAGATCTCGGGCCAACAGCAGCAGCCATCAGGGCTCGCAACCGCACCTCCTTCGCTGATCCTTGTGGCACCAAGATAAATGCTCAGCGACCCCGCACCTTTTAATTGACCTTCGCCTTTCACCACTCGACTGACACTTTAATTCTCGCAAGCCCACGACCCGCCAAGACCATCGTCTCTCTCTATTTCCACAGGCATTTTCAGCGCATACACACCCACACACCACAAACATGGCCGTCCAACTCGCTCCGCTGCAGCACCCTCTCGGAATCTGGAACCAATTTCTGGCGCGACAGAGCGAGACGCTGGTCCTGCGGGAGAAGGTCATGTCCCTGACGGGCGACAGCTTCGACATCAAGATGCAGAACGGACAGCCCATCTTCAAGATCCAGGGCAAGGTCATGTCAATCTCGGGCCGCAAGTCCGTCTACGACATGGGCGGCAACCACCTTTTTGACATTGTCAAAGAGCACCTGCATATCCATGCTACGTATGCTGCTGTCGATCCCAGCGGGAGGAAGTTGCTCGAGGTTAAGAGCAGCTTTGCGCGTAAGTTTTATCACCAGTTACAACCCTATTCCCTTTGATTTTGGCACTGACGATTGCGATGATAGTCCTGGGATCGAAGGCGACGGCGACGTTCACCAATGCCTCCAACCACGCACAGGAGTCTCTCAAGATGAAGGGCAACTGGTTCGATAGCTCTGCAGACATCGTCGACGAGAAGACGGGCTACATTGTGGGTCGCATTGACCGTAAGCTCCTCAGCGGGCGGGATCTCCTCTTCGGGCAACAGACGTATGCTCTGACGGTCGCACCCAACGTCGACCTCGCGCTCATGGTGGCCATGTGCATCTGCATGGACGAGAAGAACAACGAGGGCAAGGGTGGGCTGCTGGGTTTCTGAGCTGACAGCAACGGACCAGGAGAAACAGTGTAATGGTGATGTTTTGGATGGAATTATCGCGCGAGATATGTGCGGTTGCTGGATACCCCCGCAAAGATTGCGAGTTTCTTTGAGATGGTGAATTCGGCCACCTATGCCACAGCCGGCTTACGTGATATTTCTCGCCCTCGGCCAGGAGTTGCTTTGTCTTTGATCATATTTTGCTAAGGTTTGTGATATATTATTGATGCAAGGCTTTTTACCAACCAATGATCTGACCATCACTCCGCCATCCCACGAGATAATTGAACAGGCCTGGTATACGCCTAAAACTGGCAAGGCCGTGGAAATAAAACTGCAAGCTGATATCCGAAGGAGTCAACCGACCGCAAGGCTAACTATCCCCCGACACTGATATGGCGCGCTGCATTCCTCTCAACGGATGGACCAAACAGGGCATGTGAGTCCGATACAAACTCGAACGACGACAGAGACTCCTATAGATCGTATTAATATCCCAACATGTACGAAGAGTGACTATGGAGCCCTTTCCGATGTGAGGTCACTCCTGTCTCAACCTATACAGACCGCAGACAGATAGCCGCAACCAACGTACCGAATCCGAAACAGTTCCGGGGCAGTAATACTGCTCTCGAACGAACATGTACTCTCCTCGTCTGTGGCACGCACCGAAGGGGGGATAACTTTCAGCCCCGTGAGGACAAACCCAAGCAGCGATTGACCAGGTCATGGTTATGGCAGTATTGGGGTGATTACCTAGGCCTGTTTTAACTCCTGCGAAGCTGGATCAAGGTGGGATATAAACGGGGAACGTTGTGCTGCTCGCATATAACAAGCAGTGCCATGTATGATTGGCTATGGCGAGTGAGCCACTTGCAGATGCCTGAAATACAACGTAATTGTTACAGGAAACATGTCAATTCCCGCTTTGATCGGTGATCTACCCGCAATGAGCCGCATCTGGAAGAAGCCGGTCTGTTAAATGAAATCCAGATACATCTAAAACACCCAGTTCGCTCTCAAGCCACGAGATTATGCCGTGGTTGTCCTTCTGGTGAGGCGCAGCTTGATCTCAAGATTATTCAGAGTCCCTGGGAGCGCGCTGCCGGATCCAGCGAGGGTGCAATCAACCGCAATTTCGCCCCAAGTAAAAATCCATCAAGTACCAGGCTTGTCACTTCCTTCTTGACGAGCTTGCCGCCGATATGGTGATCTTGCGTCAACTCTCGCAGGATAGCGGGGGTTGTCGGCCACAGCCTCAGACTCCCCAGGAAAACAACACGGGTGAAGGGACGGTCCGGGCCGCCTTCTTCGGCTTCAACAGCGCGAGGGCCGCTGCGTCAAAGGCGAACAACCACTGCGCCACCTGGCTTGCCAGATCGAGGCCCGAGCCCTTGGGGAAGCGAGAGACAAGACTGTCCTCCTCGCGCCTCTCGAGATACTCGGAAACGCGGGCCTGGTGGTGCTTAAGCTTGCTGTGGTCTGTGAAGGCCATGAATCCCCGGTTGGCGCGGTGTCGGATGTCGTCCAGCGTGTCGATGAGATCCTTGTCATCTCGCGCCGAGTCGCCCAGGGTGAGTCTGATGCGCGCTGCTCGAGATCTACAGTGAGAATGTTGCTAGGTTCGAAGTGGTGGAGCGCGGACCGCTTCTACTTTGACGCCGACGTGAAGGGCTCGGGTGTTTCCAGAAAACGTGGATTTTGGTGGGAAAATGGTGATTGACAGGGGGTCGATCGGTTATAGGGTCATCACCTCTAGCAGGTGGGATCGCCATCAAGACACAGACAACCACCCCGCGATGCTCAGATGTGGAGATATGGTTCAGCCTCAGCCGCTTGTCTCTCATAATACGGGGAGCCCTGTTAGGTGGCAGGTGGGCTGCAGCCACGGCATGATGTCACATACCCATATCTCCTCGCGAGCTGGACAGTCCGCACAAAGCCGTGCTGGAGCAACCCCTGAACACCTCGAAGTATAAACAAAAGGAGACTAGAAAGCAAGTAATCACAAGGTACGAAGTCACGGTCTTCGGAGGAGCAACGCAACTTAGCACTGATTAACATTTAAAATCTAGATCTATGCGAAGATGCAAGGCAAACACGCCATGAGCTTCAGTACAGTCACTCACAACAATCAATTCCTCTCAGTCCCCCATCTCTCATATTTTAAACAAGGGCGACAGCCGATGCCAGCATGGCAAGCAGCGCCAATGCCGAAATGGGAGTCAAAGCTGTAATAAGTGGCTCCGAGCCAGCCGTCACGATAGACTGTGGCTTCGACTCGGATTCGCCTCCCGACCCCGACTTGCCTCCAGCGCCGCCGCTACCCCCAGTGTCACCTGCACCTCCACTGGGGTTGCTAGCAGATCCAGCTCCAGAGCCAGTTCCAGACCCCGAACCAGAACCCGAACCAGAACCCGAACCAGAACCCGAACTAGAACCCGAACCAGAACCCGAACCAGAACCCGAACCAGAACCAGAACCAGAACCAGAACCAGAACCAGAGTCAGTTCCAGAACCAGAACCAGAACCAGATCCAGAGCCAGTTCCAGACCCCGAACCAGAACCCGACCCAGAACCCACACCGGAGCTCGAGGGCTTGTTCCCAGCCGATGCCGGCTGGTTTGTAGCCGGCGTGGGCTGAGGTGCGACCTGAGCGACCGCCTTCTGCAATTTTTCATCGCTAACAAACACAACCTCCTCCTCGCCCGCTACGATCATCCAACCCTCGTCAAACATCGGGTTTGGCGGACCGACTGACGATGGAGCCACTGACGGCGAAGGAAGCACTGACGATGGTTGCACTGACGGCACTGACGATGGAGGCGCTGACGGCATTGATGGAGGCGCTGACGGCACAGGAGACTCTGACGACCCAGGAGGCACTGAAGGTGCAGGCACTGACGGCGCAGCGCTCGCTGACTCGACCGGCGTAGTTGTCGCTGGCGCTGTTGGCCATGAATCTTGCTGCACGCATGAGGCCATGTCCAGATACGGCACTTCGGACGGGAGCAGGCTGAGTAAATTCCCGGCGGCTCCCGCCATAGGTTTTTTGACAAGGGTGTATTCCCATCCAAGCGCGGTGCTGGCAAAGCCAGTCTGAATGGCAAGCGTACCAGTGGGTTGGGGATTGTTGGTGATTGAGATTGTGGTCAACTCAGAGAGAGTCATACACGATGGAGAAACGTCTGTGGGAGCAGCGGCGTATTCGCCCGTGACGCCGTACTTGTTGCTCCAGTCGTAAAACATGGTTGGGAAGGCACTGCAGGAGCGTTAGAATTGTTGGAGACACTGGTAGAGAAGCTGAAGAACTGGGAACTGACACGCTGGTTGACGTCGTATCGCCGTCAGGACCCGTGTATGCAATTATGTTGACGTTCCGCTTGTTGATCGGGTCTGTCTGGAGAGGGGGAACGCTTGTCGATGGGATGTCATGCCAGACAGTGCTGGTGCTGTTGGTGTGGGTGGCATTGTTGATGTAGACGACGTGGTGGTAGGCTGTGAAGCTGTAGGTCTTCTTGAATGGGACCCATGACCACTCATCAACTGAGGCGAAGACAGTGCAGCTATGCGAGCAGACGGGATCAACTCGCTTGGCGAAAATCTCGCTTCCTGGGACTGCCCATCCTGGCTTGGAGAGCGAGAGAATGAGGACGCCGAGGCGAGCGGCAGCAGTCAATGGCTTCATGTTGTCGGCTAGAACGAGTGTGGTGTTCAAACGAGTGGGTGAGCTGGCCTGTCGACAGGGACGAGAAATGTCAATGAGAAGATGGAAAGTTGGCGGCGTTCAGGTATGAAGTTTTATAAACCAAAACTCTCGTCCTGGTCGCGTCGCTGAACCAATGAGAAGACGTCACACACGACTGGCGACACCCCCCAAGACCATTGCGCTAAAACCGCCTCACCTTGGCATGCCGCCACAGGGCTGAATGATTGAAGTAAATATTGAAGCCATCTCCGACACTGCGCGTCTGCAAAATTCAAGGCGAATATGTGCCTTTGCTGATTCATTCTGTGCCAAGCCCAATAGTCGGTTCCTTGGTTTGAGGCTGGAAGCGCCTCCGACGCTAGCCTATCTGCTCTCAGATCAGCGAACAGCGGTTAGAGAGCATGTTAACGCGTCGTCATAGACCCTTATCTCCACCGCTGGGCGCGTATCCAGGTGGCTGCCCAGCCGCTCAGCTTGAGGAAATTGGCCGATAAAAAGAGAGACAGAATGCAGGGCTCAGCCGAAGGAGGACGATCGGATAGAGAACCTCAGGCTCATGGTATTTTGGGAGTGTATCTCCCTCATTGTTGCCACTCTTCTCTTCATTCTACCCAAGACCTGAGACGAGAACCCCCGGCATAACCATGTTGCCGCCACCGCAAGAAGTGGCCATTGGCGGCTCCTCGGGCGGGCGTGGAGTCTGGGGCATGGCCAAGATGCTGTCGAAAGTCGTCCTTGCCACCCTTCTGCTGCTGGGGATGGTAGCCGTCATTCTGATGACAGACCGCTCGGAAACGGTGTCCCAGGAGAGAGGCTCCCTGCCGAGCTACCTCAAATACGACGTCAGCACCACCATCACCATCGTCAGAGCGATTCAGGGTGTTTTGACCGCTCTGGTTGGCATGACGGTATCCCAGAGCTTTTCATATCTCCAGTGGGGCTTTCTTCGCAGCTCCCGTGACGGCGGTGCCCCCTATCTCAGACAGCTTGCCCTCTCGCCTACGACGTCCGTATCCGGTACACTCCATCTCGTCTTCCATCGCGCTTCCGGGTGGGAACCACGATTCTGGGGGCTTCTAAGAGTCTTTCTAGTGGCATTGGTAGGGCTGTCAGGTGTGGTGTTACTCTGTGAGTGCTCGTCCTTCAAGAGGTGGCGGTGGCGGTGATCCCGAGCTCTCGACTGACCATTGACTTCAGTTCGAACAGAGATTGTTGTCGTGTATGACACTGGACACACGTATCCGGTCTCAGCCGGAATTGGCCCCTTCAACGCATCCCTCGTTGAGCCGTTTATGCAAAGGCTCAAAGCCCTCGCTCCGTCGTACAAGTACAGCACTCTTCCGTACTCGTACTATGGCGTGGTCCAGGATCTCGTCATCAATCCCTTCTACTCAACAGCTGCCCAGCCGCTATACTGCGAGGCAAGAAGCCACCAAGACGGAGCAGACGACTGTGCTGCGTATCTCTTTTCTGGGGGTACCGTTCTTAGCACGCCATGGATCCCAAGCGGTTTCCCCGACCACCCTCAAGTCCTCATGGATAACGTATCCATGATCCACGCTGAGTTCTTTCCAGTTGCTGCGGAAAAGCACTTTGACAACAGCGCGGAATGCCGCCTCTTCGGCTCCAACTCGACAAAAATCGCCGTCAAGTTCTGCCTCTCCCAGTCGAGCCCCACTACCCTCGACGCCGGCATCTTTCTCTGCAAAGGGGGCATCCCTAACGGTGTCTGCAAAACCACAACCGACCCAACTCCCAACATTACCACCAGCTTTAGCTTTTCTCAGCGCTCCGGCACAGTTCTCTCCGCCAAAGCCAATTACACCATCATCTCCACCACCAAGCTAACCGCCCCTATCCCGCTCCCCTTCACAGCTTCCGATATCTCCGCCTACAACACCGTCCTGTCTTGGCTCCTCGACTACTCCGCCGCTAATATACCCGCCCCCTCATCCATCATCGAGACCTTCTGGTCCTCGGAATCCCAGATGTCCCACTCGTTTGCCAGTGCCCTTCTCCGCCGTAACTTCCGCAGCATCCTCGTCTTTCCCCTCTGGCTCTTCAACGACAACAACTACGGGAACGGCAGGACCAACACAAACTCGGACGGGAGCGTCCTCGCAAAGGGCCTCCCGTCGGAGCACTACACGACCGCGTCGCTGGTGCAGCCGTTCACTAAGATCAAGTTCAATCGGGCGTTAGTGGCGACGTTTATCGGGTTCCAGGGCGTGGCGATCCTGTTTGCATGGGTGGTGCTGGCATGGACGGTTGCGGTTCGGCGGTCGCTGCCGGAGATTTCATCGTATCCGCTGTTTGACGCTGAGTTTAAGGCCGAGGCGAGGGGGGAGAAGGTGCCTGATGCCAGGAAATTGTGGGTGTACAGAGATCGGGAGATTTTGGATGCGATGGGGGACGCGAAGGTTGAGAGGAGGGTGGTCTGATGAAGGGGTCTGGGACTAGCTCATGTTGGACTGCTTGATGTTCTTGACGTTTCTAGCGGGCTGTCCAGCAGGATGTTTCCATCACTGGCTCATCAGTCTGCTGGGTGCAAACCTTTGAGGGGGAGAGAGGAAGTTGGTAGGCTGCGGCCGTCATCAGGTTGCTGTGTACTCCATTACTTTGTTCGCGGGCGGAGATCGTTCTATCGGGCTGGTAGGAAGCCTCCGGCGGCCCTCCAGGAGCGTCTGCGGGCTGTATTCGGATTCTAGAACTTAACCTGTAAGCATCACATTGAGACGCCCCACGGTAGCTCTGGCGCAGTTGACGTCGCTTGTCGGGTGCGTGATTCAGTAGGCCGTTAAAGGTTGCCGAATTCCCCTTTCTCCTTCCTCTGCGCTGGCACAACTTGAAGCAACACAAGCCGACATCATTCCTTTCCATTAACATCGGCCACTTCCACTCGGGTGACTCCCATGCGACAGTCACGGCTTCCACCGCTCCAATGCCAAGAACTTGTGAGTACATGTAATGCCTAAGTTTGGAAACCATTTGCTAGTTCTACTACCCCTAAATGACATGAGATTAAAAGTCAAGCGCATTCGTACCGCATCTTGCAAGTCCGAGTGAAACTGCCAGTGCATAAGGTCATTCGTCACTGTATCCGGTGACTCAGAAACTTCACCAGCGCCCTGTCACCCTGATTCAGCACCTAGTTGAAGCTGACATGGACGTGATCCCTAAGAGAAGTCAGACTCAAAACACTTTTTACGACAGCAAACGAGATTCTTACCAGTGGTTCTGGGTAATATCACCACGGTCATCCTAGCACGTTCAATGTCAGCATTTTCGATGATTTCAAGAAAACAAAGACCTTACCATAGCTCTCCAGCTCGTCCATGCCATGACCGAGTCGACGGTAGGATTCCAAATACGCTGTCCCCAGATGACATACTTGAGGTTCAGCGAGACGCGGTTGTTCATAACCCACTCGGCAATCTGCTTGCCGGAGCTGGTAGGGACCTATGCCATTCACAGTCACATCAGCTCCATACTCCCCTTTTCTCAAATCATCAGGACCGGAAAAGACTCACACCCCCAGCATCGGAGCACATAAAATCAATCGCTTTTCCACAGCAATGATCCGACGTCCCCGGACAAGCACAGTCCCGCGTGCAGTAAATCTGCCTCACTCTCCCCGGCCACGCCGCCACAACGGCATTCGCCCCGCTCACGGCAACGGCCTTGCACGCGCCCACGGAAGGAATCGCCGGCGCGCTGTACCCGCCGAAGCCGGTGGCGCTCGAGCTGCAGCACTTCATGGCGCTGGGGCCCGGGCACTGGTTGGCGACGGTGGTGCCGGCGCAGTCGGAGGTCCAGCGGCAGTTGCCGGAGGCACCGTTGGTGCAGGACGTTTTGGAACAGCATTTTACGTCGGAGGGATCAGCGGGGCAGCCGCCGGTGATGGTGGTGCCGCCTGAGGCGGAGCAGGCCGCGGTTGTCACGCAGACTCCTGAGGGCCGGGGTGTTAGTGCCTGGCTGGACTGGGGAACGACATCATGGAGAAGGGCGAGCGAAAGGATAGCGGGAGAGGACAGAGGGAACACACCGGCAACGCCCCCTGAGCCGTAGCATGGCTCGTTGAGGGCGGCGAAGGCCACGGGAAGGGCCGAGAGGAGGATTGCTCGCAGGTAGACCATCTTTGCTTGTAGAACTTGAAGGATTGAAGTTGGAGTTTCTGGTCCGTGGAATGGGGGATTTACTAACGGACGACCCGGTTCTTTTGTACTCGGTATGTCGGTGCCGCATCTTGTCTCCCAGATTCCCGGTGCCGGGCTCGGTACCAACCCAACAGCTGAGAGGCGACGAGTTTGGGCAACTTCGCTGCTGCCCTCCAATATTGCCTCAGCCACTGGTGCGTCGCAGAGCGGTATCTCCTCGTCGGTATGCCTTGGCTGCACTAGCCTCACCGAAGTAGGACGGGGATGTCGGTGGGCGCCGTGGGGTGCTTCATTGGCTGCCAGGGAAATTAGGTGTCGGAGCTGACCGACGACGGTCCCCTTGTGCGACCTCTCCTTCACAAAAGTCGACGGCCTTTCAGCGATCGGCGGTCATCATGTCCGCGCAGGGCTGGGACATCCACGTCTGGTGTGGGTTAAGTTGTAACGGCCATCTTGGCGCATGCTGTCTCTGCGTCTAGTCCCGGGTCAGCGCATTGGCACGGCCCGTCCCCCACTGCCGCCGATATGCTCCTGCACGTCTTCTACGCTCGCTGCTGCACGTCAACCGCTGATTTGGACCGATGGAGGTAGTGCAATTGCTGCGTCCATCTACCAAGAGAAGGGGCCAAGAATCTAGAGCAGTTCGAGGCCACCGATCAGGGCCGAGCGCTCTGTTGTTGGTTTAGAGATGTGGGAGGTGTGTCGCCCTGATGCACGCGGCGGCCTGAAATCAATAGTGCAACCCCAAGCCGCCCCCGTGTAGGCCGCCCCCGCATCACGATAAGATTGCACTGCATCATCATGCTCAGCTTCAAAAGCTCAGCTCTTATGTAATTCGGTCAAGATACTTTGAAAAAAATGCCTAGCTTACTATCTTCTCATGCAGAACAGATTCTATTAGCATTCTGCTCCCCCTTGGCGGAAAAAAATGTCGCTCAGATACTAGCGGTTGTAATCGACGTTATCAGGCACTGATTCCGATTTCAGAATAGCGTACGAGGTATGTTACATGTTATATGTTGATTGAACTGGTGCTCTAGGGTACCGCGGGGATGAACAGTACCTAGGTTCTGTCATAACTGGGAAGGTGCCGGTCACTGGATGCAGTCATCAAAGTCTCTGGCGCAGTGGCGGTGCAAAGAGGGTAGAGAGGCAGCCTTTGACATCCCTCACTGCTTCAACTTCGGAGGATAAGGGATTACAATATAGTTCTTCGTCGTGTTGGAAATAGCTATGTAGCATCATTTGCTCATATTGCCTGCTGTAAGTGCTCACCTGATCTGCATGCCGTTGCCCAAATACATGCTCGGAGCTTGAGCATCCAAGACCCCGCACACCAATGGTGTGAGGACCTTTTCGACGCCTGGTTTTCGCCAATCAGCATCCACAGCGTCAATGGTCTAGTGGTTAGGATTCAACCCTTCCAAGGTTGAGGGGGGGGTTCGATTCCCTCTTGACGCATTTTTTTTTGGCTCCCTTTATTTTCTTTCTCATTCCCTCGGAAGCAACCCCATACCAAGCAGGACTCTCTTCGACAAGCCGACCGCATTTGCATCTTTGTTTTTCTTGGCAAGCGCTACAAAAGCTGCACTTGCAAAAGCTGGGGTCGGTTTCTCAGAAGTGTCGCCGACCCAAAGCCATTCGGAGCGGTCCTTCATTGCGAATGACACCACATGTCATCGTCAACTCCACGCGGAACAGCTCCGCCCAATCCCGTCTCCTTCAATTCACCTTACTCTCGGCCCCACCGGATGGGAAACATCTCCATGCAAGCAAGGTTGCACAGCGTAGCATCCGCTGTATAGCTCAGGCCCAGGGTAAATTCGTGGCAGCCCCGCCGCCCGCACCGCGCACCATGGTAGAATAGCCCCGGAGGGGTGGGCCGCGTGTCATACATGCCCAGAGCAAGAAAGTATCAAGCCTTGCGCGACAGACATCGGCTATGTCGGCCGGCATCAGTGCGCTTTTTTGTTGTTGCTGTGGCTGCTGTTCCTGCTGCTGCTGCTCGCGTCATCGAGAAAGACCGAGATTTAAACTGGCATGTTTCCCGTGTCTGCCTGTCGCTCGCTTATGGGGATGCCGCTGTCAGCAACGGACGGCGGCATGGCGCGGGAGCATGCTGTGCCTCCGGTATTTGGCTTCCATTGGTAGCGTAGAAGATCACTGCAGTTGGGAATGATATGGGATTCTTTGTGATGATATTGTTGAAATGCTGACTCCCCAATGCATCACCACCGGCTGTGATGGGAAAACGTCCTCATCACTACCGCGACTCTGGATGGCAATCTTGAGGCTTGGTAACTTGGCGGTCCGCGGGAGCAACTGCTCGTCAGCTTCCAGAACAGCGGGTGGTATTCGACGGCCTGGCAATTAGCGCCCCTTCGCCCGTTATGGAGCCTTGCTCGCCTCGCTTCGGCTCATCATCCGGCTTGTTACATGGTCGAAATTTGGCCAAGAAACGGGCAATGCAGCCCGACGGTGGACACGGCTGCTGTGTTCACCGATCCCACAGAAATAGACAATTGGGTAGGCATAGCAGAGCGCTGCAGAGAATAGAAGCATGCACGGTTCCGTGCGGGTCGCGAGCCCCCAGCTGCTCGAGCCCAACCAAGGTCGTCAATCGTCAATCAGCCGGGGAGCCGACACTGCGAGTCCGAGTCGCCGCGGTGCGGTGCCGTGGCGGCGAGCGAATTGCGGGGTGCAGCCGCCCCTGCAACTGCCGAAAAAAGGTGTGGTATCGAAATATACATGGGAGGAGCAGGGTAATAGGGGTTTG
>Ga0247770_1001221_pt1 | contig 21422 bp, 27 predicted proteins | sample UWRJL136409B6_FD_179943 | JGI IMG/M metagenome (GOLD analysis project Ga0247770, IMG submission 179943) | Plant litter microbial communities from Arlington Agricultural Research Station in Wisconsin, United States - UWRJ-L136-409B-6 | ecosystem: Environmental > Terrestrial > Plant litter >... | reverse complement strand
GGCGGGGGGCGAGGGGGTGGGGAGGCTGCCGGACGGGCGGGTGACCTTCGTGCACCGCACGGCGCCGGGGGACCTGGCGGAGATCGTCCTCACCGAGAAGCGCGACCGCTGGGCGCGCGGGCGGCTGCTGCGCGTGCTGGAGCCCTCGCCGGAGCGGCGGGAGGCGCCGTGCCCGTTCTACGCGCGCTGCGGCGGGTGCACGCTGGAGCACATCACCTACGAGGCGCAGCTCCGCGCCAAGGCGCGCATCGTCTCGGACGCGCTCTCGCGGATCGGCGGGATCCCGGTGGAGCCCCCGGAGGTGGTGCCGTCGCCCCAGGAGCACCGCTACCGCAACCGGGTGTCGTTCGCGCTACGGCGGGTGCGGCACGGCGAGGTGGTGGCGGGCTTCCACGCGCTGGGCGATCCGGAGGAGATCGTGGACCTGGACGGGAGCTGCCTCCTTCCCGAGGAGTCCATCTCCCGCGCCTGGGACGCGCTGCGGCGCGAGTGGGGGCCGGACGCGCGCCGCCTCCCCTCGGGCGAGCAGCTGCGGCTGACGCTGCGGGCCAACGCGGCGGGGCAGGTGTCGCTGCTGGTGGAGGGGGGATTCTCGCCCGGGCGGCCGGAGGAGCTGGTGGACCTGGTCCCGGAGCTGGTGGCCGTCTGGCACCGCCCCGGGCCGGCGTCGGCGGAGCTGATCGCCGGGGCGCCGGGGCTTCCGGAAACGTGGGGCGACGAGACGGTGGAGCTTTCCGGGGCGGCGTTCCTGCAGGTCAATCGCGGGGCGGCGGCGCGGCTGGAGGCGCACGTGGCGGAGCTGGCGGGCGCGGTCGATGGGCTGCGGGTCGTGGACGCCTACTGCGGCGTGGGGCTCCACGCGCGGCGGCTGGCGCGCGCGGGGGCCAGCGTCGTGGGGATCGAGCTGGATCCGCAGGCGGTGGAGGAGGCCAAACGCTCGGCCCCGGAGGGGGCGACGTTCGTGGAGGGGCCGGTGGAGGAGCTGATCGCCGCGCATCTCCCGGCCGACCTGGTCATCCTCAACCCGCCGCGGGCGGGCGTGCACGCGGACGTGGGGGACGCGCTCACCGCCGCGCCGGCGGAGCGTATCATCTACGTCTCCTGCAACCCCGCCACGCTGGCGCGCGACCTCAAGCGGATGGCGCCCGCGTACCGCCTGGAATCCGTCCGCTCGTTCGACCTCTTCCCGCAGACGGCGCACGTGGAGACGGTGGTGCTGCTCAGGGTAAAATCCGCACACTGATCTGTTTGTATCGAGGAGACTCATGTTACCTGAAGCTATCGGCAACGCCATCGTTGCCCTATTGTCTGAAAACATTGAAGGAATAACAAATTGGGGGCGAGCAAACGCCCACAAGCTGAAGGAAGAGCTTCTTGTTGCTAGTCGACGTGCCTTCAGTGCATATTATGAGCTTACCCGAGAAAAGTATGGTGTAACAAAAACAATTTTATACCGGACCTCTCCGGTCCCATTGTATGATTTCTATGTGCATCTGTTGCTTGCTGACCCCAAGGATTTGATTCTGCAGACGGAAACTGTAACTCAGGCCCTACTTCCTGCTTCGCACATTATAATCTCAGGAACAGCTGGATCGGGTAAGTCCACCTTACTCAAGCATTTTTTCTTAGATGCGCTAGATTCGAAAGCGTACTTACCCTTATTTGTTGAACTGCGACTCCTGAATGACAGCCCAGACGAGTCACTAGAGGATTTCATGTACTCTACACTCAACAGTCACAACTTAGAAATCTCGCGCGAGCAATTCGAAAAGCTGCTTGACGGAGGGCGGTTCTTATTGTTGCTTGATGCCTTCGACGAGCTTAGCTCACCGTTGGCTAAGCGAGTCGAAAAAGAGGTACGTGCATTTCGTGATCGCTACCGCCGCAACGCGATTGTTGTTAGTTCAAGGCCCGATGATCGATTCATCGGATGGTCGAATTTCACCGAGTACTCGGTTCTTCCACTTAGTAAAAGTGCGGCATTGGAGTTGATCTTACGCTTGCATTACGATCCAACAATCAAGAAGAGTTTCTACTCGGCCGTCGACTCGACGTTGTTTGTGTCACATAGCTCATTTTTGGAAAACCCATTGCTCCTCACGTTAATGCTGATGACGTATGATCAGTTTGGAAGTATTCCTGATAAGATGCACTTGTTTTATGCTCAAGCATTTGATACGCTATATTCGAAACATGATGCCACCAAAGGTGGATACCGGCGAGAAATGCACACGAATCTCGCCGTTGATGATTTCCAAGATATACTTTCGGCTTTTGCATTTCTGACCTACTTGCGACGTCAGCTGGTACTATCTCGCCCAGAAGTGATTAGGGTTCTGGAGGAATCCCGGAGCTTTCTAAATCGAGAGATCAAGTACGATCCAGAGGAATTACTTAGCGATCTTCTGCGTTCACTGTGCATTTTGTTGCAAGATGGTCTGCAGTATGTTTTTGCGCATCGTAGTTTTCAGGAGTATTTTGCCGCCAGATATGTAATTCGGGTATCATCGGTTCAGCGTTCGGCAATACTGAATGCATTAAGTGATCGTATCCACCACGATTCCGTGCTCCGACTGGCGTGGGAGATTGATCGACGAACTGTAGAAGAGGATTACTTGATCGACTATCTTCTTTCGGTAAAGGATCGAGTGGGAAGTGGGGAGTTCGTATTTCGAGAGTGGGGGCCAACCATTAGTTTTGCCAAGCTTTGCTTTTCGGGTATTCATGTCAGTGAGGAAGGAACGGTGCGGTACAAGAGTTCGGAACAGCCCGCCAGACTTTTCGAACTATTTTCTCAACTCGTCAGGTGGTACTCGAAAGCTGATGACATTGACCTTCCATGGCCAACTCCTGATCAGGCTCGGGCCTTCCTTAAAGCTGTGTCACCTCTCCGGAAGGGTAAGACGACTGATAGGAGGTCTGTTGTCGTAGTACTAAATCCTGATGATCGAGTGTTGAACGCAGATGCAAGGGCACTTGAACTGTGCCACATTTGGGAGAATGCCAATGCGAGAGAGCATCTAATCACGATGCTCACACCAGCGCGGTGGGTCTACGATAGTGCCTGCAATGCTCTGGATAGTATGCTAGCGCAGCGGCGCTCTCTCGAGAATTCGATAGAAAGACTGCTACAGCAACCACCAAGGAGGCCGTAAGATATTGCTCAGTCCTTTCTTTCGGGCGGAGCCTTGTACCCTCTTAGCCTCTTTCCGCAGACGGCGCACGTGGAGACGGTGGTGCTGCTGACGCGGGCGTGATCGGCGGGGGATCGGACGCGAAACGGGCCGCCGGAATCGATCCGGCGGCCCGCTTTGCATTGTGCCCGCTCGCGGACGGATCCGTCGAGCTACGCGCCGCAGTTGATGACCTCGTACGACACGCATCCCGACAGGCTGTTGCACTCCCGGGCGCTGCAGTGCACCGAGGCGCAGCCGAGATCCGACGCGCAGCCGATTTGCGAGCCGACGACGACGCACTGGTTCGCGCACTGGAAGATGCCGCCGTCGCCGGAGCTGGCGTGGCCCTGCACCGTGCCGCGCGGCTCGGGGGTGCGCTCGGCTTCAAACGTTTCGACCTGGAGGGCGTCGAGGTCCAGCTTCAGCTTCTTCATGCGATTCTCCCGTGGGTGGCGGATCCAGCGGGTCAACAGGCGTCGGCGCAGGAGCCTTCGTCCGTGTTGCACGGGTTGTAGGGGTCGAAGGTCAGGGGCCACATGGGGCAGTCGTTCTCGGTTCCGCACCAGTCCGTGGGCTTGGCGCGCCCGTGCACGGTCCCGAGCTTCGCCCGACGGTCCGGCAGCGATGCGAACGACTCCACCCGCAACGCGTCGACCTCCAGCTTCAGCTTCTTCATCGGTCGCTCTCCGGTCGGAGTAGGCGCGGCGGTCGGGATGGAGCCCGGCCGCCGGACGATCCAGGTGTTCTGGCGAGCCCGCGGAACGGGCGTCAGAGCGGCGGGACGTTGTCGCCGCACGGGAAGTCGGACGACGGCGCCGTGGTGCAGGGGCCGGTGCCGATCGATTCCGGGTAGGTGAAGGAGGTGGCGGTCTCCTCCTGCGGCCGGGTGTACTGCTCCAGGATCGTGATGCCGCGCGCCCGCACGGTCCCGCGCGCCTCGGGCACCGTCTCGGTGGCGAACGAGTGCACGTCGAGCGATTCCAGGTCCAGCTTCAGCTTCTTCATGCGATTCTCCGTGGATGCGGGACCGAGCGGGTCAGTTGACGGTCTGCTGGTCGGTCGTGTAGCACGGGAAGTCGGAGGACGGGGCGGTGGTGCACGGGCCGGTGCCCCAGGTGTCCGGGTAGGTGAGCGACGAGGGCTGCGTGTCCGTCTGCGGAAAGGTGAGCTCCTGCTGCGTCAGCGTGATGCCGCGGGCCTGCACGGTTCCGCGCTCCTCCGGCACCGTCTCGGTGGCGAACGAGCGCACGTCCAGCGAGTCGAGGTCCAGCTTCAGCTTCTTCATCGGCCTGTCTCTCGTGAGAGGGTGAGGGGAGCGCGGTCCGCGCGGCGGCGGACCGTCAGGAGGCGCGGCGGGCGTCGCCCAGGACGCGAGCGACGGCGCGGACCCAGGGACCGCCCGTGGCGATCTCCACTGGTACGGAGACATCCGCATCGACAACAGAGGTAGGCTTGCGTCGCAATCTGTCTGATAAAGAGTATCGCGTCAACGGTGCGATCGGGCGGCGATGAGGCCGCGGATGATCCGATGGGCTTCGTGCCGAGGGGGAGAGCGCCGCGGTCCGCGTCACCTGGAGGATACGCGTGCGGCCGGCCGGGCGAGTTGAGTCGAGGGACGAAAAAAGCGCCCCGCGGCGGAAGCCGCGGGGCGCCGGACCTGCTTGCGATCAGATGCAGGCGGGCGGGAGCGTGGCCATCAGGCAACGGTCCTCGCCGGTGCATCCATAGCTGCATCCCATGTCATACGACTCGCCGTCGAGGCCCATCTTTTCATAGCCGGCGGGCACGATCTCGTGGCCGCGCACGGTGCCACGCTGTGCGGGGCGGGCCGCGACGGGCGCGAAGGTTTCCACGGAAAGCGAATTCAGGTCGAGCGACAGCTTCTTCATCGGGAAACAGCTCCGGTGATGGAGTTGGTAAGTCGGTATTTCGGCGGGAAAGCGAGGTCAACTTCTCGCCTAGCTGACCTAAAGTCAAGAGCAATGCCCTAAATTGTTGCAGCGTATGGTTTCTCTGTGCTACGCGCATCCGTGGCAGTGGAAACGTTTTCACGGTTGCGGTCGTTTTGTGCGAGAGCAGGCGTAATCGGGGCGCTTCGTTTCCTTTCCGCATCCGTTTCCCGCCGCCCGCGCGGGGGCGGTCTTGCGGGCGCGCGTGCGCGGCGGCACCTTGGGGCGCCGATCCGGGAGCGTCCCGGCATCCCACCGATCTTCCGAGCCACGGGCATGCGCTACTTCGTCACCATCGGCGACCGCACCATCGAGGTCGACCTCACCGGCCACGATCCCGTGATCGACGGCGTCCCCGTGCAGGCGCAGCTGTCGGCGCTCCCGGGGACGGCCGTCCGCTCCCTGCTGGTGGACGGGCGCTCCCACACGCTGACGGCGCAGCCGGGCGACCGGCGCGGCCGCTGGACGGTGGCGCTGGGCCGCGAGCGCTTCGCCGCCGACGCGGTGGACGAGCGCACCCGCGCCATCCGCGAGATGACCGGCGGCGCCGACGCCGAGGTGGAGAAGACGGTGGTGGCGCCCATGCCCGGGCTGGTGGTGAAGATCGAGGTGGAGGTGGGCCAGGCGGTGAAGGCCGGCCAGGGCATGGTGATCGTGGAGGCCATGAAGATGGAGAACGAGCTCAAGGCTCCCGCCGACGGCGTGGTGTCGAAGATCCTGGTGGAGGAGCGCCAGACGGTGGAGAAGGGCGCGACGCTGATCGTGCTGGACTGAGGAACGAAAGGGGACAGGTTACAGGGGACAGGGGACAGCCGGCGGGATCGTCGCGCGTCCTGGCCCTGATCCTGATCCCCGTCTCGGTCCCGATCCCCGGCCGATCCGCATCTCCCCGATCCCCATCCGTTGCCCGCTGTCCCCTGTAACCTGTCCCCTGTCCCCTATCTTTTCCCTCAATCCCGCTCATGTACCGTAAGATCGAAGACTTCGAAGCCGACTGGACGCAGGAGAGCGCGTCCACCCTCAAGATCCTGCGCGCGCTCACCGATGCGTCGCTGGAGCAGCGGGTGACGCCGGAGGGGCGCAGCGCGGGGCGGCTGGCGTGGCACGTGGTGGCCACGCTCCCGGAGATGCTGGGGCACGCGGGGATCAAGGGCGTCGACGGGCCGTCGGACGAGCGGGCCGCCCCGTCGAGCGCGGCGGAGATCGCGGACGCGTACGAGCGCGCGGCCGGCAGCGTGGCCGACGCGGTGCGCTCGCAGTGGCGCGACGAGGACCTGGGCGAGGACGTGCCCATGTACGGCGAGATGTGGAGCCGCGGCACCGTGCTCTCCATCCTGATCCGCCACGAGGCGCACCACCGCGCGCAGCTCACCGTGCTCATGCGCCAGGCCGGCCTCGCCGTCCCCGGCTGCTACGGCCCGGCGAAGGAGGAGTGGGCCGGGATGGGGATCCCCGCGCCGCAGTAGCGTCCGGGCGGACTCCGCCCGACGATCATCGGAAGCAGTCGGAAGCCGCCGGCGGATCTCGCATCCGCCGGCGGCTTCGTCGTATCGCCATCTCCCCATCCTCCCCGAATCTCCTCGCCGTGCTGTCGTCCTGAAAGGGCTACGCGACAGGAGGATCCGTGCTTCCGCATGCGCATCATCCCGTCCGAATCCCGCCGGCCATCGATGCATCCGACCGCTCGCGATCCACTCGCGATGTATCTTTCGACCTATCTCACGATATATCTTGACCGACGATATATCGCGAGTTATATCTTCGAGCGTGGGCGATGGTCATCTCTGGTCCAGAGACATGGGGAGGGAGCGATGTGGGGTGCATTCCATCATCATTGCGGGCCGCGCGGGCGCGGCGGACAGTGGGGCTCGTGGGGGTGGGGGTTCGATCCGGGATCGATGGGCGGGCCGGGGCGGTGGGGCGGGGGAGGGCCGGGGCGCGGGCGCGTCTTCGGGCACGGCGACCTGAAGTTCGTGGTCCTCAGCCTGCTGGCGGAGAAGCCGCGCCACGGCTACGAGATCATCAAGGAGCTGGAAGACCGGTTCGCGGGGGCGTACTCGCCCAGCCCGGGCACCGTCTACCCCACGCTCTCGCTGCTGGAGGACCTGGGCTACGCGCGGTCCCGGGTGGAGGAGGCGAACCGCAAGGTGTTCGAGATCACCGACGAGGGGCGCACGTACCTGGAGGAGAACCGCTCCACCGTGGACGACATCCTGGGGCGGGTGGACGAGATGGGGTCGTTCATCTTCGGGCCGGTGATGGCGGGGGTGGGGAAGGCGTTCGGCAACCTGGGGCGCGCCACCTTCCGCTCCGCCATGCGCCACCAGGGCGACGAGCAGTGGATGCGCCGCATCCAGGAGATCCTGGAGCGCGCCGCCCGCGAGATCGAGGGCAACCCCCAGTGAGCGACCCCGCGCAATCCGCCGAGGCCGAGGCGGACCCTCCTGCCGCCTTCTACGGCCTCTTCCCCCGCCTCGGCTGGGCGACGGACGCGGACGAGGAGCGGGAGGACGATGCGGACCTCCCCGCGCTCGAGCTCGAGCCGAGGCTGCGGATCGTCGCCTGAGCGGGGGCGATCGGAATCGGTCGCGCGCCCAGGGCTCGCGGGAGCGATGACGCGGGATCGGCGGCCTGGATGACGGCACCAGGCTGGGCTCGAGGCGGACCCGTGCGGACGCCGCGGCAGTCGGAGGCGAGCCGAGCCGCGGGTCGGCGAGCCCTCGGCGATGGAGCAGGAAGGCCCGCCCGGATCATCTCCCGGACGGGCCTCCGTGCGTCGTCAGGGTCTCGCATCCGGCAGGGCCGCGCCCGGGAGGGACCGGCTTCGAGGCAGCCGGCTCCGCTCGATTCTCCGCAGCCTGCTTCAGGAATCGTGGCTCGACGAATCGACAGAACTCATGACAACCTACTCAGGAGATCGTGGGGGCGATCCACGCGGCCGTGCCGCCGTCTCCCAGCGCGCCGGGCGCGGGCGGGTGGAGCGCGGGGGTGAAGGCGCCGCCGGTGCGGGCGTGCGCGTCCACCGCCCGCAGCATGTGCTCGAGCGCCTGCGTCAGCGTGCGCAGCGAGTGGCGGTAGCCCGCGCCGTAGCCCAGCGCGGCGCTGCCCCCCAGCAGCGCGAGCCCGGCCACGGCGGGGAGCGCGAGCAGGGCGCCGGCCACCCCGGCCGCCGCCGCGATCGCCGCGCCGCCGCCCGCGCCCATGGCGCCCAGCGACCCGGCGAAGATCCCCGCCGCGCGGGAGTTCCGCCGCAGGCCCTGGCCCAGGCCGGCGCTCACCACGATCTCGCACGCCTCCAGCCGGCCGTGTGGGGCGCGGAGCATCACCCGCAGCTGGTGGAGCCCCAGCGACGCGGCATGCGCGGCGAGCGGGGCCCCGGGCGCCCCGGTCACGCCGGGGATGTCGAAGAGCAGGATCCCTCCCGCGAGCGGGTCGCCGGAGCTGTCGCGGAGGGTGAGGTACCAGGGGTGCGCGGGGAGCACCTGCCGCAGGGCATCGAAGACCCGCGCGGGCGACTGGCCCACGGTCCGCGACACCTCCACCCTGCGCTGCCCCGTGCCAGCCAGCGCTCCGCCGCCCGCTCCTGGCGCGGCGTGAGGACGCCGGCGGGCTCCTCCCGCGTCTCCTCGAGCGCCAGCGCCACGAGCTCGGGGTCGATCCCCGCCTCCACGGCGGCCGCGCGCACCTCCTCCAGCGTGAAGTGGTCCGGGTGCGGCGAGTCGGGTCCATCCGCCCGCGCCAGGACGCGCGAGCGCTCCCCCAGCCGCCGGGACGCATCGGCCTGCAGCTGCGCCGCGCGCCGCCACACCGCCGCCGCGTGCTCGGGGGTGATCCTGTCTTCGTGTTCGGTCATGGCAGCTCTCGGGTTCGGGTCTCCTGACCAGACCGTACGGCCCCGCGCTTCAACGACCGGACACGGACCGGTAACGATCCCGCCACTCCATCACTCTGTCCCCGACGCGCGTCCGCGCCATTCCACCTCCTCGGGAAGGCGAGTCGCGCGTCGGGGGAGAGGGCTGCGTGGCGCGGTGGACGTGCACCATCCGAACGCGCGACGTGTCGCCGGGCGCGAGGAGCGCGGCCGCGGAGGACCGCCGTGGAGAGCGACGGGACGGAGGAGTACATGAGCAGCGGGGGGCCGCGCTGATCGCCTCAGCTCTTCCCCCCGCCACTCGACTGTCGAACCCGGAGAGCGGAGGCGCCACCACGGCGCCTCCGCGCGGGGCGCATCACGCACAGCACCGAATTCTGCCGCAATCCGTCATGTTGCACGTGACCAGGTTCACCTCGCCGGCGGGCGAGGCGGGCTGGGCCGGCGCGTTCGCGGTGTTGAACGACTCGACGGACAGCGCGTTGAGATCCAGGCTCAGCTTGACGTTCATGGCGTCCTCCCGGTGGGGGGGTGAAGCGTGGCGAGACCCGATGCGATCTCCCCGACGGTAGGAAGTATGGTCGAGTCCGCCTGGCGTGTAAAGCGCCAGGGCACATTCAGAGCGCCGTGGGGTTCGCGGTCGAGGGGCTGTCGGAGGCGCTGGCCGCCGACGTCGCGCCGTCGTCGCGCCACGAGCCGGCGGTCCGAGCCGGAGGGAGCGCCTCCTCGTCCGATCCGCCGATCCCGAAGCCGGGCACGGCGCGGAGGCGCTCCACCCCGCGGCCAAGCTCCCCCGATCCCGAATCCGCCCTCGCTTGCTGGCGGGCGCGGGGGCGGCCTAGATTCGCCGGGTCCCGTACGCACGCGTTTCGCCCCAGTCCGCGAGGACTTCGCATGCCCCGCATCTCCCCGCTCGAATACGACGACATGCCGCCGGACGCGCGCGCCGCGCACGACCGGCACCTGGAGACGGCGCGCATCACCAACATGAAGCGCACGCTCCTCCGCTCCGTCCCCGCCTTCGACGCGCTGATGACGTGGTATCCGCTGCGCGAGACGGTGAAGCCGTTCCTGGGCGAGCGGCTGACCACGCTGTTCGCGCACGCGGTGTCGTCCGAGACGGACTGCCTGATCTGCTCCACCTTCTTCCGACGCATCCTCATCGACTCCGGCGAGGACCCGGACCGGCTGGAGCTGGACGAGCGCGAGGCGGCGGTGGTCGCCTTCGGGCGGGCGATGGCGGTGACGCCGCACCGCGTGCCGGACGCCGCCTACGAGCGCGTGGCCGCGTACTTCGACGACGCGCAGATGGTGGCGCTGGCGGCCTTCGGGGCGCTGATGATCGCCACCAACGTCTTCAACAACACCATCGGGGTGCCGCTGGACGACTACCTGGAGCCGTACCGGAAGGCGCCCGCCACCTCCGCCGAAGGGATCGCATTCCATGGGTGAGCTGAGCGGGAAGGTGGCGTTCGTCACGGGCGCCGCGCACGGGCAGGGGCGCGCGACGGCGCTGGCGATGGCCCGGGCGGGGGCGCGGATCGCGGCGTTCGACGTGGCGCGGCCGCTGGCGTACCCCGGCTACGGGATGGGGACGGGCGCGGACCTCGATTCGCTGGCGGCGGAGATCGAGGGCGCGGGATCGGAGTGCCTGGCGTTCGCGGGGGACGTGCGCGACGACGCGGCGGTGACGGCGGCGGTGGAGGCGGCCATGGAGCGCTTCGGGCGGATCGACATCCTCTTCAACAACGCGGGGATCTGCGCGTACGGACTGGCCCACGAGCTCACGGAAGAGGCGTGGAACGCGATGATCGACATCAACCTCAAGGGCCCCTGGATGGTGGCGCGGCGGGTGATCCCGGTGATGATCCGCCAGAAGTCGGGGGTGATCATCAACAATTCGTCGGTGGCGGGGCTGCGGGGGATGGGGCGGCTGAGCCACTACGCGGCGTCCAAGTGGGGGCTCACGGGGCTGACCAAGTCGTGGGCGATCGAGCTGGCGCCGCACGGGATCCGCGTGAACGCCATCCACCCCACGGGCGTCAACACGCCCATGAACGACGGGCTGGCCGAGCTGGAGGGGAAGACGCCCCAGCAGATCGCCGAGGCGTCGGCCGGCAACCTCCTCCCCGTCCCCTGGATCGAGCCTGAGGACGTCGCCGAGGCCGTGCTCTACCTGGTCAGCGACCGCGCGCGCTTCGTCACCGGCGCGTCGCACGTGCTGGATGCCGGGTTGCTGACGAGGTGAAAAGAAGTCCTGAGTCCTAAGTCCTAAGATGTAAGTCGACGGTGAGGATGCGGGATTCAGGGTTCAGGACCCAGAGCCCGGACTCAGGACCCCAGACTCAGGGCTTTGGACTCAGGACTCAGGACTCAGGACTCAGGACTCAGAACTCAGAACTCAGGACTTCAGTTAGCCCCCGCCGCGGAGACTTCTCGACCGATGGGATTCAACCAGGACGCCCGCCGGGTGCGCGACGGGCGGCTCTCTCCGTGGCGCCGCTTCGCCGCGCTGCGCGAGTGCGTGGCGTCGTTCAGCTGGTGCACGGGGATGCGCTTCACGGACCTGATGAAGCACTTCGACGTCCCCATGAGCCCCAGGCCTTCCCGTCCCCCGCCGGACGACGCCTTCCTTCTCGGAGCGATCAACGCGCTGGAGAAGGAGCGCAACGTCTTCCTGGAGCGCCAGCGCGCCTTCGCCCGCGGCCGCATCCGCGCCAAGATGCGCGGCAACCGCCAGCTGTCGAAGGCCGAGCGGGAGATCATCCGCACGATGATCTGATCCGCCGCCCGGGCTCGTGGCGCGATGAGCATTGCGCCCGGATGGATCGGCCGAATCTACATCCTCCGTTCTGCTCCCAATCTCGTTGATTCGCCTCTTTGTTCGCGATCCCCCTCGTCTTGCCGAGGCATCGATCATGATCCCCCGTTCCGCCGCGCTCGTCCTTCTCCTCTCCATCTCCGGCGCCTCCGCCTGCGGCGACCGCACGTTCGACGATCCGTCGCAGCCGATCGAGGTGCGCGCGGGATCCGAGTTCATCATCTCGCTCGAGTCCAACCGGAGCACGGGTTACAGGTGGGTCCTGGCGGATTCCACGGCGCTGGGCCCGCTGCGCGTCGTCGGCACGCGGTACGAGGTGCCGCGGCGGAACCGCGATCGCAACGGCGCGGGCGGCACGGAGCGCTGGACCCTCCGCTCACAGGCCGCTGGCGAGGGCGTGGTCTCGCTCGTCTACGTGCGCCCGTGGGAGACGGCGGTGCCCAAGGACACGACACGATTCCGCGTCATCATCCGCTGATCAACCCCGCGATGCGTAACCGTAGGGTTGCGTGTTGTGCTCTCGACGCGTAATCTCTCGGTTACGCGTTGGGGCGTTCACCTGCGGAGGAGGCGGAGCATGGTACCGGACCGGATCGAGCGGGAGATCATGATCGCGGCGCCCGTGGAGCGGGTGTGGGAGGTGGTGACGCGGGCCGAGCACCTGGGCGCGTGGTTCGGGGACGCGGGCGCGGAGATCGACCTGCGGCCCGGCGGGGCGATGGTGCTGCGCTGGAAGCAGTACGGCGTCTACCGCTGCGTGGTGGACGAGGTGGATCCGCCGCGCCTCTTCTCGTTCCGCGGCGCCGTCACGGCCGACACGGACACGCGCGACGGGAACTCCACGCGGGTGGAGTTCACGCTGGAGCCCGCCGAGGGCGGCACGCGGCTGCGGGTGGTGGAGAGCGGCTTCGACACGCTGGACGTGTCGCCCGACGAGCGGCGGAAGTTCCACGACGGCAACGTGGAGGGATGGGCCGTCAAGCTCCCCGAACTGCGCGACTACACGGAACGGGCGGCGACATGACCAACCGGAATCTCCTGGCGGCCAACCAGCGGGCGGGCGAGGTGTTCGTGGCGCTGGCGGAGCCCACCCGCTGGCGGCTGCTGGGGCTGATCGCCTCGCGCGGCGGCGGGACGGCGACCACGCTGGCGGCGGAGGTGATGATCAGCCGCCCCGCCGTGGTGAAGCACCTGGCCGTCCTGGACCGCGCGGGCCTCGTGGAGGGCCGCCGCCGCGGCCGAGAGGTGCGCTACACCGTCCGCACGGAGCCGCTCGCCTCCACCGGCCGCTGGCTCACCAACCTCGCCGAGGACTGGGACCAGCGCCTCGCCGCCATCAAGCGAATCGCCGAAGAAGGGTGACGCGGTGGTAAACCGCGAACAACCGGTGTAAAGCCTTGATGTTCCGAATCAAAGCCAGGATCATGGTAGCCGTACCATTTCGAACCCACTGCGTGCAAGTATGATCGTCATTGGGTACGATGGTCAGGAATGACGTCCCCAGTCGCGCCGTAAGCGCCAAGGACTTTTCACTAAACTCCACGTCACGAACTCAGCCGGGTCAAAGACATCATCGAGCGCTTCGATGTGACCAGAATTTCTTCGGAATGCTTGGCGAGTGGGTGCGACTTTCCGGAATCACTCTCATAATCCCAGAAGTGATATTGGTCGCGCTTGTCTGCACCGACTCGTCTCGGTCCATAATCCATCGGAGCACAAACGCGCGTACGCGTCGCTTTATCCTCAATGCTGTGGAAGCTGAGCCGAACTTTGTTACGGCTATGGAGCGCCGCCACAAAAACATCATGATTTCTGTGCATGTCAGAGCCCAGTGTTAAGGAGGCGGATCCCACGGGGCCGTCAGAGGTCGAACGGCTTGGCCAGGAGCGCGTCGATGGCGGACGCGGCGTCGGCGATGCGCTGATCGACCGATCCGCGGAGGTGGAGAACGGGGGCGGGCTGGGCGGCGAGCTGCTCCACGAAGCGCGCGTGCATCCAGTCGCGGATCGATTCGCCGTCGCGCCAACCGTCCTGCACGAAGGGGAAGTCGGGCTCGGCGAGAAGGTACAGGTCCGCGCGGTCGGCCCGGCCGACGGCGTCCACGCGCTCGTCGCGGAAGCCCAGGTAGCGCTCGTGCCAGGTGCCGGTCGCGAAGGCGTTGGTGTCGCACATCAGCACCCGATTCGCCGTGCGGGCGGCCTCGTTCTCCCGCCGCTGCTGCGTGGCGGCGATGTGGAGGAACTCGTCGCTCGTCCAATTTGGGAGCGGCCCGTCCATCGGGAGGCCGGCCACCTTCGCCTCCCAGTACTCGCGGCCGTACTCGGGCACCCAGGCGGTGGCGTACCGCCGGGCCAGCATCTCCGCCAGCGTCGTCTTCCCCGTGGACTCGGCGCCGATCAGCACCACGCGCCGGACGAAGTACGCGCGGACGCACGGCTCCAGCCAGTCCAGGTGGTCCAGCGGCGACGACCGCACCTTGGTCCCCGAGATGGGGAAGGCGCCGCGCGGCTGGTCCACCATCACGTGCCGGCACCCCATGAGCGCGGCGTAGCGCGGGCCGTACTCCTCGCTGCTGAACACCACGTCCGGCGCGCGGCCCAGATGGTCGACGGTGAAGCGCGCCCACTGCTCCGAGTCGTCGTCCAGCTCGTCCGGTACCAGGTGGACTTCGCAGTCGGGATGGATCTCCTCCAGCCACGCCTTCCGCAGCTCGCCGGGGATCTTCTGGGACACGTGGTGCGGGAGGAGCACGATCAGCCGATCGCAGCCGGCGCGCGCCGTCTCGATCAGGTGCCGGTGCCCCCGGTGCGGCGGATAGAACTTGCCGACGACGAACCCCAGCGTCATGCCGGCATCGCCCCCGGCGCCGGCCGCGCCGTCTCGCCGCCCTCCGCCCGCCACGTCGCCGTCCAGCGGAGGAGCCCCATCGTCGCCATCACCAGGAAGACCGCGTACAGCCCGGCGGTCAGGTGGAGATCCTTGTAGAGGTAGAGCGGGACGTAGATCAGGTCGGCGGCGATCCAGAAGTACCAGCTCTCCACGTGCTTGCGGTTCAGCAGCCACTGCGCGCAGAGCGAGATGCTGGTGGTGAGCGCGTCGAAGAACGATGCGCTCCCGCCCGCGTGGTGCAGCGTGCCCCACAGCACCAGCGTCATCGCCGCCCCGCCGACTGCCACGATGCGCAGATGCGCCGTCCCCGCGCGCGAGACGTGGAGCGCGGTCCCCCGCTCGCCGCCGCGCAGCCACAGCCGCCAGCCGATGACCCCGAGGACGAAGTAGACCACCTGCAGCCCCGCGTCCGCGTACAGCCGCGACCCGAAGAAGAGGACGGAAAAGCACGCGACGTTCACCAGGCCGATCGGGAAGTTCCAGACGTTCTCCCGCACCGTGAGCCACACGCACACGGCCCCCGTCACCACGCTGGCCGCCTCCAGCCACGTCGACGCGCCGGACAGCGCCCCCGCGAGCGCGAGGACCGCGACGATGGCGGTCAGCGTCGCCAGGATGGTCGCTTCGCGCTTCGGGGACAGAGTCATTCGGGGTGGGTGCGGGCCGGGGGATGTCGATGCAGAGCGGACGGGCGGCGGTGATGCTCGCGCCGGCGCGCCGGCCTGTCAAGCGCCGAAGGCATCCAGCTGAAGCAGCGGCAGCGTCCGATCGGCCGCACCCGGCATCGCCGCCGGCGCCGCGCCGACCGTGACGGCGCCGAGGCGATGGTAGAACCCCTCCGCGTACGGATCGGACTCGATCTCCAGCCCGTCCGCGCCACCGTTCCGGGCCCGCTCCAGCGCATCCCGCACCAGCGCGCGCCCGACGCCTCTCCCGATCTCGCCCGGCCGCACCCACAGGTGCTCCACCACCCAGCGAGGCCGCCCCGGCGACGTCGCGCAGAACCCAAGCACCTCCCCGTCCGAATCCACCGCCACGCGCACGCCCCAGCGCGCCAGGTCATCCGCGCCGAGCGTGAGGCTGCCCCGCCACGCCTCCATCCACTCCGCCGGATAGCCCCAGTGCGCCTTCGCCGCCCAGGCGATGCCGTTCAGCACGGGCAGATCGCCGGCATCCGCGGCTCGGATCAGGATCTCCATCGTCTCTCGCGGCCGTCGTGATCTTGCTCTCCGCGTCGTCAGATACACGGGACGTCGCGGTCGCGCCAGTAGCCGGATGCCGCGCGCTCCCGTCGTCGTTATCTTGTTCGAACGCATCAAAGTGGTGGTTTGGCGCGTTTACGATCAATGAACTCACGCCTCAATCAGAAATGATTACGGACATTCCCCAACCAAGTGACTTCCGGGATGCTGGGCTCGGCTTTATCAATCTGGCGGCCGACCAGATTTTCCCATTGTTCTGGCATTTGCGTGAATCCGGCATGCATGAAGGTGATGGCTGGGATTCTGAACGTAAAGACTTCTGGCAGTCTGCCCAGAAGCCTTTGGCAATTGCGCTTACGCTGGTGTATCAGGGGATCGAGTTTTTGATCAAGGGTCGCATTGCTAGTGTGAGTCCATTCTTGCTGCTTTCAGGGGGCTCTCGTGACTGGCCGGCCGGATCAGATCGGAAGGATGTCGCTTTTGCGGAATTCCACACGGTTGACGCACAGGATTTGATCCGAACGTACAATACGTTCAGCCAAGACCGGCTCTCAAGCGAGCTAAACCAAAAGTTCGGAGAGATTCGTAAACTTCGTAACAGTATAACGCATTCGATTGATCTAAGAATGCATCTAGCGGCAAAGGACGTGCTTGTCATCGGTATTGATGCCGTGCATGAGCTTGTTCAACCACAGGGTTGGATTGTGTCCCGACGAAAGTATTTGGAGAACACTCCTATTTCTGCGGCATGGAGTAGTGGGCACGTTGAGTCAGAATTGATAACTGAAGTGCAGAGTATCCTCGACCTTTTCTCGAGGAGCGAGTTAGAAAAGTACTTCGGTTTTCGTAAGAAGCAGCGCCCATATATATGTCCAATCTGTACGTATAACTATGAGGGTGATCTACGTCCCGTGACTGCTCAGCTCCGGCCTAATTCACCAAAATCAACAAGCGTGCACTGTTTCGTATGCGAGGAGACGCAAGAAGTCACTCGAGACTCATGTAGGAATCCGGGTTGCAAGGGAAACGTGATATGGGTAGAAGACCGTGAGTGCCTCACCTGTTTTTCTACCCAACCAGAAGAGTAGCGAGAGCGGTGCGTGGACTCGTACACATCGGCCAATTCGCCGACGGATGCCGCGCGCGTCCATCGGCGTTATCTTGTGCGCGAACGCGTCGGGAGGGTGCGCGATGGCTGAGCGCACCCACGCACTTTCGCACTTTCGCACTTAGTCGATGATGAGCGATACGGCTGCGGTGACCAACCTGGGCGAGGACTCCGGCGCGACGGAGCCGGCGGCGAACGGCGGGAAGCAGGCGTGGACGGAGCGCGCGGTGACGCCGGCGCTCTCCAAGCACCCCGAGCGGCGCGAGCAGTTCGCCACCACCAGCGGCGTGGAGGTGGAGCGGCTCTACACGGCCGAGGACGCGGCGGGCGTGGACTACCAGCGCGACCTGGGATATCCGGGCGAGTTCCCGTTCACGCGCGGCATCCAGCCCACGATGTACCGCGGGCGCTTCTGGACCATGCGCCAGTACGCGGGCTTCGGGACGGCCGAGGAGACCAACACCCGCTTCAAGCTGCTGCTGCAGGCCGGGCAGACCGGCCTCTCCACCGCCTTCGACCTCCCCACGCAGATGGGGTACGACTCCGACGCCTCCATGGCGATGGGCGAGGTGGGGCGCGTGGGCGTGGCCATCGACTCGCTGGCCGACATGCGGACGCTGCTGGACGGCATCCCGCTGGAGAAGGTCAGCACGTCGATGACCATCAACGCCACGGCCTCCATCCTCCTGGCGTTCTACATCGCCGTCGCCGACGAGCGCGGGATCCCGCGCAGCAAGATCAGCGGGACCATCCAGAACGACATCCTCAAGGAGTACATCGCCCGCGGGACGTACATCTACCCCGTGGAGCCGTCGCTTCGGCTGATCACCGACATCTTCGCGTTCTGCAACGCGGAGGTGCCGAAGTGGAATACCATCTCCATCTCCGGCTACCACATCCGCGAGGCGGGGGCGACGGCCGCGCAGGAGATCGCCTTCACCTTCGCCGACGGCATCGAGTACGTCCGCCGGGCCATCTCCGCGGGTCTCGACATCGACAAGTTCGCGCCGCGGCTCTCGTTCTTCTTCGCCAGCCACAACGACCTGTTCGAGGAGGTCGCCAAGTTCCGCGCGGCGCGCCGCCTGTGGGCGCGGGTGATGCGCGAGGACTTCGGCGCGGGCGACGAGGCCGCCAAGATGCGCTTCCACACGCAGACCGGTGGGGTGACGCTGCAGGCGCAGCAGCCGCTGAACAACGTGGTGCGCGTGACGGTGCAGGCGCTGGCCGCCGTGCTGGGCGGCACGCAGAGCCTGCACACCAACGGCTACGACGAGGCGCTGGCGCTCCCCACCGCCGAGAGCGCCACGCTGGCGCTGCGCACGCAGCAGGTGCTGGCGTTCGAGAGCGGGGCGGGGGACACGGTGGACCCGCTGGCGGGCTCGTACTACGTGGAGTCGCTGACCAGCGCGATGGAGGAGAAGGCGCGCGAGTACCTGGCGAAGATCGAGGAGCTGGGCGGGGCGGCGCAGGCCATCGCCTACATGCAGGAGGAGATCCACCGCGCCGCGTACGAACACCAGCTGGCGGTGGAGCACGGCGACAAGGTGGTGGTGGGCGTCAACCGGTTCCAGAGCGGGGATGGGGAGAAGATCGACCTGGGGCAGCCCGACTTCTCGGCGCTGGAGCGGTCGCAGCGCGAGAAGCTGGCGGCCGTGCGGAGCGAGCGCGACGACGCCGAGGTGCGCGCGCGCCTGGAGGCCGTCCGCGCCGCCGCCCGCGGCACCGACAACCTGATGCCGCACATCATCGACGCCGTGAAGGCCATGGTCACTCTCGGCGAGATCAGCGACGCGCTGCGCCAGGAGTGGGGGACGTACCGGCCGGTGTGAGACGAGAAGTCCTAAGTGCTTGGTGCTTAGTGCTCAGTCCTTAACTGCGGATCCGCCGGCTGGACGAGAAAGCCCGGCCCTCTCCTTTCGAGAGGGCCGGGCTGCGTTTGGGCTGGCCGGGAGGGGGAAGCGCCGCGTTCCCCGGCCGCGCCGTCGGCGATCCCGCAGCGTCAGCAGGCGCAGCTGAGGGGGATGCAGATGCTGGGGTTGCGGCAGCTGATGTCGCCGCGGCAGGTGGGCTCGGTACAGGTGCCGTCGCAGGTGTCGCAGTTGGTCTCGTACGTCACGTAGCACCCGCCCTGGCACGTGTGCTCGTCCGTGGACCCGTCCTCCTTGCCGAACACGGTACCCTCGCGCTTCGCGCGGCCGGCCAGGGTGTCGAACGACTCGACGCTCAGCTCCTCGAGCATCAGCTTCAGCTTGGGCTTGTTCATCGGGGATTCTCCGTGGGTGGGCTTGTGCTGGCGCGGCGCTTCGATCGGAAGCTAATCCCAGCGCGAGAGCAATGTCCACGCGATGTCGGCCGCAGTATGTCGCGTGGGAAGCCGTCCCTGCGCGGGCGCGGATCGCGGACGATGGAATCCCGGGAATCGGGAGATGGGTTGCCTGGATACGGCGGAGATCCTTCTCGCCACTGGCTTTGGGAAGAAGCGGATGAGCCGCGTCGAGCGCCTTCGGGGTGCCGGTGCGGTTCCGCGAGGCGTGCAATGTAGACGAGTGCCGGGACAAACACGTACGTGCATGGATGGATGGCAAAACCCCGGCCCTCTCCTGTCGAGAGGACCGGGGTGCCTTCGGCCGGCCGGGACGGGGGGTGAAGCGCCGGGATCCCGGCCGGGCCGTCGGCGATCCCGCGGCCTCAGCAGGCGCAGCTGAGGGGGATGCACCGGCTCGGGAACCGACAGCTGATCTCGTTGCGGCAGGAGGGCTCGGTGCAGGTGCCGTTGTTGGTCTGGCAGTCCGTGTCGTAGGTGGCAAAGCAGTCTCCCGGGCACGAATACTCGTCCGTGGCCCCGTCTTCCTTCCCGAACACCGTTCCCTCGCGGTCCGCGCGGTCGGCAACGGTGTTGAACGTTTCGACGCTCAGCTCGTCGAGCATCAGCTTCAGTCTGGGCTTGTTCATCGGGTTCTCCATGGGTTTGCCTGGTCTGGTGCGGCGCCTCGAATGGAAGCTAATCCCGCGTCCGGATCAATGTCCACGCGCCGCGGACCCCAGTATGTCGCGTGTGGAATCGTCTTTCCCACGCCGGCCGTGACGGGAGGAACTCGATGTCCGTCTTGGACTTCGGCGGGAAGTTGGCCGAGCTGCGTCAAAGCGAGGGTGAGTCGCTGATTATCCGGGGTGGGTGATGATCCCCATCACGCTCGCCGCGCGGGCGGGTCCGTCCGGATTGGGAGGCAATGATCATCGTCGTTGGACAAACTGCTATTGCGCGTTCTGCCCATGATCCCGGCCGCGACGGACCGCATCGCAGCGCAAGCGCCGGCGGATCGCGTGGACAAAAGGCGGAGACCCGGCGCGATGCCGGGTCCCCGCTGTGTTCACGTCCGGGAGATGCGGATCCTCAGCCCTCGACAAGCGCCTGGAGCTTCTTCGGGGCGATCATGCAGTACGACTGGACGACGTGCGGCTCCAGCTCGGCGTCGTCCACGTGATCGAGATCGACGCCGATCCAGCCTTTGACGCCCACGTACGGCGGGACGAAGTACTTCTCCGGATCGGAATCGACCAGCATCTCCCGCACGCCCAGCGGCGCGGCGAGCCAGAGCGCGGCGCGGCCGGCGCCGTGGTGGTTCCCGGCGTCGGCGAACATGGCGAAGATCTTCTTGCGCACGCGGAAGGTGGGCTCGCCCCACGCCTCCTGCTCGGTCGCCTCCGGGAGCGCCAGGCAGATGCGCCGCGCGCGGTCGAGGTGGCTGGTGCCCATGCGGATCTCCCCGTGGTCAGCCGGCGCCGCGGCCGCGCCGGAAGAAGAAGTTGCTGGCGACGGCGGTCATCACCACCTCGCCGTGCTGGTTGAGCACCTCGACGGCGGAGAGGACGATGCCGCGGTCCGGCTTGGAGCGCGAGGGGCGCGCGTCGCGGACGGTGACGCGGATGGAGAGCCGGTCGCCGGGGCGCACCGGGCGGAGCCAGCGGAGCTCGTCCACGCCGGGAGAGACCAGCGTGGCGACGCGCGACAGGTAGTGGTCGGAGTAAAGGCGCATCATCAGCGCGGCGGTGTGCCAGCCGCTGGCGATGAGGCCGCCGTACTCGGTCTCCCGCGCGGCCACGGGATCGGTGTGGAAGACCTGCGGATCGAAGCGCCTGCCGAACGCCAGGACCTCGGCCTCCTCCACCTCGATGTCGCCGAACTCGTGCACGCTCCCCGGCTCGTAGTCCTCCAGCCAGCGGTCTTCCGGCGGTGCGGCGAAGCTCATCGCGGCGCGTCTCCTCGGGATGGGTGGCGATCGTCAGGCCGGGCGGAGCGTGGACTGCGGCACGCGCACGTCCTCGCCCGTCCCCAGCTCTACCAGATACAGCGGCTCCGGCTCGAACGCCAGGACCGTGATCACGCTCCCCGCCGTTCCTGCGTG
>Ga0247770_1001220_pt1 | contig 21425 bp, 5 predicted proteins | sample UWRJL136409B6_FD_179943 | JGI IMG/M metagenome (GOLD analysis project Ga0247770, IMG submission 179943) | Plant litter microbial communities from Arlington Agricultural Research Station in Wisconsin, United States - UWRJ-L136-409B-6 | ecosystem: Environmental > Terrestrial > Plant litter >... | reverse complement strand
CAAGCCACGATTGTTTATGAGTGGATGCCGGAATAAGAAACAGGCCACATCAGATCATGCGAGCATCACGACACTAGACCTTCACAATACCGACATGTACTCCCATCTACATCTAGGGACACACCTACATAAACTCACCCGTGGCAATAAATCGCCAAGCACCAAGAGAGTCGCATCATCATTAACAACACCAAGAACCTCACCCTTGGCACTAAAATCGACTCAAACCCCCACACCAACACACACATCTGCAGCCAAGATGGGCAACACCCCAAGCACCACCGGCCCCTCTGCCAAAGCCCTCGCCGCCCAACTCCAACAAACACCTCCAACAAACACCTCCGCCATCGAGCTCCTCCTCTCCCGCGGCGCCGACCCCAACTGTGGCGCCCCTACCCCCCTTGTTGCTGCCGTCATCTCAGGTTGTATGCCAACCATTCGCCTCTTAGTCGCCCACGGCGCACACACAAACCGCCTCGGCGGCGGTAAACTCAAGTTCTCCAACTACCACGGCACCCCGCTCATGGCCGCTGCCTCAGAGGGCAACTTCGAAGCGGCCATCTTCCTCCTTGCCCACGGTGCAGACGTCAACGGCCCTTCGCTCACCATCCCCCCGCTGGTGGCCGCGATACACGCAAAAAACCTCGGTATGATGGAGTTCCTTCTTGATCGCGGCGCGGATCCGAATAGGAGCACCTTCGGCGCGAGGCCTGTGCGGTTCGCCTTCGGGCAATCGGCATGCTCGCACAATGTGCGAAAGCCTCCCAAAGCCACCTGCCAGAAGTGTCAGTGCCGGTTGTTCTCGCTACGTATGATGGCTGTGCTGACAAGGTATGGGGGACGGCCGATAGTGGCGATGTGCCATGGCGGGAGCGGGGATGAGTTGCTGGACGCGTATGTGGACATGATCGCGCATTATGAGAAGTGGGAGGAGCGAGGGGAGCGGGTGGGGAAATGGCTCGCGGATGCGACTTTCAATGATCCCACAATAAAGGCGATGTCGGGGATGCTGATCGGGGCGGGACTTGGAGCGGTGGGGATCCAGACTCCGGTGCAGTCGGTTGGCGGTATGTTGGCGGCGGACGCAGGTGGGCAGTGGCCGGAGTTTGAGCCGGTGAGTTGATTTCGAGCTGAGACTGGCGTGTTGAGCATGAACTGACTTCCGATTGCAGAAATCACAGCGTGTTGAGAAGGAGAGGAAGAGAAAGCCTGTCGAGTGGGATCCGCGGACGGGCTGAAGATGCATCTGGCTCGTAGGAGATGGCGGTAGGTGAAAGGGGTTAGGGGGAAGAAGCACGATAACCACAACGACTCCCCCGCATTTGACAGTGAGGACTACAAGGAGACAAACCCATATGACTGTGAACGACGACACGATTCTCTCGCTCCGGAGCATGAACTTCGTCTTCATCCAGCGCTCTTACAAGCTCGGGGCAGAGGAGTATGAAGAGGACAATGTGGACTACATCCTAGACGAACAACAAGCAGAAGGCGAGGACGAAGATAGCAACAATGTATATATCTATGTCCCCCCACGTGCCTCCATATTCAGATTCTTCGCGACGTCTTAGAGGGCCCAACAGAGTTTGACTGGACTGCTTGCAATAAGTTACACGAGCGCTTATTCGCTTTGGTACAAACCGCCAGGACAGCATACTTCAACAAGGCCGTCATAAACCAGGTCCTGAAAAGCACCAAGCCGAAGTCCTTAATAAGCCAGAGCACGTATCGCGTCAATCCTGGGCAGTGTGCAAACAATCCTGTCTTCGGACAACCTTTCCTAGAAGGACCTCCTCAACCTGCCCAGTCTCGACCACCCGGTTCCAAGGTGTATATATACACCTTCTTCCTCCGCCGGATAAGGCACTCGCTAGGGCCCTCATCATATTAAGCGTCGACAATATAGAGATAAGCTCACACATCAGACTCTAAGGTTGTCCCGACAAGCCCTCAACCGATCACCAGATACAACATAGTTCTTCCATCTATACTCCCATACCTATGCGCCATCTAGTGTCGTCTACCACCCAGCATTAGAGCTCTACGTCTATCATACCGAGGTCCGGTATCATCACTCATCAGTATAAAACCCCCGACTATTCCCAACCAACTTTAAATAGTCGATAAAACGCCTCATCCCCTCTTCTCACCCCCTTCTTCTTCTACACCCTCTCGCTCTCCAGAATCCTCAACACCTTTCCCTCATCTCCCCCTTCGCCCTCTCCTACTCCTTTATCACAGTTTAGTCAAACTTTGTTAAAAAGGTGATATGAAAACCAACAGCTTTTACCACGTACCTAAGGACCTTTACAGCCTCGTCAGGAGTGAGCATCGGGGCCTGGTCCGTAAACCTTTGTTCGAGGGCCCTGGTTAAAGGCGCTCTATTCGCGGGGGAAAAGTACTCGGCCATCGTATTAACGCTCAGTCTTATGTGGAAATGCCAATAGACGATAGTTGGTTTTGGGAGAATGGATAGTGGTGTCGAAGAACTAAAAGAGTAAGCAATGGTGTCCAGGGGGGCAAGAAGTTAACGTTACAGTGGAACTTGCGTTGTAACTAACTGCAGAAGATTTTATAGCAGACTTTACACTAAGAGATTCTACACTGGAAAATAGAACTAATCTTTTAAGGAGAATGTGTCTATAACGGTAGGCCGACCTATTATATAGGCTTCTAAATTGCCCTTAACTCTGACACTGCTGATGCCGTGAATCCTTGGCTATGACCTGCGGCTGATCTTCTGCTAAGGACGCAGCTCGACCTCTGACAGAACAGGATAGCCTGGGTAGCAAGATATAAAAGTGCGACCCTGAGAGCGGGCAACTCACAGCTACGCCGTATGAAAGTGTACCTACCAGATTGCAGTCAAAGAGTGGGATAGTCTCAGATACTCGGACCCGTGGCGGTGCTTTGTACCTCCTCCGCCCCACCTTTGATAAAATGCATATAGACATGCTCTTACGAATATGTACTTGGTATCGAACGCACTGGAGGCTGGGCTGATTTCTGCTAGGGCGTTGGCGCTCCGAGTAACGGGCCTGTACACTGCTATAACGCCGTTATCCGAAAGGCCTGCCGCTGTACACAAATTGTTGAATTATAGCACTTGGAATCACTGCGGCTACAGGGCACGCAGGACACGCAAGCGTGCCCTGCAACACACCCCTTGGAAGGTTGGCAGTTCTCACTGCCAGGGGGTTGGAAGGGGCTCTAGGAGCCCCTGAACGTGCCCCTGAGCTTAGAAGATTCTAGAAGTTGGATTTGTAAGCCTTCGAAACCTTTCGAACTCCTTGGAACACCAGGGGCCCACAGGCCCCACAGAGCTCCTACAGCACTATTCCTTCTTTGTATTAGTAGTAGAAGGCTCTGGAATTCTTCCAGAGCCTCCCACAGCCTATAATAAGCCCTCTCCTCTCCTTACCAAGTAGATAGTTAGAGACATATATCTCAACAATTCCACTCTTTTCTACCTTCTTTTCCTTCACTTGCAGTAGGCCTCCGGCCACCTGTTGCGTGCACTTTCTTCCCCTGAGTGCCCTGTAAGTCCTCTGTACTACAGGCTTAGAGACACTCCAGTTTAACAGGTTTCCTATAAGTATACCGAGTCGGACCTCTGTAACGCCGCTACCGAAGTCCTTAAGGGGGAGCCAGTTCGCACCGCTACCAGGTTTTACAATGTCTTACCCTTTACTCTCCGTAACCGCTTTAATCAGCCACTTACGTAAGGCTATTACCCAGACCTCACACGTTAAGTGTTAATATGCAAAAGGGGTCACAGTATTGGAGAAAAACAGTATATCAAAGGTGATTGATTATTTCTATTTTCGAGAGCAGAAGCTGTGTTATTATAGCCGTAAGCGTAGCTAGTGCACGAAGTGCATTGGCAACACTCGCTTCTGCGAAGCGAGGTTAGCTGACTGAATACGAGGTTGGCAGTGGAGTCTGGCGTTCTTGGCTCTGCAGATCCACAGAGCCAGCCGCAGAGCGGCTGCGTGGATCTAGCCACACTGTTCCAGCCACACTAGCCGGGTTAGAGTTGTGAAAACCTAACAATAAAGCACACTGCCAGGGTTATGTCGTAGTTAAGGCCGCTATTGTTAAGGGCACGTAAGTGAAGTAAAGTGTTTTTAACATCTTTATAATCAGGATAGTAGATGTGGATAAAATTAAGTATTAGCACATTAGTGTTACAGGGGAGATACGGTGTGTTTTAAAGTATCACTTTAATAGGTAAGGATAAAAAGTAAGTAATTAGATTATAAGCTTCCTTTTTTTACATAAGTGTTAGCTAATTACTAATTGCCAATTAATGGAAACGTAGTATTAGTATCGTTCAGAGTTATAGAAGACTTAACTAATATAAGTGTGTTAGGGAATAGAGATAGATAATGGAAAAATAACGTACAGATTAAGGCCTCTGGTAATTAGCGCTACAGGATAACAGAGGTTATAATTAGGTAGGTTATAATATTATTAATCGAATTAAGGCTTCTCTTTAGGCACAATTAGAGTAGAGCAGCTCTAATATGTAAAAAAAATACATAACAGTAGTGGTAAAGGTATTAATAGCAGCGTCTTTATAATAAACTTAGCTTTATTAACTGTAAGGCTTTTACACTACCCTTTATCTACTACATCCTTAACACCAATAATCTCCTTTATACTAAGGCTAAGCGTCTTATTTAATTTGCGTTCACAGCACCAGCCTATCCGATACCTAAAGGCGAAGATTTCACTCTAAACATCTTATAGTAGTAATTAAGTGCTCGAAAAAGGTAAGCGCTATTTTTAGTCAGGTAGTGGAGAGAATGGAGCGGTAACTGGTCTATTAATACGTTACAGGTTATACTATATTTAGGGTTAGCCTAATAATGTATTTTTAATATATGGTAATAACTTTCCTGTTATAAGTACACAGCATTAATAACGTTATAGTAGCGATGCTATAGAGTTATCTTAATCCACGCCAATTTAAGCGGCACGTTTGGCCTTAACGATATTGCTATATATAACAGCATATACTGGCCCTTTTAAAGCCACCTCACTTCTAACAGTACTCTTATTTAAACCTACAGCTAGGCCTAACTCCATATTAGCACAGTCGCTCGACAAAGCGTATGTGGGAAATTCAGAAGAGTTAAAGGGCTAGGATACTTAGCGTCTAGCTTAAGGCTAGGTAACTACGCGTGCATTAGGGAAAAGTATTAACTAAACGGCGAGTTAAAAGGTTTTAAGGGGTTATAGTGGGGAGATATAAGAGGTATGGGAAACCGTAGATAAGAAGCGGTGTTAAAATGTAAGTGGTTACTAATACTATATAGAGTTACACTATTAGTAACCTTACGTGTTATAAATAAGGCTTTTTATTTACCTAGTATAAGAACAGGCTAATGCTGTAATTTAACGCGGAAAAGATCGTTATCTATACGGCAGTACTTAAGCTAAAGTTACCTAAAAGACTTAAGGTCGTAACTAGGGGTTTCTCCTCTAACTATCTTTACTTACCCTTATTAGTGCGTCGCTATTAAGTCTCAAAGGCGGTAGGGATATAGGCTGGAGAAGGTATATTGTTAAGAGTCAAAGATGGCTGAGCTTCGTGGAACTCTTCAAGACGAAGATTTAGCATAAGGGACGAAAACCAGGCCTTAAAAAGACTTCGCTTTGTTTAGCAGCAGGTTCACAAGGGCTCAGCTCCCAGAACAAGCCAAACGCTAAGTATCCAATCTTAGTACCCTCAGGTATAACTACACCATTATAGATATGCTTAGGGGTGTTGGGTTTTCATAACCCTAACCCAGCTAGTGTGGCTAGAACAGTGTAGCTAGATCCACGCAGCTGCTCTGCATCTGGCTCCGTGGATCTACAGAGCCAAGAATGCCAGACTCCACTGCCAACCTCGTATTCAGTCAGCTAACCTCGCTTCGCAGAAGCGACTGTAGCTAATGCACTTGGTGCACTAGCTACGCTTACGGCTATATATTACAACCTGCACCCAATACAGACCTTGTAAGGACTAGCGTAAGTTAAGACAGAACGTATAGCAAGACGCTAACAGTTAAGGGGCGTTCCGAAGACGGTTTATTAAACTAACACTCCTAGACAGGGGTTTAATGTCACTATAAGTCACTATTACTATAATGCACAGAGGTAAGTCTAAACAGTAAAACATAAATAAATCATTAAATACTAACGTAAGGAATTAGAGTCCCTTACAGTAATTATAAGCATAACTATAAATATTTATATTAACTAACTAAAAGGTACCTCCGTACCTTACTTATGGTGTTATAAGTGCTTGCAGAGCAAGCACTTTACATTACGTAAGCGCTCCACTTACAAGACTTCTCCTACTTATAGTGTAAACACTTAGTATATTATAAACACCACCTTATTAATTATAAGGGCTTTAAGTCTTTACACCCCTAGCCTAATACGTAGTACTGTATATACTGTCTTACTGTACTATTCCTTCTGCAGGGGATTTATCAGGCCGCCCTAGCTTAAGTGACAGCTTACAGGGTTATTACACAATTCCTCCTCTTTAATGTTCTTTTTCCATAAAGAACTTAAAAGGTAAGTTTCTCCTTCCACCACTTCACTATATAACAAATATCCAGCTCCCAGATCTTAAAACGGGAATAAAATAAAAGTATTAACCACCGTTTAAACCTTACAGCTTATATATACGCATTTAATAGCGAAATGTCCCCTTATTCTTTTTATAAGTCTGCTAACCCTGCACTTATTTATCAGGTTTCAAACCGATCTAATAACTGCAACTATTACTTAGAAAGGCACTAACCTTCCCAGTATAACGCTTTTAATGTAAGTGAAGTGAAGTTAAAAGCCCTTCTTATTAAGAAGTGAGACCTTAACTTATAAGTTAAGTCTGCTACTTAATAGTTTTATAAAGCTACTGTTAAACTTTAAAAGATATTAATACATTTAACACACCTTTATAAATAATAGTCTTATCTTAAAGACTAAGTTACGAAAACGTTTAATTATAAAGTAAAGTTATTAAAGTTTTAGGAAAGTAAAGAGGCTAAGCTAAATATTCCTTTTAAAGATATAAAGTCTTTTAACTAAAGGAACTTCTTAACTAAGTCTTTACAGCACGTAATTACCTTATAACTTAGTTTGTAACTTCTTTCCTTTAATAAACGAAATGGCTCTTTAGCATAGTAATAACGCGTTTATATTTCACTTCTTAGCATAATATGCTAAAGTATATTATATTAAGATTTCGTTAGTAAGAGGTTATAGGTTCGACTCCTATAAGAGTCTTCTGCTATAAGTCTAGAACCTAGCCTAACTGCTCAGATCGGTCCAGTCTTAAGCTTTTAATAGCTTTTCTCTTTTTTTTTTCTTTACTAATTTCCTTTTTCTTAACAGTGTTTATTCTTATAAACACGTTTTTCTACCACACACTACTATATAACTAGTTCAGGAGACCTTAAGGTATACCAGTTTGCTTTTTACCCTTTAACTCCTTCTTTAAACTTATAACAAAGCGTAAATCCTCTAATTACAGGGAGTAAGTTATCCTATAAATTATTAGTCTACATTATCTTAATTCTCTATACTGTTACGTATATAACTTATATAAAGCTTACTAACTTTAAAAGCCTAGCCTCCTTATTAAGTCTAAGGTCCTTTTAACTCTAGTTAAAGGTTCTAATAAATATCCTCCCATACTTATTAAGGAGTTTCTTACCGCTTCTTAAGCGTTAAGTCTTATAATAATCTTACTTTTTAGTATAGTAATTTAAATATTAAATCTTATCTTATTTCTAATTCTTATCGTTAATTTTAATTAGTTTAGATTCTTCAGTAGAACTCCGTAATTAAGTTCAAGTATTTAAGATTTTTAACTAACTTTTATAAGTTACTTTTAAAGTTATAATTTAGCTACTTAATAAGATATTTAAATGTATTCTTTCTTTTTCGTAAATTTATAACTTTCTTAACGTTATACTTATCTTTATTAACATCGATCTTAATCTTCTTTTCTAAAGGAACTCCCTTTAAGGTAAGTTTTGGAAGTAAGATATAAAAAACTTCAATCTACACCTTTATACTAGTAGGTAAGTCTAGTTTGTAATTAAAGGTAGTAACTTTCTTCTTAATTTAAAACAGTCTGTACTTTTTAAAGTTAAACTTCTTACTAAACCGTTTCGAATACAAGTTTTATAAAAAAAGGTAAACGTAATCCCCTTCCTGAAAAGTCAGTTATTTAACTTATTTACTATTATAATAAAGTCCTTTTTTAAGTATTAGTTATTTAGTTTAATATTTATTAGTAAATCTCTTTATTTATTCGCATGTAAATTTAAGTTCAGCTTATAAATAATTATACAGTTCTTATATCTAGTCTATATAGACTGTAGCTTAAGGGGCGTTAGTTAACAGCCCTTAACAAAGTTCTAACTCCTTTCCGTAATTTACAAAGAATAATAATACATTTATTAACTTAATTAACATTATATTATAAACTATCTATAGTGTTAATAATAACTTAAGCTAATTATTTTACTTAAAGCTAATATAAGCTTAAAGATACGTTATAAGTATTTAAATAACTTATTCTATCTATATATCTATCTATAGGTAAAAAGCTGTTAAAAGCTTACTCTTTACACTTATTCTTTACATTAACCCTTACTAGAACTTTGATATAATTAACTTATCCTAATCTATAACAATATTATTTAACTAGAAGTATTATAAAATTACCTCTTTCTTAAAGATATAAGTAAATTACTTAGCTATTATATCCTTTAAGGTAAGTAGGAAATATACTTACTTTATTAATCTGTTAATTACTATAAGGACTTAATTATAAGTAACTCTTATAATAAGGTTTTTAAACTTTAAAATCCTAATAATAAAGTTAAATAAGATAAAGCTTTATAACACTTATAATATAAGGAGTAATTCGAGAAGCCTATAAGGCTTACAATATCAGTTCTACTTTTAATAGCAGATATTATAATTATTAATTACTTTCTTAATTAGCTTCTTTATTCCTAAGAAGGCGTACGCTTACTAAACCTATATAAGAGTCTTAACTTAGCCTATATATCCTCTAATTTAAGACTTATAAACTTACTAAATATACTCTTTTCGTTTATCTAAGTTATAAATGTATAGTTTCTCTTAATACTAAAGCCTTACTCATAGTTTAAACGCGATGTTTACACTTTCTAACAGCTATCTTAACTAATAACTAGTTTTATTATAATTTAAATACATATAACACTCTTTACTATAATCCTATACGTGCTTTAAAGAGTCTCTTAAAGGGTATTTATACTTATAAGTACTTTCCACTAACTTTCTTACTTAAAAGTCTTATTATTACTAATAGACGTTATACTCTATTTATAAGTTTATATAAATATTAATAATTTATTCCAGTATCTAGTTATTTAACACTTAAGGTGTATACTTTAATATACTATTCTTAGCTTTATTAAATATAATAACGGGGATTAAGACTAAGTTAATATCTTTATAATCTTATCTCTAACTAAAAGCATTAACTTACCTGTTATCTTTTCCTTTAATATAGTGGATTTAGAAATAGAACGGGGCTATTAACTCTACTTATTATACTTATTAAGAGTTAAGTTCCTTTATCAGAAAGTACTAAAAGTTATTATAATCTAAAAAGACCTAAACTAATTCCTCTATACTACTTAAATACAGTACTTACTTAGCAAAGCATTAAATAACTACTATTAGTTCCTTATTATAAATTAGGTATTATAAGGCTAAGCTGTAGATCCCTTTTAATAAAAAGGTAATTAAATAACGTTTCTTATTATTCTAGATTTAACTAAGTTCCTTACCGATTACAAACTCTAAAGAGTCCATCTTAACTTAAAAAGGCTTTAAAAAATCAGGGAAGGCTAAGACTAATACTGTAACGAAAGCGTGCTTAAAGGCTTTAAATACCTTCTACTATCTATCAGTCTACTTAAACGGTTTCCTTTTACTTATAAGTTCGTAAAGTAACTTTACAATTTTCATAAAGTACTTAATAAAGTATCGAAAGAAGTTCGCAAAATTAATAAAAGTTTATAACTCTTTTTAGTTCTTTAAAGTAAGCTAATCCCTAATTACTATTATCTTCTCTAATTACATTTCAAGCTTCTTAAAAGTTACTTTAAACCTTAAATAGTTTAATTCCTAAACGTGGAAATAACGCTTTTCTAAATTCACTATTAGCTTTACCTTTTTAAGAGCTATTAAAACCTATCGCATATGTTTTTAATATTCTTCTAAAGTCTCGGAATAAATTGAAACGTTATCTAAATATATAAAGATAAACTTATTGAGAAAAGGATAGAAAATACTGTTAATAAGACTTTAAAAGGTTATAAAGGCGTTTATTAATCCTATAAGTATAACACAGTACTAATAATACCTATTATAAGTCTAGAAGGCTATTTTATACTTATCCTCTTCCTTTATTCTAATATAATTAAATCCTATAAGGAAATTAAAGCTAAAGAATTAATTTACTTTAACAATCCGTTCTTACATTTCCATAATAAGTAATAATAAATAACAATTCTTAATTATATCTTCATTTAACGTTTAATAGTTAATAACTATACGAAGCTTACTATCTCCCTTCCTTAAGATAAATAGCATTAAGCAACTTATTAAGGACTGGGATTTTATAATAAATCTACTCTTTAGATTTTTATTAATATATTCCCTTAAGGCCTCAGCTTATTAAAGGTTTAAGCAGTAAGGCTAGAAGCTACAGAGCTTTACTCTTAGCTTTAATTTAATTTTATAATCTTACAGTCTGTAATCTAATAATTATAGTATCTTTTTTCAAAACAGGGTAAACTTCTTATATTCTATAAATACTTTAGATAAGTTAACTTCTTCACTTATCTATAAATCAGCTTCTTACTTCTTTTTATTTTCTAAATTATTATTTAAACTATATAGTAAGCTCTCTAACCTTTTAACTATGTTAATGAATCTAACTTAAACTATACTTAGTTTTAAAGGCTTAGTACACTTTTAAATACTTTATACGTCTTTAAAGCAGTTTAGTACATTCTTAACCTTATTTAAATAATAATTACAGTTAAAGGACTTACTAAAGGTAAAGTAATTACTCTTCTAGTTAATTATAAAGTTATACCTTTCCAGCTAAGGTAAACTTAATATTATATTATACCTTATTATTAATATAACGTTAAAGTCTACTTATTATTTATTCCTATTTACTTTAATTAAGAGTAATAAGTAATAAGTAACTTTACTGTTATTATACTAATACAGGTTACCTTCTTTATTTTAAATAGGAATAACTTTCTTATATTTCTCATTTAAGAGTTTTCTTTAATTAATTAACGTAAGGTGCATTAAGTTAGAAACACTTCCACTATTAATTACTACTTTTACTCTAAACAGCCTTCCTTTTCCATCTATCAGATTAACACTAACAGAATAATTGTTGGGTTTTCACAACCCTAACCCGGCCAGTGTGGCTGGAACAGTGTGGCTAGATCCACGCAGCCGCTCTGCGGCTGGCTCCGTGGATCCGCACAGCCAAGAACGCCAGACTCCACTGCCAACCTCATATTCAGTCAGCCAACCTCGCTTCGCAGAAGCGAGTGTGGCCAATGCACTTCGTGCACTGGCCACCCTCACGGCTATAATATCACGGCTTCCGCTCTCGAAGATAGAAATAATTAATCACCTTCAACACACACTATTTTCCAATGCCTTGACCCCTTTTGCATTTTAACAATAATACTTATACTCCTTTTATATCTTAATTATAATAACGATTTATCTTTAAAGTCTTATCTAGCTTAACCTTTAAGTACTTCTTTTTCTTCTTAAGGTTTTTATTAATTAGTAAACTATTAGTTTCCAGCCCTTTTAAAAAGCCTGTAATCTTTTCTTAACTCCTTCCAGAAAAATAAATAACTCTAAAAGACCTAACAGTTAATCTTTCCTAAGTTTTCACACCTTAACACCTAATTAACTTTAAACAGTTCGATATTCTGGAAATCTTTAATAAGTCGATAGTATATTTTATAAGATTAGATCTTAATAATATCCTCTTACTCTTAGATCTATCTATAATCTACTTATTTCTATTACATTTTAGCTTTTCCCTTAAAGTATATAGAACATATTGCAATTAAGCAGTTATTAAATAAACCTCTTTACCAGCAGGTAACAGGAGTTTAATTAACTACAGTAACTTTCCACTTACTACTATTACTAAACCTTTTTATTAAGGTGTAAGAGACTTAATAATATATTATCTTTATTTTTACCCTTATAACAGCGTAATCCCATCTTCATACGTTAAAAAAGTAGTCATAAAGAGCCTTAAGCCCACTATATTAATTGAAAGTACAGTTATTATATACGCAATTAATCTACAGTATATCTTTATAATTAGAGTAATTAATATATACTGTAAGTGTTACAGTTAATAGGTATAGAATAGAGAAAGTAATACCTTATGTCTTTTCTTTATCTACTTATTCTTACGTACACTGCTTTTCCTAAACTTCTTCTTAAAATTTACATAATAGTAGATTAGCTTATTCTTTTATAAAGTAATCCTTTTTAATAAGTTAATATTTAAATTAGTTAATAAAGTGTACTTTATTGAAAAGCTATAACTTAATCTTAACTACTTTATCTTTAAATGTTACAGTAAAGCTTTTAACTTACAGGTCCTTTACTTTATCTACCAGTTCTTAATGTTTATCTTTTAGCTTTTAAACCCTCTGTTAATATATCTATTTCTTATCTTCTTAAGGGACCTTTAGGGTACTAGTCTTAAATATATTAACCTTAATATAAAGTAGTTATTTAAACTGTCCCTTTTCTAAAGAGGTAAAGGTGTTAATCTATTTAACGTGTTTAAAACGTTTAAGGGTTTTAGAAAGTATAGTAAAGCAGAACTTTCGTTTTTTTAACTCGACTCTTTTAATCTGCTCTCTTTTACTTTTTAAAGCTTACTTTACCACTTAAGTAACTTAGAGAGCTAATCTTTTAACTCCCTTTACTATCTTAGTAAAGTTTAAGTTAAGGTTTTTCTTAGACTTCTTTAGTTCTTAAACTTACAGTGTAAGGTTTTTAAAGCCTGTAACTACTAATTAGAACATCTCTTCTTAAAGTCGGTCTTCTGTAACTTACACTTTTAGTTATTTTAAGTTTCTACTTTAAAGTTAGTTTATAATAACTTACACCTCTATAACTAACTCTTTTAAGATACTTTTAAGGATTAAGTACATTACTTTTTAAAGTTCTTCCTCTTATGCTTCCTTATCTTTCACGTTACACTTATTTATCTAAATGTAATCTTTTTTATTACTTATTATTCTAATATAAACGTTTTCTAAGTTAAACTTAACGTGTTTCCCTTTATCTAAGACTAGCTTTTAACTAACTTACTTTACTAACCGGCATTATTATATTATATAGCCTTTTATATCATAGTTAAAGTACTAGACTTAAAACATATCCTTAAATAGCTTTTATTACTATTATTATTAAGGCTTATTACAATTAAGTTAATTTTAGCAGTTTACTATCTTGATATTTATTAAGCTTAGATAATAATTTATTACAGTTAATTAGTTCCCCTTTTTTTACTTATTTAACTAATAAAGTGTTTATTCCTTCTAGAAGTGTTTTCGATAATAGTAATCATAATACCGATTATTAACCTTAATAACTATTTTAACTAACTCTTAAAGATAATCCAGGTAATCTTCTCAGTAAAGGTCCTTAATAACGTGTTCCTTTAGTTTACTTTAGAATAATATTACTAAAACCTCTTAACTAAGCTTAGTTTTTACAGTTTCTAACTTAAAACACGTAAAGAAGTTAAAGATTAAGGACATTTATCTTAAAGCTATAAGGCGTTATTCAGCTTGCCTTAAGATATTTAGTTCCTTAAACTCTATTTAGAGTTAGTTAATAAAAATATCGAAATTATTAAAAATAACTTAAGTTTCTAAAGTTTCCTTACAGGCTTTATCTGTAAAGACGTTATTAATTATTTTCACGTAAGGTTTATACTAATAAGCTGTTACTCCATTTAATAAAGCTTTAATAAACTTAACCTTTCCTTCTTCTTTAAAGAACTGTTTATTATAATAAGTAATATAACTTTAAAGCTAAGCTATTTAGGACTTTAACTACGTAGAGTCTCCTTTAAAGCGTAAAAGTAAGGGAAGCTTTATCTATTTCTTCTATAAGCCTTTAAGGTTATTATTCTCTAGTTTAACAGCGTTAAGTTAAGCTTAAAGTTTCTTAATAAGACTAATACGGCTTTTAATATCTCTAGAGAAAACCTTATTAAGTTCCTTAACTAGTCCTTACTAATTAAAGTTTAACTTCTTAAAACGTACAGTTAACTTATTAATAGTAAGAAGTTAAAGTTAAACTTATATTTCTTTAAGCTCCTTACCTTTTCTAAAGGTTAATATATTAATAATAGGAGAGAGGGTATATCTAAAAGTTCAATAAATAGTGTTTAGGACTGTAACGCTAATATTATATTATAACTTACACTTAATATAAGCTTTATAAGGATTAGTATAGGTTAAGACAGAACATATAATAGGACATTAATAGTTAAAGGGTGTTCTAAAGACAGTTTATTAAGTTAATACTCTTAGATGGGGGTTTAATGTTACTGTAAGTCGCTGTCACTATAATGTACAGAGGTAAGTCTAAATAGTAAGATATAAATGAATTATTAAATACTAATGTGAGGAATTAAAGTCCCTTACGGTAGTTATAGGCATAACTATAACTATCTATACTAACTAACTAAGAGGTACCTCTGTACCTTGCTTATAGTGTTACAAATGCTTGCAGAGCAAGCACTTTACATTATACCAGTGCTCCACTTACGAGACTTCTCCTGCTTGTAGTGCGAGCACTCGGCATGCTGCGAGCACTACCTTATTAGTCGTAAGGGCTTCGGGTCTTTACACCCCTAGCCCAGTGCGCAGTACCGTACGTACTGTCTCACCGCACTGTTCCTTCTGCGGGAGATTCGTCAGGCCGCCCTGGCCTAAGTGACGGCCTGCAGGGTCGTCACACTTGTAACTTACAAGCAGGCCGTAACAAAATCCTTTAATTCTTTATATTAATGATATATTATTTAAGTTATATTATTGTGATATTATCGTTTAGTACTGACTAAAAATGATTATAGCAAAATTTTCATATTAGCATAGTATATGTGAGGGGCTAAGTAAGGTGGATACCGTTACTTGGTGACTGAATCGATTATGGTTTCTATGAAGAAGAAGATTAAGAGTAGATACAGGAGCTGCGCTCCGCGCAGCTATATAAGCGGAGACCCGCCTCCATGGGAGCGGTGGTCTGGGCTCCCAGCCCAGACCCACTTTAGGGCCTTAGCCCCGTGACAGTATAGCAGGTCATTAAGGCATTAGGTTATAGAATTGAGAGCTAAGAAAAAATAGCTTGCTTTATATTTACGTTACTGGTGTAAATTTAGCATCTAAGGTAGGGAAGGTCAGCAGTTAAAGCTGCTGAATATGGCAATATTTACTGCCTATTTAGACGGTTAAAACCACATCACTGAGACTAATGGTATAATAAAGATATTAGCTAATAGCTTTACTAAAACTCTTACTTTTACTAATCACTAAGCCTTTATAAACCTTTTAAATCTTTATAAGCCTAAACCCTAATAGGTTTTAAAAGGGGCCTTATAACTAATAATTCATACAGTTATATAAGAGTTGTTAAATTATAACGCTTAAAATTACTGCAGCTATAAGGTATACAGTATAGCTGTAAAGTACACTTACGTACTTTATAACACACCTTTTAGAAAGATAGTGGTTTTAACTGTTAAGGGCTGGAAAAAGGCTTCTAAAGCCCTTAAACGTGCCCTTAAATTTAGATAATTTTAGAAGTTAGATTTATACGTCGTAAAAACCTTTCAAACTCTTTAAAGCTCCAGGGGCCCACAGGCCTTACAGAGCTCTTACAGCACTATCCCTTCTTTATATTAGTAATAAAAAGCTCTGGAATTCTTCCAAAACCTCCTCTAGCCTATAAATGGACCCTTTCCTCTTCTTACTAAATAGATAATTAGACATATTTTAACAACAATCTTTACTCCTTTTATCTTCTTTCTATTACTTATAGTAGACCTCTAGCTACCTATATGTGCACTTTCTTCCTCTAAATGCCCTGTAAGTCCTTTATACTACAGAAGATTACAACCTCTGCAGTACTATACTACAGGCTCAGAAACGCTCCAGTTTAATATAAGCATTAGTCTTAGTAACGCAGTCTTAACCTCCCAGTTCAGCGGTATCTGCCGCCGAATTAGGCAGCCACGACCGCTTGCATACCCCACCCGCTTTTCTTTTACCCGCGGTAGTGGCGTTAACGTAGTGTATTTAGCTTTCTGTTAAAAGGAAGGATACGATTTACGTAGTGGATTGTGGCCGTGGCTGGTAGTTGTAGCCATTATACTGGCGATTAGCCACGATCTGGCGATTTAGTTTATGTACGTAGCTATAGAAAAAATAGCCCTCTGGCTTTGCCAGAGAGCTGATAGAACAGATCCGAATTATAACCATCTTTTTTCTAATCGCTATAGCAGTGATTACAGTAGTGGTGTAGCGTTTCTGACAGGTATCTATATTATATAGTTACGTGAGACCTGAAAACTTCTTTGGTCCGGGTCCTTAGGTCCTGAGGTGACCCTGCCCCGGGCCTAACTCCAGAGTTCGTCCCGAACGTCCTTTCCCTCGGGTCCGTCCTGATTGGTCCTTAGCGACCTGGTGGGTCACTATATTCCAGGTCCGACGATTGGCCAGGTGTCAGATAAACAGCGATTACCACTTGTCAGAGCAATTGAACGTTTCCTGCTCTTTAGTGCAGTGGTAGGTAATTTGCGACACCAGGCGTAAGGCGTCTGTAGGCGTCTGCCTGGTCCGTGCTCCCTCCTTGTGGTCATGACCTGGGTCGTGACAGGGTCATCTTCGATACGTCTAAAGAGCTCTGCGCTAGGCTCTCTGGTGTTAGAAATCAGTACCTAGGTAGGTAATTACCTAAGGTAGGTAAGTGTGCTCAGTCAATGCATTGAGTTCCTTGATGATCATCCAAAATCATTGTATAAGAGAGCCCGGGGCTATTTACCTACAATTCCGTCGTAGCATCTATTGTCGGTCTTCATTTTATTAACCTGTGATTAGCTCTGTGTCACTATCTCCCTTTAAGGCTTTGGCTCGGCGGCGGCCATCGTGGCAAGTGTCCGATTCGAGATGATTGTCGACCTACCGCAAGAAAGCGAAAGCCGATTCCGCTAGCGACTGTAACGGAAACCACAGATTGCATTCTAGTTACAATACAGTATCAAGTTATTGACAGTGGCTAAACATCGCAGCCTACCGAGATGCTTCACGGTGAACCCAGGTTGCTGCGCTGGGAACAGCCCTCTCATGTGGTGGGTGCTCCTGTAGGGGAGCTAAGTGTCAATATTGATCTTTTCAATGAAAACAAGGTTGCACTGTACATACTCACCAGCATGTCAAGGTGGTTAACCCCAAACTTGGTCTTTCATCCGGCCCCTCAAACAGCCGCCGGCCAGCATAGTCATATCGTTGTTGGATATGCCGGATGATGGATGGCTGTTGAAGAAGCAGACGATAGATTAAGCCTCGCATTGAGTCAGTTGCCGGTGTCCTGGCAAAAGGCTCTCGACCTGGCTGACGCATTGCACGGTGAACGACAGCCGTATCGTCCACGGCAGACCCCCGGCTCGGTCGCGCAGGTAGAAAATCGATGAGGCGGCCTACCGCTGCTGCCGAGCCCGTTGCGATACGCGAAGAGGTGCAGCTTGACGCTCCACGTCAGGTCAATGTACCGGATCGCCGTCGTGCGGAGGCGGGATCGATCGCGGGCATGACGAGCACAAACATGCCGTCGACCCACGAATTGTCCGCCTGATTGTAGTAAAGGACGGCGCTACTCCACAGCAGGAGGTAGAGCATATAGGTCGTTCCGTTCTGTCGACGTTGATGAGGCGGAAGCGGCAAGGGCGAAAGCCATACCCGGAGGCAACGGTTGGCCGTTGCCTATGTCGACCGGGGCGCCGAAGAAGCCGCGGCCCGTTTTGGCGTCGTCAGACGCGCAAAGATATCGCCGAAGCCGTCGCCTGTAAGGTTAATAGTGATGAAGGCGTAGGGCGTGGTGTACCTCCCCGTCGGCGTCTCGGGAAAGTTAGAAAAGCCGGTCCAGGGATCCGAATCGATCCGCTGGAAGAAACTCTGGAGCCGACCCTTGGCATCGAGGCCCACGAGTTCCTACCGCTTATTACAGTAGAGGTCGTCAAATTAGCTGACGACACCTCTCCTAAGAACTGGTTGCCCGTCTCTGCGCGGCTACGAATAAGCACGCCTCACGGCTGCCGTTGCCGGCGTGTAGCCGGCACGATATAATACCGCTCGTGAGCCGTATTAGTATGGCCGGAACTCTATCACCGTCGATACTAAACCACTTAGAGACGGCGAAGCTGGCATTGGGGACGCTGGCGAGGTTGGTAACCTATCCTAGTATAATCGGACATCCGGGGCGGCAGCGGCTGCGTCTTGTAATTCGCTCTGGTGTGGACCAGTCTTTCACCGTGGTGTAACCATTCGCGCTGAGGCTCGTGAGAAGCGTTTCTCGCGCTGGGGCTCTCGTTGTCATGCTCTCCGCAGTTGAAGACGAACTCAAACATCTAATCCTGTACGCCTGGCCATTTGGAAGCCAGCCTTCCCGTTATCGAGGTCTTGGTTAGAGGGGTGGTTTCCGTTATCGCGAAGCCCGGCCTTGTCTTTTGACTTGTAAAATGTTCGATGGAGGGGCTTTTAATGACCTCGGCGGTGTCGGTAAGCTATAAGTGGCTGTTGAGGATGCTTGCTGGGCTTGTTGTAGGATAGCCTGACATATTAATGTTCTGGGTTTATACCGGCATATAGGTGCTCGCTGAAACCACTTCACGACGATTACCGAGCGTGCCTGTGGTCAATACCTTACGGCTGTTATGCGATTAGCTACCCGACGACCAGAACGGTATGGATGCTAATCTTCGACCAGCCCCAGTAACCGCAAGATATCTACAGCCGTGTAGCGATAGCGATAACGCACTCACGAGCGTCGAAACGGATCGGTGGGCTAATACATGGGGCAAGCACACGGTTTTAACAGGCAACAGTAATACTTTATTATGGAAACGACTAGCGAGGATATCATCGACATATGGGTAACCCTTTGCATAAGGAAGGTTGATGAGAAGTTGGAAAAGCAGGATATGGCGTCTCTGTCCAAAGTGATGCAAGGTCGAGAGCTGCAGACAGGTTATGGGGGCGATAATGACGGAGCTTGGGGCCGATTACCCCGACATGTTGGCCACTATACCTAACCTGGTGTTGACGATGGGAAACAGGGCCGGCTGGGGAACGGCGAGAAGCCGGGGTGTAGGTGATGAAGATTCGGAAAGACCACTCTTGGGGCCCTTGACATGCTGGTGATGTTTGGCCGCTGTCGATAAGTGGAGTTTTGTAACTAGAATAACTAGAACGCGTTCTGTAATTTCTGTCGACGAGGAACTAACCGAGTTTGTTAATTCTGTTATGATGACGGGTCGAACAGTACAATACGCAGGGGTAGATTTTATTAGTTTGGTATAGCTAAGGCGCTTACTTCGCTAAGCGGACAGTGGGCTCTTACAATAAACAGGGCTAATATTGAGTAGAGATAGGTACACCTGTAGGCGTCGTGGTATACTGTAAGCCAGTTAGCGTAACCAGTCTTCAAGTACTGTTTCCTAGGCCTGCTCGATCAGAGTGTATAGTTTAACTAAATCTAAAGAGCTTGTAATGCAGTGTGGAGGTTGTGGTGCGGGGCTGCATGTTAGTGTTAATAAAGCAGTTGGCAAGTTTTACTTTCAGGTACCTCTACTACTATAAACTGCTGGAAAGTGACATGTATTAGAAATTCGGTGGCGGCTTGCTTAGCAACCTTCTCTACCCTGTCATGTCACCGAGCTAACAAAATCTACCCCTGCGTATTGTATTATGCAGCTATTGGGTTGTCATCCTACTCGAGTATGCACGTCATCGGCCGATCTGCTTGCAATGGCGAGTCGCGCAACTCAGGTGATTTCCAAAAGCGGCTAGTGCGCTTTCCGTGGCAGTCCGCTTCAGCCAATTTTGGAGCCGCAGCCGCAGCCCGGTTTTGAAGCAAACTTGTATCTGGTACGAAGCGAGCACTGTGTCAGCCGCGACCAGGGTCCAGGCGGCCCGTGCGGAGAAAGTTTGAACATTGAAACCATGGACACTGATATCGGTCTCTACTGTAGCCGGAGACGGTATAGCGAGCTGCGGCAAGCTTACTGTGCATATCTGTAGGGGTGGGATCTGCTTGCATCATATTTGCATAATTATCTTCTACGTTTTTACCGAACAACATCATAATGGTTTTCTCCAAGCTTCCTTTAGCAAGCGGCTCGTCGGCACGGTCCCTCCTGTCCGCCTTGTACTCTTGTGATGTGGTTTGGACACGGATCAGCGATACTGGAGGAATATAAAACTCTAGCGTAAGGCCAAGAACGGCTGACGTTACCCCCTTTTTACAATGCTGACGTCCTGTCAGCAAGTACTATAAAGTAGCATCAGGTAAATAAGGTGACCCGATACCTACGTCATTTGCCTTACAGTGCAATGATAGATAAAGTTACAGTACAATGGTGACCGAAATTACTGTACTACTATATATGATTAAAAACGCAGAAACCATTCAGATTCGGCAGTGGTCAGCGAACTTAGTATTAGTTGCCAAATTAATTCGCGCGACTTCGCTCGCTTGGTCAGTCTTAATAAATGACTAAATCTAAGTAATTGCAATAAAGGCTCTTTATTACTGTATTCTGTAATAAAATTTGTACAAGGTTGTGGGTGTTGCAGACTGTAAATTAGTAGGCGAGGTTATTGTCTACTGCAAACGAGAAGAGCAAACAGTCAAAAAGCTCCGTGTATGGTTTTTATTTTATTTTAAACAGCCGGCAGCCACACTCGCATAAAGGTCTTAGGCGATAGCCTTAAAATTGCTGGCGTCGCTTCGTTCGTCATTCCGCGACGGCCCTTCGCTACGCTACGGGGCGCTCCATTCCTCACTTTCGCTCCTGGCAATTTTAGCGTGGGGTATTAAGCTTATTTCAATAAGTGCAGCGAACAAAGCGACAGAAACCTGTCCGGAGGCCAATACATCTATTTAAAGAGATAAAAGAATAATTAAAAATAAATCTTACTTTTTAAAGCCTTATTTTTTACGATTTAAAGACTTTATTTTATACAGTTTACAAGCTTTCTTTATAAAGTTTACAG
>Ga0247770_1001219_pt1 | contig 21450 bp, 11 predicted proteins | sample UWRJL136409B6_FD_179943 | JGI IMG/M metagenome (GOLD analysis project Ga0247770, IMG submission 179943) | Plant litter microbial communities from Arlington Agricultural Research Station in Wisconsin, United States - UWRJ-L136-409B-6 | ecosystem: Environmental > Terrestrial > Plant litter >... | reverse complement strand
ATCGCGGCGGTTTGGCCCGGCGCCTGCCGTTCCATCTGCCTTTCTCTTCCGTGAAGAGCCCCCAGTGCTTGAACCAAAAGGTTGCTCTCCGCTGTGGTCGTTTGGTCCAGAGGGAACCGTCACAAGAACAGCATCTTCCGTACCCCTCTGGAGAGCTACGATATCATCGATAAACTTCCGAGTCGCTTCCATCAATAATGGCAGAGGCAAAACACCCTCGGAGTCTGGCCCGAAGAGTTGCTTTGTAGCATAGTTTCCGATACTGACAAGGTTTTCATCGCTGCAGCAGCCTGACGCAGAAGACCCACCTTCCCGGTTGCTTGAACGTTCGGAAGGAGACTTTGGCACTCCATGATCTCTGGAGAGATCATCTCCACGGTCCCCCACGGGGCTTTTTGACCGTGGGTGGGCTCTTCTGAAACAGGTGAGAAGATCGATTCGGCCAAGCCGCGTGGGTTCCCTTGGTGTTTTGGTGGCGGCCGGCTTCGCGCTCTTGGAAGCCCGTGAAGACAAAGGCTTGGCCGCTTCGTCCCGCTGTGGAGTGCTGATGAACTCGTCAGGGTGGAATGTGAAAGGTGGTGCGGAAGATTTGGTGGTTGACGGGGGCGGAGATAGCCTGAGGTGTAACCTGGACGAACTCGGCTCTTCCACAGAGTCAAGCCAAGGAAGCACGTTCGCTGGAGCGGCGCGATAAACATCCTCGCCGGCCCCTCTAAGTAAGCTTTCCAAGTCGTCAGGTTCTGGATCACGGCATTGTTGGAGTTTTGGTAGCAGATGAGAGGTAGCCGCATCTTTGATGAGCTGCAGCTCGGGAAAGAGATCGATCAAATGGTCAAAGCCCTTACAAAAAGCTTGTTCGTCGAGCTCCAGATGGTCCAAATGCTCAACAATGCTGTCGATGTCCGGGGCGTAATCCGCGCGTAGCAATTGAGAGTTGAGGATGAGCCGTTCTGAGGTGCTGACTGGCGCAGCCCTCAATTTCTCTGCCAAAGGAGGAGAGTCGAGAACTGAGTCGAGGTAGGAGTCGGGCAAGGTAGAGATGCTCATGGTGTCGAGCGATGGTGGCGGGGATAGATAGCCTCCGCTATCCAATGCCTTCCATCGTGATTTGCTGATGAACAGGGCATTAGGCTGCCGCTCCACCGCATGCTGCTTGACATGACCTGTCGGCAGTGTGGAGTCGCGCCGCGGCTGCCGTTCCGCTTTGCGAGACGGCGGGGGCGCTCCTGCCGCAGAAAGAGCAACTGCGCGGCCCCCTTTGGTGCCCATCCGTGACAGCGGTGGGACTCGGCTAGGATAGAGGCGGGTGGCTGGGAACTCATCCTCATATTCCAAATCATCAAAGGCAGACTCTGCATCGTCAAAGGCATTATTAAGTCCCGCGTTCCACGGCGTAGCCTTAACGGTGTGCATCACAGCAACGAATTGGAATAAAAATGGCTTCAGGACCCGAGCTCGGGGGCCTAACGATTCTGACAGAACTGGGACACAACGATGGGCTCAATCGTTCGCCATCCACGTTCGCCATCCAACGAGAAACATGTCGTTTAGGTGCCTGGGTCGGATGTCTTCAAGGGAAGTCTGGGGTGAGGCTCAGCTGCCGCGCTGCTCTCACCCGTTTGGTTTATGGAAATTTCCATAAAGGATTTCTCCACCTCCACCAACCCCCTCCCCCTGCATTCGCTTGCCCGACCCCGCACGGGAATGATTTTCTCAACGTGATGGGAGCCTCGCAAAGCGCGCTCATGGAAATCTCCACCAACAATGTTCTCATCACAGCACGCACAATGGATACAGAAGGGACCCGATTCAACCTCCACGGCAGCTATATGTGCCTATTTGCATTGATATGTCTAAAGTCGAAATATAAATCGCCCATGGACGGAGCAGGCTGGATTTTGAGAACACCGGCATCTCTCCATCCAGCTTCATTCAGTCATATACGCACATCGCAGTGTGAAAGCCACCTATTCCGCTCTCTCCATTAAAGGTCAAACTGCGAGGAAGCAGAACAATGCCTGATAAAGGTCCTTCTAGCCTCATGCAGTGCAAAAGCCCGACGGTGATAGGTAATGCACAGCTGAAAAAAGACTCCCTTACGTCAGTTTACTCGATGTCTCTCGATGAAGATTCAATTCAATACACCGGACTACTAGGTAGCTAGATAGCTTAACTAACTCGACTGATAGACGCAAGTTTACGCCGCCTACTTCTAGTGCCGTGGGCTCCAGGTTAGAGGCCTTCCTCTATGACACCAGTTCATTCTCAGACCGTCTTGTGCAACTCCAACTCAGCTCGTCAGCCCAGCCAAAACAATGAATCTCCTCTCAGAGAACAGAACCAAGGGGAGCGGGGGAATCTTCTATCTAGTGACTTGGGGTGCTGGCGCAGCGTTCGCTGCGCCCAGCTCCTGAACCCCTGGATTTTTGTGTGGCCTGTGCGCCCACACCATCAAGAATTTCCATCGCGCGCGCGGCGCGCGCCCTGTATTCTTACTTCAATCAATCACTCCATCCGCAGTTCAATTCCACCCAGTGGCCTACGGCCACCGTTTTCTGTGTGTGCAGTGTTCTTTCTGTTACTTTTGGGCGCGCAAGCCCCCCAGTTCACTAGAACAGAACTCGCTAGACACTGCGCTGGCCCCGGGGCAGGATGCGATCCAGGAAACTGCTACATCAGGATAGGTGGTTGGCGAGAGTAGCTACTTAATTAATGTTGGAGAGATAGCTGAGTCGAAAGTCTAAGAGCGAATAGTCAAATGAGAAGCATCAAGCGTTCCTATTCACATTCGAAGCATGCGCAAGCCTTCATAGACAATGGATAGCGACCTCTCTTGTTCGTCACTGCGTTGGCAACTCTTTCACGGTCCGTACTATGTGACACCTGCAGCAAAAAATCCATCACTCCTCCGTTACGACCTTAGTCACGGACAGATTGCTAGATTCCAAGCTCCTGCTCGACGAATACGGTACCCGTCTCTGATAGTAGATCGGGTTCAAGGCGGAACGCGCCCAGCCGGGATACAGCTCAGGAGAGTTGAACTGACGTAGCCCAGCGACTGGGAGCCCAGCGAATGGCCTGGCTCAAGACCATTCACTGTAGTAGGCCTCTGCCTAGGGTCCAGCCTAGCCTATTTATATGGGGCTTAGCCTAGAGTTTGCTTCTTCCTTATGTGACGAAATTTTACATACGCTAACAGCCTCACATGAATTCATAGACGCATGAATGATGCCTGCGAGAAGCACCTCTGGGCATCCCCGGGGGGACTATAGTATGAAACCAATTCTGAGCCCATTCGGTTAGAGTTGAAGCAATTCAACATGCTCTGAGGTAAATAGGGTGAGCAAAGGTGAGCAAGCCTGAGCAGGGACTGAGCCGAGCCTGAGTCGGGGTGAGCAAGGTCACGTGGGCGAACTACAAAAAAGGAAATTTCGTGAGCCCAAATTCGTCTCAGATAACCAGGCTGTTACTTTCCCGGCTGAACCAAGAGTCCCCCGGACTCCATCCAATGCTGCCACTTGCCAACAAAATTCTTCACCCGTCGGCGTCTCTGGATGCGATGCGAACGGCCTCTTCAAGCCTTGAACCTGTCGGAATCCCCGTCTCAAAAGGGACAGCACTCCAATCTTACATTAACTCGATTTTATTCTCCGACATGGAGAGATTCTGGGTTTCAGACCGTCTAGCACTCGGTACAGGGGATCGTAGGATTCCAGCGTCGGAGGCCATAGGGCAGTGTGAGCGGAAGTGGGCAGGCTCAAAAGGACGATAATTCAGATGGAGATAGCCCACTCGCTGAGAGTGCATGCTGGCTAAGAGCTGGGCTTGAGGAGTTGGGATGATAATCGATTAACTCCTACCCCTTACTTCCCGAGTACTCAAGCCGCCCTTCCAAGCTACATAAGACCGCCAGGTCTAATAAATATTGGACTACGAGATAAAAGGACGGCAAAGCCTCCCGGGAACAAGAGAGTCGCCCGATCCAGACGAATTGCGAGTATGCTTACGCACCATCAGGCTTCATCTGCTCCGCATCAAGCCGCTCGTTAGACCGCTCCCACAAACCCTCCCAGAAGCCCTCATACCACTGGTCGATGGCCGTCTCATCCTGGACCCAGACCCCATGCTCTTCATTGTACGTCGGGTATGTGTTATCGCTCCCGATATACATCAGATTCCTGTCGACGCAGATGTTCTTGGCATGACAGAGATGGGGCCCCTTGTCATTCAGGATGCGCGCGACGTGGAGGCGTTCATCGACGAAGGCGTCAAGCTCCGGCTGCTTCGCAGGATCAACAAGGAAGTTCTGGAGGGTGAAGAGGGCCTTGACGCGCGCAACAAGCTCCCCGACGCGCGATTTGTCCTCCCAGTCCGGGTGGTCCCAGGGCTTGCTGCTGGTGATCACGATCCAGATGCCGTTCTTGTCGTTGAGCCTCTCGCGGTTGTTGTACAAGCGGCAGAGGAAAGTGGAGAATGCGGTCAGGAGATCTGACGAGGGGCGGTTAGTTTTGGGACTACGATGATTTGAAGTCTATGGTCAGTGTGATACGTACCAAACGGCCATAGCCGTCCATTCCATTCGGCACCACCAGTCGCAGGGGTCAGCTTTGCGTTGATCTTTTCAACGAGTTCCTTGAATGCTTTCTTGGCTGGCGCATTGTCGGTTCCCTTTGTATCCATCAAGAAAGTGCCGAAGAGCTCGCTGCAGATGTGGACGCTGGTCTGGGCTTCCTCAATAGCGTGACAGCGGGCGATGCGGCTAGCCCATGCAGCTGGCGATATCTTGATGCCGTACTCAGGCATCTGAAGACCGTGTGATGGATGTTTCATGTTATAGTTGCTCAGGCCCCCCACGACCGTGTTCCAGAACGTCGCTTTGTTCCCAACGTCCTCTTTCGAGCTGGTGACGGCCATCCATATGACATTGAGCAGGATGTCGCGGAGGGCGTCGATGAACTGCACCGGGAACCGAACCTTGGTTGTCATCGACCCAGTCCAGTCCCCCAGCTTGGCGGCCGTGAGCACCGGGATCTTCCCCTGGCCACCCTTCGAAGGATCACCGTGAGGCCACGGATCGGGGAACAGCGGGACGGCCGAGTCCGGCGCTGGCCAGTGCGGCCTATCGAACGCAAAGTTGGTCATTGCCATGAAAGAGCCGCCGTCGATTCTATCGTCAGGTTTGATGTTTTCGTTTTCATCCTTCTTCAAACCTTCCAGGGCGCTCAGGTAGTCCCAGAAGTAGTTGCAATATTTGTGGGCCGAGATAGCGGCGTCGCCGAGCACCTTGGCTTGCATGTCGACAATGTCGTGACGGTTGTTAGTGTATTGGCGCCAGAAGTTGCCGCCGCCAGTCATCATGGTTGTGCCATTGACGGCGATGATCTTGGCATGGTTCCAGCTGATGGCAGAGAGGCCATGCTTCATCAAGTGCTGAGCAATCTCCTCGACATTGATAGCGGCAAATGCTTCTTCAGCCCCCTTGACTTTATCAACCAGGTAGTCCAGCCGATCCCGGACCCATTGCCCGAGCACTTTCACCGCTTTCGCCATCTCTTTTGCCTGCTGTTCGTGATTTCCATCGCTACGGATTAAGTTAGCATAGGTAGTGAAAGGCGGGGGAGGTTGGAGGTTGGGGTTTAGGTTGGGTGATTCTGTTGTGGCGCTCTTACGCTTTTTGGAAGTTCGGAGCGTAGTGGCCAAGGTATAAAAGCGCCTTCGTGTTGCATACGAGCGGAGTGCCATCGCCGTTTCGGAAACATTTTGCATAAGCCTTATTGACATCCTCATCGGCCTTCGTAACTGGGTTTAGCGCGTCTTTTCCGACAAGGATACGAACGATGGGGGTGACATCGCTGTTATGCTTGAAGCTGTTCACGAGATTTGCGATAGCCTCAGCAACGCTTTCACCCAGCTTGCCGTCAGGATTCGTGGACTTCTCCGTGAGGAATTCCGGGCTCAACTCGCCCAGGCAGGCGATATCGATGAAGAAGTTGCCTTTGGTTGGGAGTGGCTTAACCAGCTCCACATCCAGAGCGTCTCTGAATGCCGCTTCGAGGAGACTCGGCACTTCCTTGACCTCTCCCTTTTTCACGTCGTCGAAGTTCTTCCAGGTGCCGTAGGGGAGGAAGACGTGATGCGTTTGCGGATGGGTGCCAAATCCAAGGGCTCGGTTCCACGTCAGTTCGTACGACTTTCCTTGCATCCTGTTCTCGTCGCTGGTGTCGACGCCCTGGATTGCATTTTGGAGGGCAACAAGACGGCTGGCAGCATCCTCTCCGGATTGGGTGTTTGTGTTGGCCATGGCAAGCGGCTAGTTCTAGTGCTCAGGTATACGCGGTACTGGTGACGCTGAGAAAGATAAGTGTGAAGAAGGTGTTAGAGAAACAGCACTCTCCTATTCTTGGAAGCTTCACTAGCCGTGTGCCCCAATATTAAGGTAAAATTCTTCCACATAGCTAGCAGATGACCTTCGCTTCGACCGCTGCCGTTGCTCTTTGCCGAGTCTTCTGCATTTTCTCTTGTCAGCCAGCCACGGCAACGACGTGCAGAGAGGCATCAATCCAATCCACCAATATCAGTGACAACGTCTAGGCGGCGCAGACGGGTGTGGGTGATCGCCGGCTTGCAATGCAACACATAAAAGTGCGAGGCCTCAGCCAGCCACAGTTACGAGAGTAGGGCTCACAGCCATACAAACGAGGGTTACACAATGTCCAGAATCCAATCTGGCTAGCTGTTGGGAGAAATGCGGGGTCGAAAAAAAGTCAAGGCCCGCCACACCGTCCCGGGGGGATAGGTCGTGGAGATTGTGAGGGGTTCGAGATGCAGACAATAGTCCAGCCATGGGCCATGCAGTCTTCTGTTTGAGGAAGGGATCGCCCGACCACGCGGTGGGAGGGACGAAGCTACTGTGTGTTGTGCTTGCCAAACGCCACGTCACTCCCCACTTTTCTTGGTGTTTGGTGTGCAGAGGGAAAACGTCAACCAGTTGAAAACTTTAAACGGCTACAACTTCCCACTCAGTGGGTGCGCGCACTTCCAATTGAAGCCGCATGTAGAACTAAACGCGTACTTTCCAACGGTACCAAATTTATGACGGTGCGGGTAATGCGCGTTTAAGTAGTTGATGGAAACGGTCTTTCCAGGGAAAATACACTGTTTCAGTCCCAGAACATCATCGGGCAACACCGCAGCTGTGGCTTTGCGGCCATACCAGCTAGGTTCTCTGGGGAACTACCTAATTGATCCATTGAAGGGTTTGCACTCTTCAGCGCTGCGAAGCTAGGCTCATCATCTCAGTTTTCAGCCCGGGAGCCAATCTTTGGGCTTGTCTTGGTGCAAACTGGGAAGAATCGTCTGATCTCCTGTGTTTACAGTGCATTGTGTATCATGTATAAATAAAGATTCTCTCTGCCTTCCATTTGTATCACATCAAACTTGCCTACTTAGATTACCCCCGAGGCCATGATGTCAGTTGGTCATCCGCCTCCCGGCCCCAATATCTGATGCGTGTGGCTGACTGCTGTGTAGGGATAACTGAAATAACTGCGTCGACTTGAAGGGTGTTGGAAGTTGGACTACGGCCTCCCAGACTCACGCACTCAAAGTCGACTCGAAGGTGGCGGAGAAGAAGGCCGATGCTGGAAAAGGTCTCAGTACACAGGGTAGACCTCAACACGGAAGGCGGCGTGAAAAGGCGTCCATGATACGATGGTTGGACGAATGCACGAAAACAGGCCCATGGAATCATCTTGGGAAACAGGAATAAGGTAGTACCTGCCTTAGATACGTACCTGGTATACCAAAGACTTCAGTTGGAGTATCCGCTCACCGTCGGTTTTGTCAGAAACACGACACCCTAGATTCGGGAAATTCAATATCCGTAGCTGCCTGGGTGCCCAGGGCCTAAGGTGCCTACGAAGGAATGGGCATTTGAGAGGGCGGAAAATATAGTACCGCGTGATTCTCTCACTAGGAGGGGGCGGATGCTCTTTTATTCTGCGGGAGGAAAGCGTTGTAACTAGCTGTTAGAACTCAGGTGGGACTTATCGCAAATGGCCATCAGAGACATACCAATCGCTTTCCGCAGTCGCCCTGCCGGTGTGATACTCGACTTTCAGACGCTTGACTTAGACATTGGTCTTGATACCTCAAGACCAATGCGGACAGTGCCGTTGAGACGCTTTTCAACCAGTTACTGGGCCGTCCGGCGAGAAGATATACGTCCCCTTGATTGAAGGCGGTTCCGATTTGAGCGTCACAGAGCCCCACCCGGTAGGTGTGTCTTCCGTCCTTGAATGGCATCCTGTGCTTCCAGAGCTGGTTTACCTGCCAAAAAAAGCGGCTCGGGTTTGGTCAAGTCGGTTCGAGGCCATGGCTGAGAGAGTCCTGGGAAGCTGATCACACAACCGGGCTGGCGCCATGGGAGAGAAGCAAGAGCGCCGAGGACGCCTTGTCATTGAAGACAGCCAAGTAGAGCGGGTTGACGGCGCTGGATTCGCAATTCACGTTGGCGCCACCCCGCAGCAACCACTCGGCGATGGCATCAGCCCTTTCCATGCGGCCAAGTGAAGAGCCGTTGGCGAATGAAGGCAGCCGACGACTATGAATGGGTGCGGAGGTTAGATTTTGATAGGTCTATCTCGGACTGTAGGGAAGATCGAGGGCACCAGGAGTGAGGTGGCAGAACTGCTTCACCTTGTCGAGAATGGCGAGAGGCCTTGTGCATGTCTCTGGCTTGTCCAAGTTGGCAGTCTCGACAGCCCACATGACGGCAGAACGCCGATGCGTGATGGCATGCCGGCGGTAGAGAAATGGCTCAACATTGCAACGAAGCAGGCGGTTCGTACGGGCAAGGGCCACGAGATCGCGTGCCGAGAGCATCTCCCAGAGAATGCTGGACGGTACGTAGCGAAGATGATCCATGGCCGTTCTCGATCGGTCGTGATGGCGTCTGCGAAGTGGCGCTCCTAGATAACATTCGCTTGGCGGGAAGAAGCGAGGGAAGCGAATTACAAAACCACCAGCTCGAGTCGTATGGGAAAGGGTTGGTTGCGAGTCAAGTGGGGCGAAAAGTTTGGTGTGAATGGTCAAAAGCTGCCTGAGGCACCACGGGCAGCAATGAGCATCGCACATGGGGCGGTCCACATGCCTCCACCAAAACCCTCACCCTAACAACGGCAATCAGCGACAATCAAGCGGGCCGCCGATGCCATTCGTGGTGGTCGCGTTGCTTTCACCACTACGTTAGGTGAAGGTGTGGGGATTCCCAGTGGGTCTCCCCAGTGAATTGCAGCCCACCACCGTAGTTTTGTAGCGTAGTTTTCCGCTCTGGGCAATTTTCTTTCCCCAGACTAGGCCCTGGAATTACCCACCCATGGGTACCCATTGGGTACCCGCGCCCCTTTGAGGCTCTGCTACGACAGAAGCCTGGTATCATTCGCGTCCAGAGAATACAGAATCTCTCATCACGCGAACGATAATCATTCACTTGGCACAACCAGTGGTAGCCTCCTGTGCTCGGGCTCAGGCGAGGATGCTTGGGTGTCAACGGTCGGGGGGCCGATAGAGATAGACGGGCACTTCTTTCTTCTTGCAGGGTCAAACCACAAGGGTCCTGATGACGACACGCGCAGCGAAGCAACCCTCCGCATTCTCACCTCGACTAATCCGCCGATTCCGCCAACTACGCCGACTCAGAATTTGACGACGACGTGAAGCCTCCCGTACTTCTTGATGAGAAGCAGGGACTTCTCACAGGATCCCTCGCCGGTGCCGTCCTGGCTCTTTCTCGGCTGGCAGGGCGCCAGTTTGAGCCTAGCGATCTAAAAAGAGCTCTATTTCAACAGGAGGTTCACCAGCTAGCCTACCTGAAACTTGTTCTGCCGCTTCAAACCAAAGATCCTACTCCTACCGTACGTTGAGTATCACAAGACTGACACACACACTGGCGAGCAATCATGTGTTGGAAGCTCCTATCATGAGAAAAGCACTGCTGTAGCATATACCAGCCTATCTAATATACTGGTATACTAGATACTATCCCAGTTTTGATACCAGAATACTACATACTATCCTAGGGATTAGACTAGGGTGCCATGTGCTATCCCTGATCAGGATTTGCTTAAGCTGGCTCACCTTTATTACTATTTTTAGAATGTCGAATTGCTTCAACCCGAGCAGAAGCGGCCCGGAACTGGTCCTATATATAAAATGGCCAAAAATGTGTCCCATTTTTGAAACTAACAGTCTTGTCAGAAACACTACACTCTGGAATCTGTTGAATCTGTGGAATTTAAAATATGTTGCAACTGCCTGATTGTCTTGCTTGTTCTTCAGTTCTCTGGCGTTGTTGCTAGAGGAGAGCCTCTAGAAGTCCTGACCCACCAACCGACGACCCCCTGTGGATCACAATTTCCAGGCGTCAGCCTACGTCAACCTCACCACTCCAACCACTACAACACCTCCGTTTCCACTGTAAACTACACCAAAATAGAGGACTTGATTGTAAGAGAGCAGAATATTGCGTCTGCAATTGATAAAGTTAATCAGAGCAGTATACAATGTGCAGCCGCAGCGCAATAGAACGTCTCTTAATCCACCCTATCAGACCAGATTTACAGCATAACCCCTAAGTCAGAGATTTAAGTAGCTAATCAATTGTGTTAGAACAAAGGGGTTCTAGCCTACCGCAATTGCAGTTGGTGTTCTACGATGTCTGAAGTTGGTTGCCGACAACTCGATTGCATGGTAGTAAAGCCAGGAAGCTCTGGCCGACCCCAGATGCAAGAGGGGTGTAGGTTACTTGTTATTTCCAGGTTGGAGTGCGCGATTCATCGCAAAGGTATCCTACATGCCATCTCCAGACATGCCAGACAACGTCATCAGAATGAAACCCTAAGGCTAAACACCGTCATCAGAATGAAACTTCAAGGCCAAACACCATCATCAGAAACATAGACGCCAAAACTCTGTGCACGGCCGAGGATGGCGCACATGTAAAGAGCTATTTCTTTCCCCCCTCCTCCTATTGTAACCATCATTCAAAAATCTCGTCTTGGTGGAACAAATCTCTTCTCACAGGGAGGGAATGATGCCGCAGTACCGTTTGATCCGATTTCGCTTGGCTGTGAGGGTGCCAGTCGTCATGGCGCCCAAGGCCGACAAGATGGCATTCAATTCGGTATCTGGGAGCAGTCAGCCCTGGTGCTGGGAAGGAAGGAAGGGAGGAAAAAGGCGAAACCTACTTTGCAGGCTCATGATCTGGCGGAACGTGAGAGGGAAATCGGGGATGTCGGCCCCGTTAGTGACGTTGACAAGCTTTTCAACCGGGGAGTCAAGTGTGCGGACGTTTTGATTGTTGACAAACCGGGCTGTTGTGTTGGCATCAAGCGCTCGCAGGCTGATTGTGATCTGGTTGATGAGTTCGGACTTTATGCTGTTCATGGCAGCTGTGAGGTCCGTCTTCTGGGCGGTCATGGTAGCTGTGAGGTCCGTCTTCATGCTTTCTATGGCCTCGAGGATGCGGTCGGCCCCGGCAATAGCAGGCATGTTGCTGAAACGGCCGACCTCGACCGAAATCTCGGCAATGTTGCGCTGGAGCTTCGGAAAATCGGGCTGCTCGTCCAACGGGGGGGCTTGGGCGGGGGCTTGGGCCATGAAGAAAACGCGCGTGGCTTTTGAGTTTGTTCCTGTAACGTGTGTTGATGTTCTGCCCTTCTAGGTCTGCACAGTTCTGCGTTTGCATGGTTTTACGTTTGTACGAAACCAAAAAATTAAAGAGACAAAGAGATCTGCCGCTGGCATGCAGCATGTGCTAGAACGGTGCGACACTGGGCTGCGACACTGAGCTAGGGGTGCAATGACTCAGCATTGTTCTCTGATCGCCCAGACATTAACAAAGACGGACGGCCATTCGTGCTGAGCAAAGCCACGACCATTTTCGAACACATTCTAGAACATAGCAACGGGGCTTTTGTGCTCCGTGCCGTGGATTTTGGGGATTGATTTTCTGCCTGGGCCTCACAGATCCTCTCTGCCGGGCCCTTGAAGTCAGCTGCCGTAAGTTTCAAGCCCCCACACCTTTCGGACGGGGCTGAATCTTGGATCGCGACTTCCTCCGTGACCTGTGAAGAAGCTTCAACAGCAAAGAATTCGTTTCCCAGGACCCTGCTCCCGGAGACGGCACATTGAATCTAGCCTAGAATAAGACGGAGTTATTGAATGCGAGATGGATTAGGAGCATTACCGAAATTAAAGCAGTCCTGCCGCGCTCATTGTGAAGAAGGTCAAAACGGTATTCCAGCGAGATCTTTCCCGCTTCGAATCGCAGATGAATACCCTCGAATGTCTGACCCAGCCACTGAAAGGAGAGTATCTAGAGAAACTTCTGGGTGCTGGCGCGTATCGAAGACTGGTAACGCTCGATGGCATTCGCCCAGGTACTGACGATGTAGGACTGTAGAGGCCAGCCGAGGAGGATGTTGATGATGACGAAAAACGCCTCAAGGTTGCGGCGTAGTGGTAGCTATGCGAGCTCCCGTTTTCACATCGTACTACTACGAGAAGACACTAGATTGATGCAAGACTAACGAGGGCAAAGTGTCACGGGCTAAGGCCCCAAAGTGGGTCTGGGCTGAGAGCCCAGACCACAGCCCCCATTGAGGCAAGCCTCCGCCTATATAGCTGAGCTGCGCGGAGCGCAGCTCCTGTATCTACTCTTGATCTTCTTCTTCATAGAAACCACAATTGATTCAGCCACCATGTAACAGTTTCCCACCTTACTTGGCCCTCTCACACAAAGTTTAGATCAAGAATTTTCTGTAGCTTTTCTAAAGAAATAGCTTTGCTGCTAACGAAGCTATGCTAGGCTGCAAGGTTAAAGGATACTAGCTGTGATCCCTTACCTCCACGCTAAGAGCTTCTTGGCAAGACGGCCCCGAGCCCCAACTATCCGCCACCGATAAAGCCACCCTTATAGCCCTCGAGTTCACTGCGGGCGTACAGTTCTTTAGCCCTGGCAAAATGGTTAATAGTATGTTTAAAGCCTTACACCCACTAGGGAAGCTTAATGAAATATACTGGTATACTAAATACCATTTCAGTATCAGGATACTACCTACTATCCTAGGAATTGTCAGAAAGAAAGGGGTTCTGGCTGGCCCAGAAAGAAGAATCTAAAAAGCACCAGAACAACAGATTTGTAACCATTGCCATAGACGCGCAATTGTAGCCGCGTGGCTTCCCCACACGGCTTGCCACTATTCACAGCTATAAGGAAGGTTCTCTGGCTGAGCTAGAGAATCGAATAAGTAATACAATCACGCAGTTGCAACCCTTTCAATTCCATAGAATCTAGAGTGTAGTGTTTCTAATAGAAATTAGACTAGGACGCTACATCGTGTACCACAACATGTACCAGTATATGCTAGAAATGTAGGATACTGTGGGGGATATCGAACGGAAACTTTAGCCGGGGGGACTGAAAACGGGCCTCTGAGGCTGTGCAGCGGCGGTATATGGGATCACCCTAGCTCAGGGAAGAATCAGGGAAAACTCAGGACAAATCAGCCACAGCTCACCCCAGATCACCCTAGCTCAGGACTACGAACGAAAAAGGAAATTTCGTGTGCCTAGATTCGTCGCAGATTACCAGGCTGCAGCATGAACAAAGCCATGCGTGATTACCATGTGTGGGTGGCGTGATATTGCTGCCACGGGCCACCACAGCTCGGTCAGACCACCGATCACCACATTGATAAAATGACGGCCTCCTTCCATCTAAAATTCAAAGCAAAAGTTGCAATCAAAACCATACCCACACTTAAAACTCAAAACCAACACTCACCATGTCTGTCCTGATAGCCATCGCGTCGGCACACAACACCACAACCGAGATCGGCCAGCGCATCGCCGCCCGCCTGGCCACCAAGATCCCCGGTCCCGTGGAAGTAAAAGCCATCGCCGACATCCCAGCCAACGAGGTAGCCAACCACTCCGCCGTGATAGTCGGGTCGGCAATCCACATGGCCAACTGGCTGCCCCCAGCTCGCAAATTCATCTCCCAGCAGCGCACCGCCCTCTCGGAGCGACCAGTCTGGGCCTTCTCGGTCGGCGTGCCCGGAACTGACGAGTTTGCGGCAAAAGAGACGGCCAAAATGGAGACCGAGATACGAAAGAGCATCCCTGCACTTAGGGGCCACACGCTCTTGTATGGCCGGGTGGAGAGGGAGCAGCTCGCGTGGCCTGTGGCCTTGTTCTTCAAGTGGTTCCCAAAGAATGCGAAATTTGGAGACTTTGTGGAGTGGGACGAAGTGGACAAATGGGCGGATAAGGTTGGGGAGGATATGAAGGAGGTGATGCAAAGCTCGAAATGATGTTCTTTTTCGTCTGTAATCTTTTTGGGCTTCTTTTCTTTACGCTCGAAGTCACCGCCAAAATGGTTTGAGTAGGATAGGGTGCAAAGAGTTCGCATGATTGGTTTACAGCTTCTGTTTTGGACATGCGCTCCAAAGTATTTACAAGATAAGGATATGGGAGTGCTGCTCAGACACACTGAGAATAGTAATCGTTCTGCCTGAAGCACGTCGAACCATCGGCGCAGTTTGTGCATCCTGAGAAGCCAATCCCGCCACATTGCTGGTACTTTGAGGACTCGCACGTCGGTATCTCTACTTCGGGTTCTGGCTCCGGCTCCGGCTCCAGCGTGGGAGTGGGAGTGGCACTCGTGAGTTGGGTTATAAATGTTGAGATCTGAGGTAGAGCACCCGTCGATCCCTCCTCGGTGCTCTCCTCAGTCTCTGAAGGGGCTGTGCTGGTGGCGTCACCGCACTTCCAGACCTCTGGGCCGGGGATGGTGTAACTGTTGAAATTTGTATAGATCTGCTGTCCGTTAGTACCTGAATGATTCCAGCTCAGGTCGGTTAGAGGACAGGAGAAACTTACGTTGGCGGTGTATCCGGGGTCGGTAGCCTTGAAGACACCCGGGATCTTGACTGCTGGGGGGTTGGCTTTCCCGCCGCCAGTCAACTTGATCTGGGCGCAGGAGACATAGAACTGGGGCGTACCGCCCGGCCAGGGGTTGTGGATCCCGATCGACTGGATGCGCAACAGGTACTCTCCATCGGCCAGGCAGGACGGAATATTGTACGTGTATGAGCCTGCGAGCGGCCAGGACGCCTGGCCCCCGCTGAACGTCGGCCCCCAGTCGTTGATCTTAAACCAGCCCCCGCTTCCGTCGTACTGTGATGCTGTGCCAGGGGCCTTGGACATGTAGCTGTTTTCAAGGTTCCATTAGCGAGTGATCTCTAACTCCACCCCAACGTTATGTAGGTACCTAGGGAAGATACGAGATGCAAACTTACAGAGATACTGGGCCCTGATGATAGACAGGCGTGTCGAGGTAAAATGTGAACGAGTCACCGGCCTTGACCGCAAGTGTCTCGGTCGCGGATCCACTGGCCCCAACGTTACATCTTAGGTCGTTGGAGGCAAGATCGGTCACGGGTGAGTTATAGTTGGAGTTTTGTCGGATGTACTTGAACACGGGATTCTTGGCGCCACCGACGGCCAGCTGTTGGAAGATGTAGTGTGCTGAAGCGTCCGTCACGGCGAGCATGAGCGCCGTTAAGCGCAAGAGCTCCCTCATATTGGCGAGCAGAACCGTTCTTCGGAGCGCAGGGAAGTTATGGTCAGGTAGCACTGAGCCTCCATCTGCAACCCGGTCGAGGCCAGGCTGGGTACCAGTCCAGTGATATATACAAGTACTGGACGGCGGAAATGCCAACGGCCTCCCCCCCACTACAGTGACGCAGTCGCCAAGTGTCTTCCATGGCAGCCGTTGTGATTCCATCCGGGGGCCGCGTGACCGCATGATGTTCGTCCCACCAGACGGCCCGTTAACCCTTCCAGTTCGCCTTGGAACTATTTCTGCCCAGTGCTTATCTCGTAGCGAAACCAGGACGTGACCTCCGTTAATCCGGGAAATGGCGGATAAATAGCCTCCGGAATGCAAAAACGACAAACCTACCCCAAGTTTAATATGTAGGCCGCGTGGGAATCACCCATGCACCCCGCAACCGGGTCGAGCGGGTGACCACCTGGATTCTGGGGAAGCATCGCTAAGTGGCCAACTCTCTGGATGTGATCGGCGTGAGCACGATCGCGCCCCCGATGTTGCATTTTGGAGAACGGTTTGTGATCAAGACACCGCTTGGCTGTTTGAAGTCTGAGCGAGCTGGTGGCGCAGCTAATTCCACCGTACGAGACCCAATTGGTGGGCGGCCAGATTCGGGATATGAACGTGATGGGGGTGTGGCGGATGGTAGCGAGGGCGTCAACAATGACAGAGCCGTGCCAATTGATGAAAAAACGGATAGTGTTCGCGTCTTGGCCATCCCATCGTCCACCGCCATGCCGCGCGCCGCAAATGTGTCCCGTACTACCTACTTCTCCCAGTCACTCCTCGGACATCCCGAGTCCTGTCGGGGGAGCTCAAGGCCTTGCGCGTTGGATGGCGCCGACTCCACACCCGTAGTCGTCTGGCACAAACCATGGCGGTGAGGTCGGCGTTATTGAGCTCAACGTTACTTGGATGTATTAGGTTTCAATGGCCCGAGGGGATTGGCTCGTTCCGCAGTATAGGAGTAAGCCCACCGAAGCTGACCGAATGAGAGCGGATTCGAGCAGATAATATGCAGCGTGATGTTCCAAGCATCAGCCGAAGCAGTAATCGGGTTGCTTGCCGAGGAAGGGTGGGTGATCAACCAATCAGGGGTTATCTCGAAAACCAGTCTTTGGATGAGTTTTCAGTCAGTCGCAATCAGATGGCGCGTGTGGGGAGCTTTGCAATACTCCAAAAAAAAACATCAGATGAAGAAACACCAAGATGCGGCCCGTTGGGATCACACGAGACTGGTTGGCAGTCCTCACCCGCCCCACAGTTGGGCAGCCAGGCCGGGCTTGGTGTTGTTCCTGTTGAGGTCTGACGGGCAGCTTACTGGTTCGGTGACGTGGTTGCACGACGCCGAACGTACTTTCGGGAGCAAATCCAGGCCCTCCCTTCCCTTCCATTCGAATGAACCAACCAACTCCATGTAACCAGTCCCCACTCCGCTTTACTTCTCGCGTGCCAATTTCAACGACCATCAACATCCCCTCCTCTACGAACTACCTATTCTCTCACTCTGCGGACTTTGGGTGTTCGAATTACAGCAGGATGTCTCAGCCGGTGTCAATTGCGCTAAAATGTTGCAACAATGATCCAAGTTGTAGTCAGAAACCTGCATTCACTTGAAGGACACGCCCTAAAGCTTCAGGACGATGGTGAGACGGATCAAGTACCCAGGCGAAACAAACCACCTGTCGCCTATCTAGGCACACGCGCGCTTACGGGAGGCCATGGAAAAAGACCTCGCGTCCTCAAACGGTGGGGGCCCGAAATGATTCCTCAAGAGATGAGCCCTTTCGCGGGTGCCCTCAAGACGCGTTTCATATCTACGGTACTCCTATTACAGATCGGCAAGATCGTGCCAATGGCAAGTGCCAGGCGGCTGGGAAAGACGGAGGATGGCAGGTAGCTGAAGTGCAACTGGTCTCTTACACGCTCAGCTCAGGCTGGGGCATAGTGCCTTGCCATCGAACGGCACCTGCCTCAGTTCATGTTGCCTAGGACGAAGTACCAGCCCAGCCAGCCCTGCTTCCTCGGTCTGGCGACGAGCCGCACGATTCGGGTATCTCTGATTTCAGTCCCCTGCATGGGCGGGACCAGAAAGGAGAATTGAGTTACTACGCTCGAGTTGGTGCCTGCGGGTTCAATTATCGTTACTGCATCAACTTGTGCTACGGCTATCGGTAAACATGTGGTGGCTGAGTGGAAGAGTGCGGGCTCAGCTTTAACCGCAATGCGGCACTTTAACGGATTTATCGCGCGCACAGAAAGAGGCAGTGGGGTTGTACAAGCGTGGGAGATTGTGCTTTAGACTGCTGCCTACCCTACTCTATGTGATGCGTAGGAGTCGGCCACGGACACGCCTTCAAGTTCCCTCGAATTTCGACAAAGTAGGTGATATGCCTATCTGGGGCGACAGGCAGCGGTTTACTTGGATTCCAGTTAGAGCTAATGTCAGGGGCGCTGTCTGCGACATGCCGTCCATCGAACTTTCCGTCCCAAGACTGGGTGCGATCGGGACTTGCCTACGCTAGCCTTCCAGCTCTTACTCAGCCCTCCCACCATTCCGCCGACCGGAGAGCTGGGTGGAGAGCTGTCTTCGGACGATGCCAAGAGAGCCGGGGTGCCAAAAGCGGGATGCAGATGCGTCGACTGCTTGATTGAAGCCAGTTTTTGAGCAAATGGTATGTTTGGGATCTACACCAAAGGGTCCGCAAGAAGGCTTGCGGCGCAACCAAAAGGACTGGGTCGTTCCTGATAGGCTCGCTGCGCTGTCGGGATGCATACACAGATCCCAAGAGGGGTCTGCCCTGCAAGGGGTCAAGAAACTGGCCCTCGGCAGCCTCCAGCAGGCGGGGGAGCCAATGGGCCGCTAATAAACGTCGACAGGGTGAAATGGATGGACATGCGGCATAACGTGCAGAGGAGTGCAGATTCCAACTCAAACCTTGTCGACTTTGGGGTTGGTGCGACGACACCATTATCAAATCACTACAGGTTCTCCGGTAGGCGCCGCATGGCTACATTCGCCCACTCGTTTCACAGCATGGCCGAAAGGCCCATGTCTCGATTCGGCTTGGCGGTCAAAAGCGCTGCACATGGGATAAGAGTATGAATACTACCGCTATGCCCTCCCGCCGCACAGTGATTCCGGCATTGAGATCAAGATCAAACACGACGACGACAAACACCAACCGTCACCTGTCAGAGCAGACCTGGCTTCATTCCCCCCAAATCGTTGATATGTCGGCCCCCAATACCCCCATGCCTCGGCGGCAGTCCTGTGATCGCTGCCACAACCAGAAAGTTCGATGCTTCACCGACGGGCCGGATGAAATATTCACACCAGGAGGCGCCGCAGACGATGCGGTCCATTCGAACGGCCACTTTATCTCCAGCTTCCCGTGCAGGAGATGCAGGAAAGCGGGAGCACTGTGCATCTTCAGTCGTGCGTATAACAGCCCACCACCAGCTTGCATCTCCCCAATCTGACCCTCCAGACAGCTCAGCTCCGCTCAGGGCGGCCGAGGTTGGCGCGGAATGCATCATCACAGCCTGGGTATCGCAAAAGGGCGTCTCTGTCCACGACGCCGTCGTCCTCCTGTCCGCCACTCTCTCCCACACGGTCACTGTCAACTTCACCGCTGCCCATATCCACGCCCTACGTTGGCATGTTAGGCCTGGGCAACGCAGGGTACCGCAACTCAACCCCGGCAAATCACGAAGTAGCTTCCCTCGCTATAACGCAGCAGCTAGATGATACAACCCTGCCAGCCGCCATGATGACTCCGGTCTCTCATCTCGGAACCGAGGATCATGGAAATATGGGCAACTTCGGCCCGTGGCTCACGTTACCTTTCAACTCAAATACTATATCGGCTATGCCCTACTCAACTACGCAGTACTATCCAGCGTCCTCCACAGCGGATGCGCCATGTGCAGCAAACTATGACCCCTTGTTGTTCGCGACCACTTCGACGGCCCATTGCTCAGCGGCCCCGCCTACCACCACCAATCTCTCATGGGAGCATCATAGCAACCCGTCTGAAGACTACCACCAAGAGCTTGCCGAAATCCACAAACGCGCCTACCGGACTGCACGGACTGTGTTCTCTGTTGCTGCTTCTCTTGCACCGCCACCAGTCAACGAGATTTTCGAGGTCACATGTTCGCTAGTCAGTCTAGTTGAAAGATATGCCACCTCGCGCCGATCCGAATTTGATGGCTGCCCCTCTGCTTTCATTGGCACACAGGCCGGCGACGAGACCATGGAGATATCATTTGCTCTGATGGCTATGGCCTGCCATCAGATCATCCTGGGTGTGTTCCAGGAGGTTCTCACCGCATTTGTCGACGACGTCCAACGCGCGGACCACCACTCATACGGCAAATCCCCCAGTGCCCGGGCATTTGATATGATGCCCATCACCCAGATCAGTATGACGGCGAAATTTATCAGCCATCTCCTTGACCAGCTAGACCAATCCGCGGCCTCTCTTGCCGGGATGCTCATCCTCTCCACGACCCTGCCCCCAAAGCAAGCACCGGATTCACCAAGCTCGCCGCCTTTCTCAGATTCGTCTGATGAATTTGAAACCGGGGTCGATCTCTGCGAGCAACGCGGCGCAGTGGCGTTGGTGTTCCGACAGGTGGAACAGAGAAAGTCGAGATTGCGCACGTTGGTGCATACTGTCAGACATCTCGTGGAACATCTTGCTGTATTATAGCACCTCTATCGGTGAATCTTGGACATCGTGTATTATTATTTTTTACCTATTATCTTTGGCAGTTTTTTTTTATTTGTTTATTCCCAACGGGAGGTAATACACCAAATACTTTCTCGCACTCTGTTTATGCATGTTATCATCTTATCTGCACAAGGTGTTGTTTTCGTTCGCCGAGTAAAATCTTATTCGATCCCGGTATCGGCCAAGGGTAAGCAGCCCACGAGAATTGGCACCCGAAGGAGGATGGGGCTGATTCCAGCCTTGTGCGATCCCCTACACCACCGTACGAGCCACACGTAACGCAGGGAATGGCAGATCCTTGTTTCCGTGTAGCTCACAGGGCAGGCATGGGGTGACATCGGACGGCAGCAGGGCAACAAAAGGTGGCATTTTTCGCCCCAGCGAGCCCGCAGCGACAGGTGATGTCAGGGGTGTGGGGCCTGGGTGCTGGCCCTGCTGGGTGAAAGGACGCTACGCCTTACAGAGATTGAATGAGACACGAAAGCCTTGGAGAGTGGCCCTCGGGTAGCACCGGATCCATGCAGCGCGGCGGCGACCATGCACGCGGATCCAGAGGCTCCGCTCTGGGGTTGAGGAAGCCAGGCCGCCCGGCTGCCTCGATGTCAGAAGTATACTCGTCGGCGCCCAATAACAAGTCAAAGGAGGGGGGGGGAGGGAGGGAGGGGGTGCATCAACCGGCACGTCGACCCCAGTTTGGCCCCAGCCAACCGGTACTTTGCCCCTGAGCGATCGTGCCTTTCCAACCCCAACACCCACCCACATCGGGACTCACTTCAGAACAGATTCTGTTTTGAAAACAAGAAGGGTGGGGGGGGGAAGGGGTGCAGCAGCAGCAGTAGTAGCAGCAGCCTGAGCTAAGGTAGGACATCCTCTCGTCAAGTTTCCACAGGTCCCAGCCCGAAGCGAGAAATCCCCAACTTTTTCTTTCTTTCTTTTTTTTTCCCACACAAAAAAAGAGGTGTATTGGGGGCCAAGCTCAGGGCCGCGACAGGTCGGTCCAGATTTTGTTTCCCAGAATAGCAACGCCCCTCCCCC
>Ga0247770_1001218_pt1 | contig 21453 bp, 15 predicted proteins | sample UWRJL136409B6_FD_179943 | JGI IMG/M metagenome (GOLD analysis project Ga0247770, IMG submission 179943) | Plant litter microbial communities from Arlington Agricultural Research Station in Wisconsin, United States - UWRJ-L136-409B-6 | ecosystem: Environmental > Terrestrial > Plant litter >... | reverse complement strand
AAGAGGCTTCTTGCCATGGACGTCTGCTTGGTCGACATCCGCCCCCCTGACAATTAAGAGCTCAACAATATCTTTGCTTTCTGTCCGGAGAGCGGCGACCAATGGCGTTTGCCCAACAAGTGAGCTGTCGGGCTCATTAACATCCGCCCCCCGGCTAAGGAGCAACTCAACCATTTCCTCGTTCCTGGCGTGGACTGCGGTGATCAGTGGTGTTGGATCAGATGAGACCTTAATCTTGGCATTCCCCGTCCACTTTATGTCGGCCCCATGATCGAGCAGCTTCTGCGTAATATTAGCCGCATCACCAGAGATAACGGCTTGGGAAAGAGCAGTCCGTCCATCACTATCCCGGGAGTTGGGGTTGACGCCCGCTTTCAGCGGGAAATCGATCGTATGTGCACGCCGGTTCTGTATTGCGAGTAACAGAGCCACCGATGGCTTCCATTGGTCATCCAGGCGTCCTAAAATCGATTCAAAGACATCGGTGCGGTCCTTCTCGACCATTCCGTCCACGATATGCCCTATGAGCTCGTCAGTGGCGTGATCGGATTCATTGAAACGCTTCGCGATCTTCGGGCCCTCGTCTTTGATTGCCGCTTGAAAAAGATCATTGATTTGCGCCTTGTCGTAATTAATGAGTGAGAACAAGGAATTGTTCGGGTATCTTGTTGTATCCCCTCCGGACAGCGTGGAGGAAAAGAGAGGCTGATACTCGCTGGTTATATTGGTAGCCGAGCAGCAAGCCGACCATGTCCCCGTGTCTCTCCCTTGGTTTCCGCCTGGCACTTTGAGGGACCCAATGTGAAGGAAATGGCCGGTTGTAGTAGTGCCCCAGAATTGACCTACGTGTATCGCGGGATCCCGTGCCGATGGCTGCTACGAAACGAGGGGGTGAACAATGCCCTTGAAGAGGGATAGAAGATGGTCCAGCGACGTTTGCTTCCCAGAGGCTATCGCAGAAATTAAAGAACTGCACATTGGGTTGGTTTCCAAAAGCTGCCTCCATTAATCAAGGTAAACGTCGATCAAAGACAGTCGCCCGTTTTATATGGCAATTTCGAGGGGTTTTGTGCAATCCAGTGACGGTTGATTATGCAAGAGAAGTCGAACGATGGTACCATCTTCTTCATGAGGATCCCATCTTGCCAAGTCAGAAAGGAAGAGGCTTGTGCCGTCGGGTTTCAGTTTGATGCGGTCAAGTAACTGCGGAACCCATTGGGCGGGGTCAGAGTTCTTTGCTGTCTACAGAATGATATCACGGCGCAGTTTCCCGAGATCTTGAATAAGTTCGGTTAAAGTTAAAACCGGAAGTATATGCTTTGGGGCACATGAGATGGTTCCAAGTGCAAGGAATCGAGCCACATCACGCAAAACCTCCGGAAGCGGCTTTTCGTAGTTTGGGGTAAAGGCAGTGTTGTCGCAAGCATCGGATAATATACCGAGAAGGGCATAAATTTTGTCCCTAGGATCCGTCGCTTCGCTCGCTGCAAACTTGGCTATCAGGGTGTGTAGATCGCGTCCTTCGCTCCACCAAGAGACTTTCCTCAGGTGACATGGCATGACGTCAAGAACAGCCTGGATGGTTTTGTGTGGAGTTGTGTCAAGAATCGATAGCATTCGGACGAAAGTCTTGGTAGAGATGGACCGCCAGCCACAGACGATCACGGCGGCTCGTGCGCTTGCGGCCTCTTGGATAATCCAGACTCTCCGGAACCAGCGCCGTTGGAGGAGATCCTCGAAGGCAGAATGGTACAAGTCGGATGCGTCAGAGGTTGGCGAAGACAAGGAGTGTTGCCAGAAGTCGAGAGATGCCTTTGGGTCGATCGATGAGGCCGAGTCCTCATGTATTTCGTTCATCTTGTCCATCAGGCGGTCGACCTCAGCAGTGCTTAACCCCAGCCAGATGACAACCTACTCAGCATTTTTGTAGACGCTGCGCATTTGCCCGACCTGGTGGCCTCTCTCTTTCTCGCTGTCCTGGTCGATGCAGATGGCGTCAACGTCAACCCACAGAATTCAGTCGCGATCCTCCCGACGCAAGTGCCGCAGTGCCGAAAACAGGTTGTCGGTTATCTTGAATGGGCATCTGTCGAGAGTAATCTCGGCGGCCTTGTAGGATCCGCCCTAGTGGTATGACAGGGCTTCGTAGGGAACGCCTTCGACTTCGTGGAGCCAGGTTTCGAAAAGGCGGCATTCCACAGGGTCGGTGAAGCAGCCGCGGCCGAGATAGACAAGACGGATTGCGTCGGTGGCGAGATCGGTGTGTTTGTATTTGTATGTTGTGGCGCTCGAAGGGGAAGCCATCTTCTCGGTTTGTCGTGCCCTGGTCCTGCGCTTGGCAAGGGTGATCCAGCCGGTCGGTGTTGAGCAGGGGTTCTGAGGCGGCGCCGCGTACTGGGGAGGGATTTGGTGGATGCACGCCGTTTTCGCACGCCTTGCTGACATGCAATGCAACTGGACCAACCAGAGCAAACACCCCAAGTGAGATCAATGAGATTGGTCGCGTTGTGCAGTGTGTGGGATGGGGAGATTTCTCGGCCAGCTGCCGTTGTTGCCTGATTCCTGTATCTCACCCTCCCAGAAAATTCCGAAGGGCCGGAGCGCAAAGAAACTGGGTCAACTGCTTAACGTGTTCATCAGGTATTTCTATAGTGCTCGTGTTTCTGCGTCGCAGCACTGTGGCGCTGCAAGTTGCAAACAATGGAGGCAGCGGCGAAGGGCTGCAAAAGTACTACTTTGGTAGCATCTCGCGCCCACCATCTTCGTCATGGCTTTTTTCTCTCCGTTTCGGTACCTGAGCCCCCCTTCTTGCTTCAGAGATCTTTCCATTCTTCTCAGCCGGCCTATTTCTGTTAAGCAGAGTTGAGCTTCGGCAACCTGGCAGCCTTATTTTCACCGGGATGACGATATGACTCTAAACGCTGTGTCGGCATGACACGCATCAAACCCCTCGAAGATTTTCCAATCAATTTTTAGGTCACGGTTAACACCGCGATAACCACTAATGGCCGACCATGCCATTCCATCCCATGACGAGCCGGTGGAAAAGGACGCAGTACGAACCTTGCTGCACTTCCCTCGCTTTCCGGCCGAGCTGCGCCTCCAGATGTGGCTGGAAGTCCTACCGAGCGATGTTAGGCCCTGTGTGTTCCCATATCGCGGAGAATGCTAGGAACAATAGGATGCGCCTTTCTCATCTGCTGAAGTCGACGTTAATTCCCGCCGCCCTAGCTTGGTGTTTGCCCCGACAAGCTCTGCATCCAAATCGACCTCGCCTTGGCGCTTGTCAACCACGAAGCTTATGATGCCGCCCTTGTCTGGCTGCGCCGAAACGATCTGAAGCTGAGGGTTTCTCGCAATGACGGACATCGCCCGCACCCCGTCGCGATCCGCACGTTCGAGTCACAGCGCGACCTGCTGTTTGTTCCGCGCTAGCGATGGGGCCACTTTATGCACCCCTGCCGTTTTGATGACAACTGGGATGCGGTCGCTACGCCGGCCAGCGTTTCTCACATTACTATCACCGACAGCATCGATGATCCAAGGGCTGGGTTTCACTGGAGTCTATTGCACCCGAATTACTCTGCGGCACGCCCGAAGCTGTCGTTCATTGGCCGTGGCCATCATCTGATAGAAGATGTGGGTTGGTGGGACCGCATGTACAGTTCTGGGCTAACACGGAGTTGGTGTACGTTCAGGATTGTTCCAAAGATACTCCGGCTCGTACACACGCAGCATTGTATACCTGGATACCCGCCTTTGTCGCTGTGGGATTATCGGATTGAGGAGCTTGTTGGAAATCAGACCGATAGGACTGAGGCACATGCAGTCAACACCATGATGTATAATGAGGTTGAGGTCATGGTCACAGACGGAACGCTCAGAGGCCGTGTTGCGAGCTAGGTACCTCAGTGAAAGCTCGGAGAGAGCAGGAGACTGACATGACGAGATTCTGGATTTGGAATGGTACAGGGCTGTTGGCAAAGAACCAAGATCGTGCGTCTTCACCTGCAATGTGGACGGGGCTCACAGCAGCAACTCGCGGTGCCAGAATAACTTTGGTGGAGGCCAGGGTACGACTTCGCTGGTATGATTGGTTCGCATCGCCCAACCCCTCAACTAATCGCGGGCACGTCGGGTGTCGTCTCGTCATATATCACAAGTGCACTAAATTGAACGATAGCCCAAATGAATTACCCAGTCGGGCACCAACCTCAAATTTGAAGCTGACATGACTGAGCCAACTCCCGACGCGTTGTCCGAGCGGTGGCGCTGACCTGCAGCTGAGTCGCCGAATCACGGCTGTTCTGAAATACACCCAAAAAGCGGTGTTGCGTGCGGGCCGATCGCTGAGAGGGCCGGAATCTGCCGGGGACGAAACAATCAGCCCTGCCACCCTCCCTTGCATCTGTCGGGTCTGGGGATGGCTGTCGAATCGGGCGGTCCATCACACACCACCGCTTTCCCAGTGGCTTGCTGAGAGAACTCGTTGTGCAACCGCTCCACGGACCTCCGTCTGGCCAACCAGGTGGGCGACGATGGTTAGAGCTAACATGGAACAGAAGTATTTATCTTTGTTGTGCCCTTCCACTGCTTGCATTCCGGGCAGACCGCAACGTTTCAGCAAATCTTCATCACGTGGCCAGTGTGACGTATCGCCAATATGGCTGCTGAAAGCGAGAAGACCAAGGACGCCGCGCTCGTGGAGCAGGGGCAGATCGAAAGCAAGGATGGTGTCAACAGCTCTGCGTCGTCGCAGCATTTGGCCGATGGCTCAGTGCTGTCGCCCCAGCCGTCGACCAGCCCCGATGATCCTCTCAACTGGTCCTGGGCAAAGAAGCACGCCGTCATGTTAGCTCTCATCCCGGGATGCATGCTCAGCGACTGGTATGTACCGCACCGCAACCATCTCCAACACCGACACCAATACGACCAACTAACCATGCATCAGGACACTGACGTGGGGAACCACCGTCTTCGAGATGCAAGCTCCCGAATGGCACATGAGCATCGAAGCCGTCGCCCAGTCAGTCAGCCCCGGCATCTTCATGCAAGGTCCCGGCGGTCTCCTCTCGGTGCCCCTCTGCCAGCGCTACGGCCGCCTGCCCGTCCTCTTCTGGTCGCAGCTCCTCTCCCTGGCCTTCACTATTGGCGCGACCTTCGCGCCCGACTATGCCTCCTTCACGGCCATGCGCACGCTGCAGGGCTTCTTTGGCGCGCCGCCCCAGGTCATCGGCATGTCCATCATCCACGACATGTTCTTCTTCCACGAGCGCGCTCGCAAGATCAACATCTGGGCGGCGTCCTTCCTGGTCGGGCCGTACCTCGGCCCTTTCATCTCGAGTCTGTTGCTCCTCCGTCTCAGCTGGCGTCCTGACTTTGGCGTGCTGGCTGGCTTCTACGCCTTCAGCTTGCTGATGGTCATTGTCTTCGGCGACGAGACGCTGTTTGACCGCACGAATCTCGAAAAGCAGCCCGCGAGCGGCGAGCGAGTGGCTGTTGGAGGAAAGCGCCGGCCGTTTTCTATCGCGCGCCACGTCTCGCTATTGCTGGGAATCGAGGGGTTCCGCACCGCCGAGGGTCGTCCCAAGGTGTGGACTGTTTTTGTGCATCAGTGCTCGCTGCTGACGAGGCCGTATCTCTTCCTCCCGACGGCACTGTTCGTGATGCCCATCACGATGTGGACGATTGGCATGGTGTCGACCATCTCGCAGTTTGTTTTGCCTCCGGTCGTGGCTGGGGGCTACGGGTTCGGTTTGGTTGCGCTGGCGATGCTGTACTTTGCGCCCATGATCGGGACGCTCGTGGCGGAAGCGTGGGGCCACTGGTTCAATGACTTTCTCGCGCGACGGTACATGGGCCGATACAGCCTCGAGTGCCGGTTGTTTGCGGTGTACCCTGCCGTTGTGGTGGGCGTGGTGGGGTTGATTGTGTTTGGACAGACGCTGCAGCACCACCTGTCGTGGGTCGGACTTGCCTTCGGCTGGGCCATGGTGTGCTTCTGCACGCTGGCCAATATGACGGCCATCTCGGCGTACCTGCTCGATTGTCTGCCCGACCATGCGGCGCTTACCGGGGCCTGGCTCAACTTTTGGCGCGTCATTGGTGGCTTTACTGTCATTTACTTCCAGATTCAGTGGGTGCATCGCAACGGGCCGGGCGTCAGCTTTGGATGCCAGGCTGTGGTCATTGCTGGGGCTGCGTTGGCTGTTGTTGCGACACAGATTTGGGGGAAGCAGTGGAGGGCGAAATTTCCGGCGCCTGCGCCTGAAAATTGATCGGTTGGACACAAGTAACAAAGGTAAAAGATGGGGATATTGAGACATTGTAACTGCAGTCTTTGTCTCCTCATACCGTAGTTGTGCGGTGAAGATAACACTTTAACACCTTTGATTAGAACAACAAGGCCTGAACTGTTACATGAATTGTTACATGAAATGCTTCATTTCCATTACAAAATGCCGTATTCACTTTGTGAGAGGCCTTCACTACATTATAATGGGAGATGGTCTACAATAACCAAAACCATAGGTGGTCTTTGCGGTATTGATGTCTCTTTCCCAATGGCTGAGGGAGACCCTCAATTGTAGGCACCCGACGGGATGGCCAACATGACCGCCGCTCTTTCCCCGCCTGCAACAGAGACAACGGCCACATCACGCCACCCTTCGAAACGTTTCATCTGGAACTGGACAAACTGTCACATCTTCTCTGAAAACTGCAGTCACCGGAATGCTCGCGATTCACTGGCACAGCCAAAACCTTTTAATAAGGCACCTGCCTGACATCTTCACGACCCCACTCGCTCACCTTCTTCCACCTTCGCCATGTCACCCATAAACACCGTCTTGATCGCCAACCGAGGCGAAATCGCCGTCCGAGCTGCGCGTACTTTGCGGCGGATGGGAATCAGGTCGATCGCGATTTACACACACGACGACCCCCACCACAGTTCCTTCACGGATCTCAAGTGTCTCCTCGACGGAACCTCGCTCTCCGAAACCTACCTCAACATTGAGAAGATTGTGCGCATTGCAAAGGATGCCGGTCACGGTGTGGACGCCGTCATTCCCGGCTACGGCTTCCTGTCCGAGGATCCAGTCTTTGCGACGGCGGTTGAGGAAGCTGGCTTGGTGTGGATCGGCCCGACACCTGAGCAGATGCGAGAGCTGGGGTTCAAGGATAACGCTCGCAGGCTGGCTATGAAGCTCGGAATACCTATCCCGTCCGGGAGCGAGTGCATTCCTGGGAAAAACGTTGAAGATGCTATTGCGCTTGCTCGGACATTCGGCTGGCCGGTCATGCTAAAGCATTTTTCTGGGGGCGGTGGCAAAGGAACGGCGCTTTGCGAAAATGAACAAGACTTCCGGAACGCTTTTGCTCGCCTCAATCAGGAGAGTGAGAGCGAGGGCGGTTTGTTCATCGAGCAGTGTATCCCCCACGCACGTCATATCGAGGTCCAGATTCTGGGGAACGGAAAGGGAGACGTCTTTGCCATCGGCGACAGGGACTGCTCTGCTCAGCGGCGGCAGCAAAAGATATTCGAGGAGTGCCCGGCACCATTTGTCCCGGAGAGCACGCGTGAGGCCATGAAGAGCGCAGCGTTGCGAATGGCTGCCTCTGTTTCCTACCGCGGCGTCGGAACGGCCGAGTTCCTCCTGGAAGCCAACTCGGGGGGTTGGTTCTTTCTTGAATTCAACGTCCGGCTTCAAGTCGAGCACGGTGTGACGGAGGCTGTGTTTGAAGTCGACTTGGTTGAGTGCATGGTCAACATCGCACGCAACATCGAGCTTTTTGATGTTGCTAGAGTACCCCGAGGTGTGGCATTCGAGGCTCGCATGTATGCCGAAAGCCCCGTACAGGACTTCCGCCCGTCGACGGGGAAGTTGCTCCAAGCGGACTTTTCTAGTGCAAAAGATGTTCGCGTCGACACTTGGATCTCACCTGGAGTGGAGGTCACAGCTTCGTACGACTCGCTACTGGCCAAGGTTATTGCGTGGGGCGAGAGTCGGGAAGAGGCAGCGTGTAAGCTGGACGCCGCCCTCAGCACGATACGAATCATCGGGGTCGAGACGAACATCCATTATTTACGCCATGTCCTTAGAATCCCAACCGCCACTATCACGACGCGCGGCTTAGAGAACATTCCGTACACGTCACCAATCATCGAGGTCCTTGAGCCTGGCGGGGCGACCAGTGTTCAAGACGGTTACGCCCGCGTGGGCTGGGGTGAAGGCATACCTCCCTCGGGACCTATGGATAGCTTGTCTTTCCGGTGCGCCAATATGCTCGTGGGAAATGACTTGCGCGCCGCCGCGCTAGAATGCACGGAGCGTGGCCCGGTACTCCGATTCCACTGTGCTCGCACCGTTATCCTTATGGGTGGTAGGGTGGAGGCCTTGGTGGATGGCGAGCCAGCGCCAATGGCAGAGGCATTCCTCGTCGAGGCTGGCAAGACGCTCGCTATTGGGATGGTGAAGTCAGGCCGGCGCGTCTACTTGGCTGTTTCGGGTGGCATCAATGTTCCGTGGGTCTTAGGAAGCCGCTCGACGTTCCCTCTCGGCAAGCTGGGCGGACTAAACGGGCGGATGCTGAAGCCTGGAGACCTTCTATGGCTTTTCTACTCCGACAGTCAAAAGGTGAAAAACCTAACAAAAGCCCAATCCCTGGCATCTATGGCAATATCGCCTCCATACGTCAATATTCCGGAGTCTAACCCCGTGGCGCCAACTGTGTGGCGTGTTGGCGCGATGGCTGGCCCACACAGCACCCCAGAGTTCATCACGCCGCCGTCACTCCAGGAGTTATTTTCTGCTAATTGGGCTGTTCACTACAACAGCAGTCGACTTGGCGTGCGTCTGACAGGGCCCTCTCCCAAGTGGGCGCGCGCGACTGGTGGCAACGCCGGCCTCCATCCGAGCAACATCCATGACAGCCCCTATGCTATCGGCAGCATTAGTTTCACAGGTGATGCGGCCGTCGTTCTCACATGCGATGGTCCTAGTCTGGGCGGGTTTGTTGTCTTTGCTGTGATCCTGCAGTCAGAGATGTGGAAAATCGGACAGGCGCGACCTGGAGATATTGTGCAACTCGTGGTCGTCTCTGAGGCACAGTCGTCTGTTCCTAGCGAGATGTCTCAAAGGGTACATTCGGCCGATAGAATTCGAATTGATGGCAACCTAATGTTACGAACAACAATCATTGGTCAGTCTCCCGACTCACTCTTGTGCCGGCCGGCTGGTGGCTGCGCCGTGCTCCTCGAGTTCGGCACGGAAGACGGCTTTGACATCCGACAGACGATGCGAATCGCAGAGCTCATGGAGGCACATCGAAAAAGGCCGATCCCTCACGTTGTGGATCTCGTGGCAGGCGTGCGCACGCTACTCGTCCGGCACGACACGACACACTCGAGGTTCGTCATTAGGAACCTGGAGAAATGCCTCGAATCAATCACCGCGGCAAGCCAACTTTCGCCTAACTTCCCATCCCGGGTCGTGGAACTCCCGCTTGCCTTCGATGATATGCGCTCCCGTGCCGCCGTGGACCGCTACGCGGCAACCATCCGTCGCGAGGCGCCATACCTGCCCAGCAATGTCGATTTTCTCAACACCCTTAACTTTGCTGACAGCATCGATACCCAAGAGAGCAGTGTCGAGGATGTTCTACTCCGGTCCGAATTCCTGGTCCTCGGTCTTGGCGATGTCTTCCTCGGATCGCCGCTCGCTGTGCCGCTTGACCCGCGTCATCGACTGCTGGGAACCAAGTACAGCCCGACGCGAACCAGCACGCCTCGCGGATCGGTCGGTATTGGCGGCCAATATCTCTGCGTGTACGCGGCTGAAGGCGGACCGGGCGGGTACCAGCTCGTTGCGAGAACCGTAGGGAATATCTGGGACGAAGCAAAGGCGTGGTCCGGCTCACTTAGCATGCCAGAGGACGTTGCTCGACTTCACAGCTCTGCTGAGGAGGAAGGTGGAGCACAGGCCCCTTGGATGTTTCGCATTCTTGACCGGATTCGCTTCTATCCTGTCGATGAGGCTGTACTTGATGACGCTGAACGAAACGGGACTGAAGCGGATCTTGTGAAGATCGAGGACGGGACCTTCGATGTAGCCGCCTATGAGATGTGGCTAGCCGAGAACTGCAAGGAGTCCTTGCGGATCGAGCGGGAGCGGAAGGAACATGCCGAACGCTTGGGGTTTGACAAAGCGCTATCAGAGTCGGTTGGGTCTATAGGGAATGAGGTCAACTCCGCCCTACGGAATACTGAGAGCGAGGCTGGGGATACCGAGCCGGCCGATGGCGTGAGGGTCAAAGCTGGGATGCCCGGACGGTGTCTCAAGTATCTCGTCAGTGTGGGCGACACTGTTGCTGTAGGGGACGTCCTGGTAAGTTCGAATCTAGGCCTGAAGCCCGTTTAATAGAGCTGATAGTTGGGGCAGATGTACATCGAGTCGAGCAAGATGGAAATTCCCATCTGTGCGCCAGTGGCGGGAACCTGCATCCGCATCTTGGCGGCAGTGGGTGATATCCTGCGGGTGTCTGACTGTGTCGTCGTCTTGGCGCCGGCGTCATGAGGTAAGCCTGGACTATGTCGCACTCAGGGGCGTAAACGTCACGTCTACGTCCCACTCAAATGTCTTGGATTTAAGTTTTCCAGCGGCGTGATAAACTCAGTGTAGCCTGGGGAAGACTGACTATTAGTAGGGCAAATTTCCGCAGCGGCAAATACCACGGCACAATAACATTTGCTCGCCCCTTGCAGGGACGGTGCAAGAGTTTGGGTAACTTTGCGGGGCAGCCGGTATTCAAGTCCGACAATGTACGCCCATTTGGGAGGAAAGTTCGCTCCGAACTGGGCATCAAAGAAGTACTAAACGCGGAATGGAACGGATGGGTTAGACTGCTGTTATCCGGCCCTATTGGCGCCCGCCAGGTGGTTGTTCAGGTTGGTCAATAAGTGGTCTTTGCTCCGTGGAAACTTTAGTGGTACCGCGGGTGTTACATGGTCACTTTTTGCGTTGGAAGCGGAAATGGTGGTAGGTCTGCTGAACGTTCAAGTAAGGTTTCTTTTCATTTGAAATATATTGCGTGTAGGTCCCTGAACCCTGCATTCCCGTGGAAGAAATATGTTTGTTTGACCGAGCTCCGGAACCCTGGGCCGAGTTCCCAGGCCTTCCCGATGTCTTCATTACGGAAGCACGGGGTGCTTCTCCTTCTGTCTCCACTGTCGGTTGCCGGCGCATTTACCGCCTTTCAGCCAATATGTACGGCGCCGCCGGAGGGCGTCAGCTTCGTGGTCATCCCCAACTCTCGCGGCACTCTGGAGATCATTTGGGGCTGCGTTTTCGCCATCTTCGCTTGCACCTGGACGGTCCACCACCCGAATGTCCCGCACCAGCGACGCAAGGGACCCCGCAGATATTCCGAGAATTTCAGACTGGATCTTCGAGACTTCTGGGAAGCGACGAAACTCGCTCTCTACACGGTGATCGCCCCGGAGGCGATCGTGGCTGTCGCCTGCAGCGAACTTCTATCAGCATATTGGATCCGGGGCGAGGTGGAGCGCATTGCGGAGAAAAAGCGGGCTTGGCATCGGAGCCGGCCAAGTCGGGAAGCCCCTGCTCCGGTGGATCCGGAAGTACCGCCAAGTCCGGTCTGCTCGGAGGGCCCAAGTCACGGAAGCTCTACTGCTACCGCGAGCCCCCGCCCCGAGAGTCTCACCACAATACAGGAACGGCGTAAGTCGTTTGTTGATGACTACAATGAAAGATCCGACGATGGCGACTCATGGAGAATATCCGAAATACAATACGCAAACATGGGTGGATTTACGACCATGGTCGAGGGTCCTACCCCCGGAAAGCGCCCCAGCCTCTACCACCTCACGGCATTCGAAATCCTCAGCATGTGGGAGAACGGCAAACTGCTCAACGGCCTCCCGCGAATCGACGAAGACGAGCTCTATGACCGGTCGAAATGCGACCTCTTCCTCAAAACCCTTGCCGTCGTCGAAATCCTCTGGAGCGTCACCCAAGTCGTGACGCGCCTCGGCCGCAAGCTCGCCGTCTCGCCCATGGAACTCGCCGTCCTCGCCTTCTCCTCCTGCGCCGTCCTTATCTACGGCTTCTACTGGATGAAGCCCAAAAACGTCTACACCTCCGTCAACGTCCCCCTGCTCTCTGCTAACCTCGTCCGCCCATCCACCCTCGCCTCCCACCGCAAGCACCACGAGGTCCACATCGTCAGGGAGTTCCTCCTCCCCCCGCACATCCCCAAATCCCACCATATCCGCGCCCCCGGCTCCCCCCTCAGCAGCGTCACCTCCCTGCGCATCCCGCCCAACAACCACTACGCCAACACCGCCCCGCGCATCGCAGGGTATTTCGCCGCCGCCCTCTTCGGCGGCATCCATGCCGTAGCATGGAACTTCCAGTTCCCCTCCCGCACCGAGCTCGTCGCCTGGCGTTGCGCGACCGTGTACACGGCCATCTACGGGCCGATTGTGTTCTCGCAGGACTTTATGCTGAGGACGCAGCGCAAGGTGCAGAAGTCGGTGTTTTGCTTCCTGACGTGGTTGTATGTCATTGCGAGGTTAGTGATTATTGTAGAGATGCTAAGGACGTTGTTTTATCTGCCGCCAGAGTCGTTTGTGCCGACTTGGACGGCGAATATTCCGCATGTTAGTTAGGTGGGGAGGGGAGAGGGGGAGAGGCGGGATTTGTTGGGTGGGTTGGGTCTTGGATTGTATATATACCTACTTAGGTAACTAGCGCGGGTGTTTGGCGTAAGGGAAAGAAATCGGAACTACTGTTTAGCGTTGTTCGAGGTGTAAGACCTATATGTGGCTTTGAGTGATATACACTCGAGATGGTTGTTGTCGTGTTAGATCTGGGACAACATGGTCCCGCGTCAGCTAACAAAAGCCCGGCATGTTAGCTGTCATTGCGATGCATTGGACTCTCCTACTATTTGCCTCGTTTTTAGCTGTTATAGCTAAGATTGATCCATGGGTACACCATTTTGAGGCCATTCCTCAACCAACCTCAAAACGCCGCGCCTAACTCACTCTGTGCGGTGAAAAATTCCTACCCGCATTCCTGGCAACCTATGTATGTGTATAGTAGTACACGCACTATTCCGTAGTGTTGACTGATTCTAGGTGGGAGTGCCCAAAAGCAGAACCAGACCCTAACACACGCTTGCGGCGAGTTATGTCCCAACCTCTAGGCTGATCGTGCAGCGCTGACTCCCATCGGTAATCCCATCGCTAGTTTACACCCTCCATCATTTGATGATAATACATGATACAATCCACTCTGTCGGCTTACTTATACATATTCGAATTCTTTACTTTCCCCCGTTGGTTCATCCTCTTCCGTTTTTGTTTACTCTCCAGTGTCTTTCCCCTCTTCGATTTGATGATCCACACCGGCTCGCTATTTACCCCTGGTATCCTCTCCCACCATTCTCGTTTGCTATCTAACGCTGGTTCGCTTTCCTTCGCCGGTTCGCTCTCCCTCGCTGGTTTGGTCTCCCACTCTCGTTTGCTGTCCAACGTTGGTTCACTCTGCTTCGCTGGTTCACTCTCCTTCGCTGGTTCGGCTCTGGGTCTACGCGGGCCGCTATCATTGAGTCGTATCCCAACCACAACGGCAACATGGTCGCTGACCCACATATCGATTTGCTTTTTTTGGACCTTTGCAAGCCTGGAGTCACGACTGTGCCTGAACGCGTGAAGCAGCCTGTCCGAGATGGGGACTCTTCTCGTGGGTTCTAGTACACCCTCCCCTTTAGAATTCTCAGCACGCATGGGGGGGCGGTCCCAGACCGCGACATCTGCTTTCACCTTGAGACCGACCCCGAGCTGGCCGATGGTTCCAACCACTTTTTGTGCCGACTTGATCGGAACGGTTTCGATGGTGTCTTCCCTTATTGTGCAGAGGAATTTGTCGAGGCGCCGGTTGACGGCGCTCCTTCGGCCGATCGACTGGTAACCCCAGGTGTACGCCAGTTCCTTCTTCGCGTCTGCCTCCAGCTTCCTCATCTCTGCCACCAGCATGTTTTGCTCACTGGGTGTTGGTATTCGTGGGGAGTCGTTAATCACATCCAGCAGCTGTATTTCGGGGCGCGCAGCGAGCTTGTGATCCCCGGGCTGGTGAGAGTTCATGGATCCGCCTACCATGCCACCGACGATTCGTCCTTCGTCAGTCCCGGACACGGCTGTTCCGTTGAGTATACCTGCAATTCGTACAAGCTGGCCGTGGCGATAGCCTTTGGGGTCCTTGCCGGACTCGAGATGTGTGGTGCAGAGCCGGATCAGGTCACGAGCTGGTTGTCCTAACTCTGTGGCCGGTTTCGGTTCGCACAGGATATCCACCACAAGGGCGTCTCTCCCCATCTGGGTTGTGAACGGGACACGGAAGCAGTTCTGTATGAACAGAGTCTTGGAGACCAACATCAAGGTGAAATAGTGGGCTGCTTGCCACTTCGTTACCGGGAGGTTGGTCGCCGGGTTCACCTGCAAGTTTTCCACCAGAGTGGTGGGAGGCTTGGCCTCGGAGAGCTGGAAATTCTCTCTGACCCATGGATGCTGCATGAGGATATCGAAGACATTGATGGTGACTTCTTGGAGCATGATGACGAGGTGGCCTGGGGTCTGTCCAAAGACGTGAATAAGGTGGTCCACGGCCGCGTTGACGCGAGGCTTGATCCCGGCTTCGAGACGACCTGCAAGATTCCAGGAAACGACCTTGATGACGGCGCCGCGGGGCAGCGGCTCAGCGGGCAACTCGGACGGATCAACGTGTACCCATGTTTTCAACGCCTCGCTGTACTGATGCGGAAGACGGGGATAGGGCGGTATGATCTCTTGAGAGATAGGTTCACCGTCCCAATGAACTAATTTGACTGGCGGCACCAGTTGGTTCCATGATGTTTTTATTCTTGGTGGCAAGGCCGTGTCTCCCCATCGGCGGCTGAGGTAGGTTGGGCGGGGAGACGTCGGGGCACCGGGGAAGGCCGGGTCCGGCGATGGCACCCGTTTATAGTGGACGAAACGCAGGCCCACGGCAGTCCTGCAAAGGCAAGATGTTCTTGCGCTCCTGGTCGGGGACCCGGCAGGGAAGGCGCGACTTCCAAGACGAAGGGTCGCTAGAGATATCATCAACGCTGGTCGCAGACGGCAGGAGCCTGCTCTCCAGGCCTGGGTTGAGTACTAGTGGGGCCAATGCGTGGTGCGGCTCAGTTGATAACGTCGTGCAAGAAAAAGCTCGGGAGTGTTGACAGGATTTCCAGGAAAAATTGCGGACTGCATGGCAACCATTTTGCGGCCCGCAGGTGGTCCGTGCCCTAACTCTTCACCTAACCCCAGGCGATAAGTGCACGGATCACAGCGTCGACAGTCGTCCAATCGTGCGGGTTAGGGTCAAATGTAAGGGCCTGACAAAGCATGGTGTTCAATTGTGTAAGGGAACGGCTTGAAACTCGCACATAAGTTTTTAGTAGCGTTCCCGCTCTTGATGGGCAGCAAATAATAAGACCGAAGCTTGGAACTCCGCCCCGACGACTCGCCGAAAAGTGGGGCATCCTGCCGCCGGAGTGGCCGGAGCAACCGCGAGAACTGCCGTGTTGTTACGACACACGGTGCTCCGTCCGAGTCTCGCCAAATGACCCGGTAGTTATACGATGGTAGGTCAAAGACGGAAACCCTGCAGATGACAGGATGCCGTTAGGTGACTGGTGGGATGATAACTCCGAGTTAAACAGATAATACCGTCAGTGTACTTCGCGTAGGGGCTTAGTGCGAGGCAGAAAACCCGGAAGTGATGTTCGGGGGACCGTATGTATGTAGTAAGGAGTGTAAAAGTTATTTGCGGTTTGACTTCTCCCGCAGCCGCCGACCCGGCGACAACACCGCAGTAGCGGCAAGCTGAGTTAGTATTCGGTGCTATCTCGGGCGAGAATGACAAGGACAAAGCACTAGACAGGCGGGTATTCATCAATCTAGGCAAGTTACCTGCTTTCCAGTCAGTAATGAAGCTGAGTAAGTCGACAAACCCCTGCTTATGTCTTTCTATCACACCGTTAATTTCAGGACTAGCAATAGCTTTGTAAAAATCCTGACACTACAATGATGGGACGTAGGTAGGTTTAGTGTTCATCCCGAAGAAAAAGAAATCGAGCCAGTTGATGCGAGGAGGTATTTACAGTATAGGTAGAGTGCCGTCTGTATTTCAGCACAGCGCGTAGAATCTTTAACACAAACTGGTCATTGCTGACGTTGTAGTACAAAGACCAAAGTAGTAGTCATACCCCTGAGTCGGGGTGACCTCGGCCCATAAAGGTTGAAAAAACTACAGACGGGAAGAATCTAAGTCGCAGGGTGTGGATTAATCTAGAACAAGCTGAATCCAGCCAGGCGGCTCCACATCTGAGTCGTTTTGCCAACATTGGTACATCGAGTGGGCTCACCGGGAATTCGGGACGGAGCGCCTGGCCGAGTTACATTTGCCGGGTCGATGTACCGAAACCGGGGTAAGAAGCCGACTCTAGCGAACTTATAGGCTTGACAGCTTTTACCGGAGCGCTGGGTAACTCACGTCTATTTAATCTACCAAGTGATGCGCCTCTGCAGTGACTCCCACAACCAAGCCCTGCTGCATCGTCATCGCTTTGTCCCATTGGCGCGCCTCACTGCAGATACTAACCAGCCGCCTTCAAAGAGCCGGATTGGAGGATTTTCTCAGTCCCCTCTTTTCGGAAATTTGGTCGACAACGCCCAAGACGGCAAAGCGTCCGCAACGTCTACGCACGGTGTTGCAGCTGGGAGCGGGGCCCGGCCACTACGTAGTGTAAGTCCACATAGGCATCGACATGGTTATCGTAGCCTCCACTTGGCTTTGCGCTGTCGAGGTATTTCTATTCGGCTTTTTTCTAGAGCAAGCTACTGCATTGACTACTACCGCGACGACTGCGAGACTGCGCCCGTGATGCACACCTGCTGACAGCCTGAGCGCGGAAACCGGCAGTATTTGGCGTAATTTTTAAAACATGGTGGCCGCGGACTGACAGGTCAAAACATTGAACCATTTGTGTTGGGGTAATACCCCGTAATGAAACGGTCCGGCTACTTTCGGGACAGCCAAACGGGCCGGTCGCGAATAGGCGAATGCAGTGAGAATGGCCTAGCACATGACAGCGGGCTGTAGTTCACAGCGCAGGTCCAATCAAACGCCAAGCACACCCTTCGGCTTCTAGATGCATCGTGGTGTCCTCCCCCGCATTTGTGGCTGCTTCTCCGCGTGCGGACATGCGTGCGCTGTGAGTGGGAAGCTACCCTACTCGGGGCTACCCCGGACCAGCCACCAGCCTCATCAGGACTTGCACCCGGTATGGGAGACGGAGGCAGACACCGCTTTCCTCTCGCGGTAGGGCTCATGAGAAAATGACAGAATGATGCAGGCTTACCCCGTGTTTTTAATATCCCCCCGCACAAGGGCCCAGATTGGGCGAATGTATCATCCATAGCGACGCACGATGTGGGTAGCAGAAGTGATGTCTGGTGGGTGGGATCTCGGTAGTTCCCTCGGCGGAACTCAACTGCATGGATCACCTGCCATTCGAGCTTCCAGGTTTGTTCCCCGGCTCGGAGATGTTAGGCCTCGGACTGCGAGTGCGGTGCGAGGAGCGGGACGAGTAGATATATCAAGCAATGCCTCGCGATGTGGATTAGGCATCCTGGTTTGTTCGATAGAGATATATCAAGCTGAGTGTTTACTTATAAGTCACTTCTATTCTCTATTTATTGTACATATTGTAAGCCACGGATATCTTCATCATGAAGGCCACTCTTTTCTCCCTCTTCCAGCTAGCGACGCTCGCCTCGGCAGCGGCTGTCTCTCCGCTCGAGCCCAGGCAGCAGGCGACATTGTGCAAGCAGTATGAGTACTGGTCAGGCAATGGCTACGAGATGAACAACAACCTCTGGGGCAAGGACTCGGCCAATCAGGGCGGCTCCCAATGCACATACCTCGACAGCGCATCTAGCAGCGGCATCGCCTGGCACAGCACATGGAACTGGCAGGGAAACCCCAACAACGTCAAGAGTTACGTGTATGCCGGCAGGCAGGTCACTAAGGGCAAGAAGATCTCCCAGATCAGTAGCATGCCCACGTCCGTGTCATGGAAGTACTCGACCAGCGTCCGAGCCAACGTCGCCTACGACATCTTTACAGCGTCGGATCCCGACCATTCGAACAGCAGCGGCGACTACGAGCTCATGATCTGGTGCGTCCCTCCCCCTATTTATGTTACCCCTTTTTACCCCTTTTTCTATTTCTTTTACAAAGCCCCACTATTTGCAACCAAAAGGTGTAACTAACACGCTTTTGACCTACTCACAGGCTCGGCCGCCTCGGCGATGTCTACCCCATCGGAAAGTCCACCGGCTCGGTGAATGTCGGCGGAAAACAGTGGGACCTCTGGATCGGCATGAACGGCGCCATGAAGGTCTTCAGCTTCATCTCGCCCCAGCAGACCAACCAGTGGAGCGGCGATGCCAAGCAGTTCTTCACCTACCTGCAGAACAGCCAGGGGTTCCCCGCCAGCAGCCAGAATCTGATCGGTAGGATTTCCCCTCTTTACATGTGGGCGGGTAGTGTGACGGTGGTTCTGAGAGCTTTTGATGCTGACGTGGTTGGTGGAAACAGTGTACCAGTTCGGCACTGAGGCCTTCACGGGTGGCCCGGCCACCTTCACGGTCTCGCAGTGGTCCGCCAGCGTCAACTAAGGCCCCTAGCTGTTAGCCACGACATACTTACCCAAACAGGAAGGAGAGAGGCTCTGTTACGTCATTCTGGATACATTTTCAACTTCACCCGGAGCAAGCGTGTTGCCTGCATGTGTTTCGATTCTGTGTAGGTTGGAGCGGGGTCACATCACGGCGACGAGGTCTAGTCTTACTCTTGTATGTACTCGCATTTCCAAGCCCTGACCTACGGTTCATGAGGGTTCCCGTCCCCGGGCGGGTATGTAGCACCCCGTTCTCGTACATACCTTATATTTTCAATTAGCATCTGCACATTACATTGCGCCCAGGGCCGGCGACATTGCAACGTCATGCAACACCCACGGCGGCAAGTCCCGAAATCCCCTGCCAATGCGCTGTTTACCAAGTTCCAGGTTTCATGTTCACGACGCCGAGTCGCGGTGCTGCAGCCGTTATTCGGGTTAAGTTTTCCTAGGAGGGGAATCGATTTGGGGATCATCCCTCGCTGCGCTGGCACCTACCCACCAAGGCGGAGAACGACACTATCAACCGCCTGGTGCCTTAATATCGAGGCGCGAGGACCCGAGTAGGTAGACGCGCTCCAATGGGGTGTTTCCCTTGGATTGGTAGCGATCGGCGCAAAGACGTGCTGGTACCGCGGGAGCGGTTCCCGCCATTCAGGCTAAAAACCCCCATCCGATCTCCAGCGGCCGTCCTCCCGATGCGGAATGTGTTAGTGCTACTCCGCATGATATTTTGGCAGATGCAAGTTACGAACCGTATATGGCGTCTATTTGCTTGGAACTGCATTTATAAAGGTTTGGATCGCGGCTTCCTTTTTTTGTCGTCCAGCATCCACCCGTCAATTCTCCGGAGTGGTGTCACATTTCGACCTCCTGCCAATTTTGCGTTTTGCAGCCATGAGATACTCACCGGCCATTCTCCTGGGCGCAGCCACCGTGGCTGTTGCCCAGAATGCGGCCTTCCAGAAGTACCCCGACTGCAAGAACGGGCCTCTGGCGAAGATCAAGGTCTGCGACACCACCCTGTCGCCCCCAGAGCGCGCGGCCGCCCTTGTCGCCGCCCTGACGAACGAGGAGAAGCTGCAGAACCTGGTTAGGTGCGTGAACTCCACTCCACTCTCAACTGCAAAACCGAAAAACGGGGACGGAAGGAACGAAACAAAAAGTGGAGCTTGTAATGACTGACACCTTCCAGCAAGTCCAAGGGCGCCAGCCGCATTGGCCTCCCGGCGTACAACTGGTGGGGCGAGGCACTCCACGGCGTGGCCTACGCGCCGGGGACACAGTTCCACAAGGGCCCCGGCGAGTTCAACTCGTCGACGTCGTTCCCGATGCCCGTGCTCATGGCAGCTGCCTTCGACGACGACCTGATCGAGGCCATTGGCCAAGTCATCGGCGTCGAGGGCCGCGCCTTTGGAAACGCCGGATTCAGCGCCATCGACTACTGGACGCCCAACGTCAACCCGTTCAAGGACCCGCGCTGGGGCCGTGGCTCCGAGACTCCCGGCGAGGACGTGCTGCGCGTGAAGCGCTATGCCGAGTCCATGATCCGCGGTCTTGAGGGCCCGCTGAAGGAACGCCGCGTCGTGGCCACGTGCAAGCACTACGCCGGCAACGACTTCGAGGACTGGAACAACGCCACGCGCCACAACTTCAACGCCAAAATCACCATGCAGGACCTGGCCGAGTACTACCTCATGCCCTTCCAGCAGTGCGCACGCGACTCCAAGGTCGGGTCCATCATGTGCGCGTACAACGCCGTCAACGGCGTGCCCTCGTGCGCCAACCCCTACCTGCTGCAGACCATCCTGCGCGACCACTGGAAGTGGACCGAGCACAACAACTACATCACCTCCGACTGCGAGGCCGTGGCCGACGTGTCCGAGAACCACCACTACGCCAAGACCCTTGCCGAGGGCACGGCCATGTGCTTCGAGGCCGGCATGGACACCAGCTGCGAGTACGAATCCTCCTCCGACATCCCCGGCGCCTGGAGCCAAGGCCTCCTAAAGGTCCCCACCATCGACCGCGCCCTCAAGCGCCTGTACGAGGGCATCATCCGCGCAGGATATTTCGACGGTGATGCCTCCGCCTACGCCACCATCGGCTGGAAGGACGTCAACCTGGCCACCGCCCAGGCCCTGGCTCACCAGGTCGCCGTCGAGGGTACCGTCCTCCTCAAGAACGACGGGGCCCTGCCCCTGAACCTCACCGGCTCCAAGACCGCCCTCATCGGCTTCTGGTCCGACAACGGCAAGGCCCTGTCCGGCGGCTACTCCGGCACTCCCGCCTACACCCACACCCCGGCCTACGCCGCGCGCCAGCTCGGCCTCGACATCAATGTCGCCTGGGGCCCGGTCCTCGACCACGCTGGCGCTCCCGATAACTGGACCGAGAACGCCCTTATCGCCGCCGCCTCCGCCGACACAATCCTCTACTTCGGCGGCCTTGATACCACCGCCGCTGGCGAGACCAAGGACCGCTATTCCCTCGAGTGGCCCGTCTCCCAACTCAACCTCATCACCGCCCTCTCCCGCTTCGGCAAGCCCCTCATCATCATCCAGATGGGTGACCACCTCGACGACACCCCCGTCCTCGCCATCCCCGGTGTAAACGCCATCCTCTGGGCCAACTGGCCCGGCCAGTCCGGCGACCCCGCCG
>Ga0247770_1001216_pt1 | contig 21545 bp, 17 predicted proteins | sample UWRJL136409B6_FD_179943 | JGI IMG/M metagenome (GOLD analysis project Ga0247770, IMG submission 179943) | Plant litter microbial communities from Arlington Agricultural Research Station in Wisconsin, United States - UWRJ-L136-409B-6 | ecosystem: Environmental > Terrestrial > Plant litter >... | reverse complement strand
AACCCCGCCCCCTCCAAAAACACCCTCATCTCCCCCCTCCCAATCCCATGCCTCTCCACCTCACCCATCTTCCCCTCAGGATGAAACCTCCTCGCCTCTGGCCCAAAGTCCTCATAATCCGTAACCGCCACCGTCCCGCCCGACTTCAGCACCCTGAACACCATCGCAAACAGCCCCTCCAAGTCCGCAATATGATGCAGCACCAAGTGCGAAACCACCAGGTCGAACCTCCTCCCCGTTTGGGTCTCCCCCGTGACGGGGTCGACTCCAATCCGGGCGTCATTCTCATCCGTTAGTAGCGCACACATAGGGAGGATGTTTGTCGCGGGCGGGGGCGACGCGGAGAGTTTGTGACGCAGCATGTCGATCATGCCTGGGGCGGCGTCGACGGCGGTGAGAGAGCGGAGGGAGGGGGCGAGCAGGAGGGAGAGCAGGCCGGTGCCGCAGCCGATTTCGAGGGCGTCATAGGTTGAGAGGGTGGTGGGAGGGGGGAGGTGGGAGAGGTATGCTGCGTGGGCGAGAGTGGTTGCGCGGATGACGTTGGGGCGGGTGTCCCAGGTTAGGGCTTCGGTGTTGAAGCGGGTGGTGGTGTTGGTGTCTGTGTCGCCGGGGGACATGGTGGTGGTGTTTGAGTCGGCCATGGTGGATTGCGGGGGAGAGGTGAGTGAGATTGGAGAAAGAGAAAGGAAACCTAATTTTTTTGGGAGTTGGAGTAGCTATATGCTAGGTATTTAATCCAAGCAAGACATTAGTGTTCAGGCAGGGACGATCTAAGACGGTTCATGTGATGTGGATCCGTCTCCGAGACTCGGCCGCCGGCCCGGAGACACCTCCGCGCCAAGCCGATTAACGCCGAACGGATTTACCGCCCAGTCTCGGCACCCGATTAGCCCCTGAACAGGCAGATTAACATCAACAAATGAAAGACTTCCACCACCCCCGACCTCCCACAACCTCGAAATTCCGTCTTCCCTGGTAGCAATACCAAATTCCCCGAAGCCGTCGCCCTCCAGATGTATATCTCAATTAGGTACATCAATCGGCCAAGCCGTACCAATCCAAAAATGAAATTGTCCACAACAAAGGAAATTGTCCCACAAAGAAACTCTCCACAAAAGAAATTGTTTCGCTCTCGTCGACCTCTCTCTCTCTCGCGTTCCAAACCGAACCAAAAGGCACCCAAAAGGCCCTCAATAACCTTCGGGTCTCCGTGCGGAATGCCCTAGTTCTCGCAGTTCCCGTTCATGCCGGCGAGGGGGTCGACGGGCGGTCCGCCGTTTGCGGCGGCGTAAGCGGAAGCCGGGTTGGGATGGCTGGACCAAATGAGCTCGCCGGGACGGTTGTACAGACCCCCTCGCGGAACGACAGGCGGAGCCTGGTACGGGCCGCTGTGCCCGTTGATACCGCCGGGCGGTCCGCCGTTTGCTGCGGCGTACGTGCTGTGCCCGTTGAAACCGCCGAGCGAGTTCCCGTTTGCCGCGGTATACGAGGAAGCCCCGTTGGGAGGATGGGCAGGGGCACCGTACTGGGCCTGCTCGGTGAGGCCGCTGGGTCCTGCCTGTACATTCTCCGAGTAGTAATACTGGCTCCCCTCGGGGTAGGTGTAAAAGAGATCGCCCCACGACTCCTGTTGTTCTTGGACGTAGTCCTGGTACACGTGCTTAACGGAGTCGCTTTTGCTATCGGTGTACCACTCTCGATAGGTGCGTGAGCCAATGGGGATGGGGTCTCTCGGGGGGCCGTTGCAGTAGGCGGGTGTCCACAGGCTGTTCCAGTGGTTGGGCCTCGCAGTAATGTAGACGCCCCGAAGGAAGTAGGGGGACACGCCGATTTTGAACAGCCTCTCGTAGTGCTTTTCCGGGCGTAGCTTGGTTCTCTGGAGCCGTTCCTCGACGAGCTCCCAGGAGACTGGCCGCTCGTCGAGAGGGGAATTGGACGAGGGGCGGCGCGTGTTACTGGCAATGACTCTAGACACCTTGACAGTTTCGCGTGGGTGAAATTCCTGGGCTGCGGCATTAAGGCCCGGGCTGGGGGTTGCGCCGGTGTGGGTGCCGTTGGCGTGCCTGTTAGCAGTGCCGTCGCCGACATGGTTTCGGTTTGTGGCCATGTTCACGGTTCCGTTGGCGACGACGACACCGTTTCTGTGGCCGTTGCCGGAGCCATTGCTGGCTCCAATTCCGTTGACCATACGGTTCGCGGCGCCGGCATGGGTGTCGATGGCCTCAACGGTGGCTGCAGGGGCGGCCGTGGTCACCCTGTGGCGCCACGCTCGGCCGCCCTTGAGATGCTTCTCCCTCTCCTTGTTGGGCATGTTGTTGAACCGCTTGACTAGTCCAGCTGGCCATCCGCGTATCTAAGGTAGTTCAAAGGGCCTGAGTGCTGGATGAGATGGATTCAACAGACCTAGTATAGCAAGGAGACGAGGTTAGTAAGCTAAGATGGGCTGTAGTAACGAAGTCCGTCCATTGGGGGACCGGGAGGCACACATTTATACCCCCGACACCAACAATTCGTGAGATCACAAGGTGACGGGTGTCTAGTCGGGACCATTGAGTGGCATCACAAGCTGAAAGATTTCTAGCCGGGCCCGTTGAGCGTCTACTCGAACCGAAAAACAGAATTGTGTATCCGTACATAGCCGGGAATGTGGGCTTCCGTCAATGTCTGTGTGGATAACCACCAAATATCACGGGGGGTCGACGTTGTTGAAGCTGAAATCCCCGATGACCAGGTGTCAGCCCGATCAGTACATTGAGGCGTCGCTCTCCATACTCCACTGATATGACAATAACATGGACCCGCCGACAGTTCTTCAGGAACCAGCACTCCCACTAGACCAAGCCCTACAGCCTGGTCCCATCTGCCCGCAAGCCATGTCAAGCCCATGCCAAGCTTCTGTCACGCCCCATTCGCAGCCGTTATCCCAGTCAAGTGGTCGTTTCAGCCCTGCCCAGCGGCAGGCGTCCTTTGACTTGCAACGGTCAGCCGGCCGTGCTGCGGCACTAGGTAGTACGAGCCACAGACCATTGTTTGAATTGACGACAATTTCCATGTACAAAGATTATGGAACTACAAATAGTATGAAGGCCACCACAGATGATGATGAACCTGAAAACCGGGGGAACTGCAGCGCTGAAAACAAGAGCCAAAATATGACGTCTGAACAATAAGAACACGTGTCTATCCAACGCAAGGCAGCTCCACTCATCACAGTCATAAAGTCGTTACCTGCATCACAGTGTATCATGTTGACACATACTGGGCGACATAGCCGACCTCCATCATGGCACCATAGCCGTCAAGCGTGCTGTTGTTAGGATTACCCGGCTACTCCGACACCCGGTTAGCATTACACCCCTGAGAACATATTATGAGACTTTAAGAAGAGAAGAGCGACCCACCCAGTCACCACCAACCGCAACATTCAGGATGAAAAACAGGGGCCTCTGCGCCAAGCTGGCCCACACATTCGAGTTTCCGATCTGGTCGCCCGTGACACGGTGGTACTGTTTTGAGTTCTCGTAGAAAGTGATGCTCTCGGACCGCCAGTCACTAGCATTCGAGGCGCGGTCCCAGATGATGCGCCAAAGTTGCCTTGATCGATGGGTAAGGGGAGTCAGGGTCCTTACTTTAATACAGCCTCGGGCACAGGGGTGACTCACCAGTCCTGACTCGGAATTGCCACCGTGGCGCCTCTCCCGTTGGGCTCATTACATATACCTCCCGGTGAGACATCGCAATGAATCGTCCCGTGGCCCGTGAGCTGGCCGTTGACCGTCTCCATGATATCTAACTCACCACAGCCCGGCCAGCCCGTGCCGTGGCGGATCGAGTCCCCCAGCAGCCAGAACGCCGGCCAAATTCCCTGCTTCGTGTCGGTTGGGTTGCTCCCGAACCGAATCTCGGCCTCGGCTACTGTGCGCTTTCCAAGTTCGGGCGTAAACGTGTACTTGGATTCGATTCTTCCAGAGGTCCACCCATGTTTAGCAGAGCTGTTTTGCCATGGCACGATCTGGAGCGTGTCTCCGTTGGTCAGCTGGACGTTTTGCGGGCTGGCGCGGTAGGTTTCGAGCTCGTTGTTTACGTTTAGGTCGCCGTCTCGGATGTTCCAGGTGTTTTGGTTTGGTAACTGGCCGCTGTTGGCTCCGCTGAAGTCGTCCGACCATGCGAGTCGGTATCCATCGTAGGTCGGAGGGTTCCACGCTGATGTTAATTTGGCGGCGAAAGGGAAGAGAAAGGCTGATATGAGATGCATGGTGAGAGAAAATGTTTAAAACCTTGAAATGAAGATAAGTATGCAAGAAAAGTAAAAACATGCGGAAGACCGGGAGAAAAGGAGACGGAGGTTCCAGATCTGTTTGAGCTGATTTATACATGCTAACTGCACCTAGCTGACCGAACAGAGACCCCAAAGGAGAGCTACATCATCTGAGGTCAGTCAGGGGATTCAGTAGGGGTGGCATCGGGTGAGCAGCAGTTCGGCGTCCAGAACATCAGGACATGCCGTCGCCCAGCGCGCGATGTAGCATGCCATCTCGTGAAAGCCGAATGAACCTAGGACGTCTAGGCATGCATATCATTAAGATTTAAGTTAGTCGTCCTCTGAAACCGTTGGTCTGTCACCTTCACTTCGGCGCTTCGGCGGCGTATGCGGCCCCATTGCTGCTTTATGAAGTGCATGGCGCAGGTTAGTTGATTGAACTTGTGCGTCTGGGGAAACGGCCGGTGATTTGGCTTTCCCTTATCTCGTTTTTAGCGCACCGAGGATGACGATGGCCCAACCTTCTTCTAGAGTCGTCAACTAGAACCGGCGTTGGAGCAGCAGCTCAAACCTTGCTAATTCTGGACGCTTGCCTTCACACCGCGCAAGCGCTCTGGTGGCAAACTAAGGTTTGGCTCATAAATCAGCATCGGACGCCGCAGGATGATTTCCCCTGGGAAGTTGGAACACGCCCGCATCATTTGTGATTTTTGGGCGGCCATGCCGCGGTCAAATACCGTTGCATGCCAACTGGTCAGATGGCCGCTCTTTCATCGATGACGGAGCAGGTGAGTGTCGCGACCAGTCCTCCTGTCCGAAAATGCAACCCTTGGGCACCGGGTGTTGATCGCGCGCGGTTGTCAGTCTCTGTACGACAAATGTGATTGGAGAAACGGGTGAAATATTCGGCACATGTCACCGTTGGGAGATGTTGGAGCCCTGTGGGGAAGCCTCGGACCCGTGGCGCTTGTGCAACCACGCCCGTGGGCCGTGTGGAACCGACAGCAACGGTCGGCTCCGAGCTACCGGGAGCGATCACGTCGAGGAACGATCTGAATGCCCAAACCCGACCAGTGCAGCGAAGGGGTGGTATATGCTTGTAAAAAAAAAAGTAGAGACTCTGTGCACACACGGACGAGCTGGGGTGTCGTTGGATGAAGGCGACGGTGCATTATTTCTCTGCCAATCGATGGTTGTAATCTGCACTCGAAGCAGGCCATTCATGCGTACAACGGCACCAGAGCAAAGAGAGGGTCTGCTACGCAAGCGGGGAAGAAGCCTTCTTGCTGTCAGGGCGGGCCATGGGATTCGATGCTGTGTTGTTGGCCATCTGTGAATCAGTTCCTCAGAGGCTTTGCTGACTTCTGCGACGGTGAATTTGAATAAACCAAGAATATGAGAAATATCATTCAGGTCTCTCATGATACGGGCAAGGCCAGCAATTTGATCAGTTGAGCTGCTGGCACAAAGCTTGGTGGGGCTCCGGATTCCAGGCTCGCACAGCGCCGAGATGGGGACTTCCATTTCTTGGCACGGGCCTTCGCACCTTCTACCTTCCAACAATCCAACCTGCGCCGATAGGCAGATAACCTCCCGTTCACACTGCCCAGTCGCATTCTCATTTGAGTACAGCCACCTACAACCTCCTGCGCATATCAATCCTACCGCCAACTCGCAATGCCACTGCTCAGATTGCCCCCGGAGCTGCTCGAGGAAATCTGCAGTCATCTAGACGAGCACGATGTCGTCAACTTTCGACGGGCTTGCAAAATGTGCGCCGAGATTGGCCTCAGGTTTGCTCTCGCGGAGCTCAAGATCTTCTGCCACCAGAGTGACTTCGGGAATTTGAGGGCAATCGCCAACGACCCGACCAAGGCGAAGCTCGTTCGGTCACTGGTGTACGTGCCCTTCGTCATGAGCTCTCTTTCAGAGAGAAAATTCAGACTCAAGTACAAGCGCCTGCTTCGCTACAGAGGTTGGCAGGATAAAGACATGCCCTCCGACACCGAGATTCAGAGAATGCACACCAGACACGAAAACGCGGTCCACCACGGGCGGGGGATCATTGATAAGAAACTGGAGGCCGCTTGCTTCGCAGAGGTTCTGCCTAGGCTCTGCGGTCTGACCAGCCTCAGCCTCCGCAACGGCCTTTACATCTCGGAGCAGTCCCACGGTGACGAACACCGACCCGCTATACGTACTTGGTCGATCAGGAAGTCCCCTTACGTCGGCTACAACTGCGGCCTTCGTGAACGTTCTCAGGTCAAGTACCCAGGCAGCGGCTACCGGGGCCTGAGAGCTTTGATGGCGGGACTGACACAATCTGCGTCGTCTTCGGCGCCGCTCAAGCTGCGGTCACTGAGAATGGGCCCCGTGGAATGGTCTTCTATGCTGTTCGACCTGCCGCCATCTAGCATGTTCTCAAATCTGGTCGAGATCAGTTTCGATTTTGAAATAACTCCCCAATCCGGGTGAGTTACTACTACAGAATGAACTATCACATAATGAGGAATATTTATTGATATCCAATACAGGTCTGAGCCCTGGGAACTCGACTCCCAAACGCTGGCGAAGCATGACAGAGCCGCGGAGGCCCGGCGGAGAAAATACACTGCCGCACTGAGAAGCGGTCGGCTTCATGATTTTCTGGCAGGCCTGCCAAACCTACAACTCCTCGCCATCCGCTCGTTCTCCACAGCGCTTTACGTGCTCGGCCTCCACTGGAGGCTGAAAGACATCATCAAACCCAGCCATCGCTGGCCGTACCTGAGGAGGTTGGCTCTGAGCGGATTTGTGGCAACGAGCCAAGAGTTTCTGGACGTGGTCGCGCTTCACAAGGACACACTTCGATATATTGAATTTGGCGTCGTCGAGTTGCTCGATAATAAACCGAAGGCATTTGTTCAGAATGTGAACCAGTTGATGGGCCGGTCTTTTGAGTCAGTCGTATGGGGCCCTGTGCGGGGGCCCATACTGTCGGACGACTGCGAGGTCTTGCGGAGCGACCGGCTCACTGTGAGCAATAATGGGCAGGAGGAAGTCGTCTACAATGGGTTCGGCAGCCAGAACCTCGAATGAGTGGCCGCTTACACCGTGTCGGATTTGAGATTGAGCATGTGCTCCCAAGAGGGAGGCCGATTTTGCTCTGATCCGTGATGAGCACTGCAGTTTGGTTAGTGGTTGGTACTTCGGCCAGGTCTGGACTGTTTGGGAAAGAGACGTGAGTTGGGTTGCTCAATAACTGCCTGCCTGGTGATGGTTAGTGGGGCGGCATGGTTGAGTATGACATGGGAATACTGTCATAGATACTGTAGTTTAGCGTTTAGATACCCCAAGTCAACGGTTGCTGTGTGTAATTGGTGTGTTCATACAGACTGCAGTGTATTCGGACATTCCGGTCATCTGTCCACGCAGCGCCCGCGCAGCCGGTGCCAAGACCCCGGATACGACCTGCGCGTTTCAGCTCGTCACCTCCGTCACTCATCGCAATCCTCAAGCTCTTCGATTAACGCCAAAATGAGCCCTCCTACCTACAAGTACAGGCCTCTGAGTACCGGTGGCTGCATTCGCCTGGTGCATCTCACCAAAGAAGACAAGGCTCTCCATGGCTTCAGCATCCGGTTGAGCGAGACTAGCCTGGGCGGCAGCCTGCGCACTCCCTTCAACGCTCTTTCCTACACCTGGGGCCTCCCTTTCCACACCGACATCCTCGACCTGGAAAAATTAAATCTCGATGGTGGGGAGATATTCACCATCTCAGTCGACGGCGATGGCGACCATCAAGTAACAATCACCGAGAATCTCTTCTACGCGATGAAGCAACTGGTCGGGAATGCTGAGCTGGAAAATGAACCGGTGCCGCCCCTTTGGATTGACGCCTTGTCCATCAATCAGCAAGACGAAGCGGAGAAGTCATCGCAGGTGAACATGATGAGCGATATTTACTCCACAGCATCGCGGGTGATTGTCTGGCTAGGCAAAGAGGACCCGGCGCCACGGTTCGTCTCGCTGCACTCAAATATGGAGCTGGAGAAGTACTTGACAGATGTGGCCCTGGGAATACGGGACGGCATACCCACAGCCACTGTGCTGGAAAAACTGGGCCTCGTCTCTCTCCAAGAGTGGCAAGACATGTGGTGGGAATACGTCTCCTTCTATCGCCGCCAGCGGTACTTCCGCCGGGTGTGGATAATCCAGGAAACAGCGCTCGCCCGCGACATCACGGTCCTGTGCGGCAGCCACACCTTGGACTGGACTCGAATGGTTGTCATCGGAAACCTGCTACACATCTCCAACGTGGGCGCACAATGGACCCTCCTCGGCCCCCGCATGGCGTTGCTCGCTCAGACAGGCGGTTGGACTCCGGGCAACGAGATACGACAGCTTCACATGTTTCGTACCGATCACCGCATCAACGGAGGGCTGCCGATGCATCTGCACCAAACCAAGGCCAACTTCATGCGAGGGCGCCAGGATCTTACGTCGGTTGACCTGGCAACCGAGGCATTGCTCAGGGGGCTCGGCGCACTTGGAGACAAGCACCACAAGGAATATGCGTACTTCTCGCTAATTCTCAGACAATTCGCCGACTACCAGACCACCGACAAGAGAGACCACGTCTTTGCCGCGCTGGCCTTCTGCCGCCCCTTCTTCACCAAGGCAGGAATGGAGCCCCCAATCACGCCAAGCTACAAGATGACGGTCCAGGAGGTCTTCACGCAAGTGACTCTCAAACTCCTAACATCCCTGCCCGTTCTCTCCCTTCTGTCCTTTGTCACCGACGAGAAGAGACGCATCCCAAGCCTCCCCTCCTGGGTACCCGACTTCACCGCCCCGTTCGCCAGCCGCCCGCTCATCCTCCGAGGATTCGTCCCTTCCCCTAACTTCCCAGCCTCTGACATAATGGAACCCATTTACAACGCCTCCCTCCTCCCTTCCCCTCACGCAAAATTCCCTCTTGCTACCACCATCCCCTCCCCAGACTCCCCGGACTCCCCCTCAGCCTCCCAACTACTTCTCTCCGCCACCCAAATCGGCACCATCTCTCAAATCTGCCCCGCCACCTTCCCCACCGTTGCAGAATTCACCTACACCCCTTACCTCTCCTTCATCTCCTCGCACCTCCCCACAATTTACCCGCCTACCGCCCAGCCGCGCGAGGAAGCCCTCTGGCGCACCCTCTTCGGAAACTACTGCGACAGCCACACCCTAGAATACCCCGCCTCGTACATGGTCGGGATGACTTTCTTCCGGCAGCATGTTCTTGAGAACGTTGCCGTGAATGTCATCTCTAAAATCGGTGAGGATGGGAATCTAGTTGGGTTTTTCGCCGAGCAGATGCGCGTGTCGCTGCTTCTGGGGGGCTTGGCGGCGGAGAGTGACAAGGGGGAGGCGTTTCTCCCGGGGCCGATAGATCTAGCGGCGCAGATAGGGGTGTATTTCGGGAAGGCGTTTGGAGTCATGGAAGGGATGGGAATAGTAGGGGGGCCTCAGGTCGGGGATGGGGTGAGAGAGGAGGTCGGGACGGCGATGGCGGCGAGTTTGGGGACGAGCGAGGCTGAGGTGGCGTGTATGACGATGCTGGGGCAGGGGATGACGGTGCCGCACAAGAGGGTTTATGTCACGCGGGAAGGGTATATGGGAGTGGGACCGCCGGGGATGAGGGAGGGGGATGGGGTTTGGGTAGTGAGAGGGGCGAGAGTGCCGTTTGTGTTGAGGGAGGAGAGCGGGGGGTATAAGTTGTTGGGGGAGACGTATTTGCATGGGGCGATGAACGGGGAGATGCTGAGTGGGGGAAAGGGGGCGGGTGAGAAGGAGATCGTTCTTTGCTAGTGATGAGTGATGATGAGACGCAGAGTGATAGGTTCGCAACAAGAATGTTTCGCGTCAACGGGTCCCTAACCGGTTGGTCAAGCCCACCAGGTTGGATCTCCCTCAGGTGCGTACAGCGCCAGGGATCGAGAGCTCGGGGCGAAAAAAGCGGCACGGGATGGCCTGGGCAAGAAATCCGGTGGCGACTTAACAATCCATGAGAAGTCTAGATGTGACTGAAGTTTGGACGACGCATCGATTTTTAAGGACGGTGACGGCTATGAGCAACCAGCGCGCGGAAAGCAGGTAGTTCTGATATATGTGGCTCATTGTTATGTGTGACGGGCGACCCCAACAGGCCACAGATAATATGGGGAACACCCCTGATAGCCTTTGTTTGCACATCATTGTTCAGACGACGATGTTATGACTGGTCAGCAGGCTCGATTAACAAGGCTCGCAACTCGGCGCGAGGTGACTCCAGAACAAAGAACCCGGCGCTGGTGCTTCGGTCATGGTTCCAGGTTACTGCCTCAGCAGAGGCGGGCTTAAATGCGTCCAACCTCCGCGTAGGTATTTATTGCAGCAGATGCATCGGGTGGCACTTCCCACGTACCATCTATCTGCGAAGCACCTGCCGCACCCTACCGACAGTAGATCTCGACGCGGCCACAAACACAAACACATAGCACATCAATCGTAACCAGTCCCCATAGATACCGCCTCAATCTAAGAGGTGCAGGGGCGCAAAAAACCATCCCCAACAATGGCCGACACCTCTGAGCTCGCCAAAGGCTACACCCTCCTCAACTCGACCCAGTACTCCGCCGGCCTCTTCCTCCTCTCCCGCCTCGCCATCCCCCCCGGCTCCCACGTTCTCAACATCGGCTGCGGCCCCGGCGACCTCACCGCCCACATCGCGAGTCTCGTCGGCCCAACCGGCTCCGCCACCGGCATCGGCCCCAGCCCCGAGCGCATTGCCCTTGCCCAGAAACTCACACCCACGCAACCCAACCTAACATTCCACTTGGGAATCGCCGAGGACCTCTCACGCTTCCCATCTGGCAGTTTCGATGTCGTTTTTGTGAACTCTACGCTGCACTGGGTGGAAGACCAGCCCCGCGCCATGCACGAGTTCGCGCGCGTGCTGAAAGCAGGCGGACGCCTCGGCATCTCCGGCGGACCAGGGGACTATACCACAGCACAGGAGCGGATCATGGCCGAGGTGATGTCCAGGGAGCCATACAGTGCATATGTGGAGGAGATTCCGTCGCGGTTTCTGAAGCGCCGGGAGATGGAGGGGCTGCTTGACGAGGCGGGATTCTCACAGCAGGGGAGGGAGATTGTGGTGAATAGGATTGTGAAGGTGGCGAGGGATGGGGAGGCGATGATTGAGTGGTTGGATGCGAGCTCGGGGGGGAAGACGTATGGGGGGATTTCGGTGGGGTCGCCGTTGAGGGCGAGGGCGATGGAGGAGATGAAGAGGGAGTGGGACAAGGTTACGTCCGAGGAGGGCATACGGGTGGAGATGGAGTTGTTGGTTACGGTAGCTGTGAAGGAGTAGTTGTGGAGAAGAGAGAAGACAGATAATTTGACGCCTGATGCTATGTATCCCTGCTTGCCCATCCAGGTTCCATAACAGCAATCACCAGTCCGTAAGCTTTTTGCACACCTCGTCATTCGGGTTGCCGTTGAAATACAAGCCAAACTTCATCTTGCTCCTTGTTTCAGGCCCGTAGATTCCATCGTCATCGGCTCCCGCCTTTCTCTGAACGGCCTTGAGAGCGGCTTTGGTCTTGCCGCCAAAGTCGCCGTCTACATCGAGCTGGGCAGCGATGGTGCCGCGGTAGCAGAGGTTGATTTGGGTCTGCAGGGCCTTGACGCCGTCGCTGTTGTTGCCCTCGGCGAGCTGGCAGTTGATCGAGTTGCCGCGGAAGGGCATGTACAGGTTGTAGGCTCCGGGCTTGAAGTAGTCGGCTCGGTTGCAGTCTGCTGCCAAGGCCGCGAGACCGGCGACAAAGAGGGCCGTGATGATTGAGAGACGCATTTTGTGTATTTGTTTGTTGCTGTCTTTTTTCTTTGCTTTTTGAACAAGGTATCAGACAAGGCGATGATGACGCTATCTCGAGCAATCGAGGTGATGTTTAACTGTCTTTATATCCCCACAAATCTGTAGATATTTCTACCTACCAAGTCTACACTAGCCCGGCAGTCGGGGTGATTACACCCGCTGTGTTACAGCGAAAACCCAGGTTACCACCAAAAGGCCTAGATTTAGCCTCTCGATCCCGGTAATGCATCCCCACGATCCAAGCGGGAGATTAGCTCAATATTCGCTAGCCGGAATTTTACCCGTTCGTGGCACCGTAGCACCCAATGGTAGCGTTTTGTAGTCAACCTCAGCTTTCACCTTCCTGAGTGGTGTGTCGATTGCGGCGCAGCCAACGGGCCAGACTCCGCTGGTACCCTCCGCTCTCAGCCGCAGGCAAGGTTTGTTACCATTCAGCTCCCGTTTCTGGGAATTCTGCCGAGATGCTTCATTTTAAGGCCGGAATTTTCACCGCCAAACTGGGGATTATTCTTGTGACCAATCGGGCCAGACAATAGCAGTGCCTCGTTGCCCGGGCCGGAGACACACTGAAATTTCTATGTGTCATCGATGTATTCCCGCCCGTGGCTTGTTGGTAAAAAAAAAAGACCGAGACAAAAGCCGAAGAGGACTCGGTTTTCTGGTAAGTTCGTAGCTGCAGCAACGGAGAAAGCGGGATTTGGTCAGGGTAGCCTTGCTTCCAATATCTTACGCCGTGTTCGACGGGGCTTATCGGAGCCGAAAGGGATATCTTTGGTGATATGGAGTGCCAAATAAGGTTAATTGGCCTGCTGGTGTTTGGAAACAGGGCTGGGTGTCTCTACTTTTGAGTCCGCAATACAAACCCCTCCATATCCGATATCCCGATAACGGTGCGACCTACGACATGGCATTCGACCCCGCTCTTTGCACGACGTCTGAACTCCGTTGAGGACTTCCCATCAACCAAAACATCGCCGATTCCAGGCACCGTGCACCACGATGTCGAACCCATTCGCCAACATCCCCACCATCGACATCTCCAGTTTCCTCTTGGGCAACCCCGACCCAGACTCAACCTCACCCACAGTCGCCGCCGTGCGCGCGGCCGCCATCTCCCCAGGGTTCTTCCAGATCACAGGCCACAGCATTTCGCCTTCACAGACGTCTCAGTTCTTTTCCGCCCTGCACCACTTCTTCAACCTCCCCCAGGCCACCAAAGATGCAATTGCGCAAGACATGCAGGTCTCGCCCCGCGGGTACGAGCCTCAGGGGGTCCAGCGCTTAGAACAAGGGATTGATGATGTCCCGGAAACGAAGGAGGGGTTTGTCTGGGGCAGTGAACAAAGCCCCACAACGACGACGACTAACCCAATGGCTCGGGGTCCCAATAGGTGGCCAGTCGAGGCAGAAGGATGCCCTGCATTCCGGTCTGAGATGATGCGTTTCTATGACAGCTGCGTATTGCTGGGACAGGCGCTGCTACGCATCCTGGCTCTTGGATTGGGGCTGCCCAGGGAATATTTTGATGCGCTGGTGGAAGGGGAAAATGCTATGATGACATGTAGAGCGCATCGGTACCGGCCCAAACCTGTGGGGGACGCAGGGGAGACGAAAGGTGTTGGCGCGCACACCGATTTTGGGGCGTTGACGCTTTTGATGCAGGATGACGTCGGTGGTCTTGAGGTCTTTAACCGTGCGTCCCAGACGTGGCATCCCGTGCCCCCGCTCGTGGATGCGCTGGTGGTGAATCTGGGGGATCTTATGGGTGAGTGCCCAGATGGTACCTGAGGACGGGAGGAAGGGGGGACGCATGCAGTGTCAGCCAGTAGGCTAACGAGAATTTTCACCGTGGAAAGCGCGGTGGACCAACGAAAAATACTCATCGACACTTCACCGGGTTGTGTCTCCAGTGGGGGATAAGCCCCGATACAGTGTGGCCTGGTTCCTGATCGGCGATCCCGAGTATGTGGTCGAGTGCCTTCCGCCATGTCGTGAGGAGGGGCAGGAACCAAAGTACAAGCCCATTACTGTGGGCGAACACCTCCTGAATAGGGTGCGCGAGACCTATTCCAAGTGATTTGGATCCCAAAAGCATTAGAATTACTGGTAGTGAGTACTATAAGAATCGGAGGTTGGATGACCCGAGACACGCTCGCTTCATTTTCGCTTACATTTGAGGTCGTATGAACAGGGTACGCCCCGATAATCTAAAATTATCGTTTAGCCCCATTTACCCCCCTACCCAGTGGGACCTACAGAGGAAGCGTGGTATTTAATATCCTCGGTGAAGGCTGTGCTGGAGGCTGAGAGTCTAGATTCTGCTGCACAGTGTCGGACAATGTTACAACGACTTACCCCGGCCTATGGGGTTCTTCGATCTTCAGAAACTTGCCTCTCCGGTCTGCACACATCCTGGCCATTCATTTGGGGTTGAAACCATCGATAGTATCACAATCTAGAGACTCTTCCCGGATTACTTTCAGGTCCTAGAGTACCTGCTTCAGCTGAACAGCACTTTGTGAGGCTCTTGAAGCTTGTTAGGAGCAGCGCCGTGTATAAATATGCCCTGAAGTTTCCAGTCTGTCGCGGTGATCTCTCTTTCGTGTTTCAAGGACCCAAACTGTCAAGAGCACTAATCCGCTGTTTTGAGCCTTTAGCTGCTACAACCTGCCAATTTTCATCATGAAGCTCCTCTCCATCCTTTCGTCCGTCGCCTGCCTCGCCTCGGTAGCACTTTCTGCCCCCGCCCCCGAGAAACGCGCTCCCGACGCGCGCGTCGATGCCGGTGGCGATTGGGTCAAGGGCAGTGCCGAGTGGGACTGGAAGACGGCGCACACCCTCAAGAACGTCAAGTTCGGTCTATCTGACTATGATTGCAACCATGACGTCTACATTGAGTTGCTCGGGTACACGAAGACGTCTGGAAGCGACTATGACAAGGTAGCCAAGAGAAGCATCACGTCGGGATGCAATGGCAAGCATCAGTCGTGGAATCTCGGCGAAGTCAGCGGGTTCGTGCCTACCTCCTCCCTTATCTCAATATTCAGAAACTAATCGTGCCTTTTTCTGGCGGCAGGAACGACGCATATCCGAGATGGGGAATCCGAGTCTGCAGGTCCGATGCCGGGAAGGACACCTGCTACTCCTCTGGGAAGAAGAAGAACCCCAAATACTAGAAGACTACTATCTAGCTGCCAGGCCATGAAATCGATTGAGTATTATTCAATTCCTGAAGGGGTGGCTGTGAAAATTCTTGAATGAGCGAAGCCTGTCCGCCTGCCTACCTACGTGTCTGCCAGTGAATCTTTACGTATTTATAATTGAACAGGGCAATCTTCATTGTACTTTGCACGTGTGCTTTTCCCGCCATACAAGGTGACCGGGGCAGCGCTGATTCAGCATGAGGCGGACATAGCTACTACAACGAGCGCAAGTGCGGGTTAGATTCAAGTTAACTAGGCACAGAACGACAATTTGAGGCGCGTGGCCTGCCAGGTGGAGGAACTATTTAAGAGGCCGGGTAGCATACTGATTGATACCGTGGCAGGGGTACAAAGGCCAATTCTCAAAACATTAGATCGGCAACAAGCGGATGCGGTGGTTTTACGTAATTGTAGTACCCTCTCTGAGTTGGACCTGGTGCTAGACCCTGAAAAGGCTCTGGTTTCGATTCGCTTGTTGCCACTTCCTTTTTGTCGATATTCTTTTTAGCTTTACTGACGTGCCCGGGCTACTCGGTGTGTTGGCGATGGCTTGGCTGGGACATATTCTCGATCGAACAGCTCCTGCCCTTTCTTGACTGATTGCTTGTATATTTCCAGGTGTCTTGCCTCTTACTGCCGCTGCCAGTTACCTCCGCTGTGTGGTAAGGTCAGGCCAACCGGCTGCTCGTGCATAAATGGTGGCTCCGCAAGATAGCACGGCGACTAAAATGGGATCGACATTCTTCAACAGGCACGAGCAGGCAGCTCCTTCCCCGACAGGTATTCTATGTAATTAGTTATCGTTTTCCCACGTATCCGGTAAAATCTTGTACGTGTTTGATCATATCGCTTGAAGCGTCTGGTCATACCCTTCTAGATATCTGACTAACCCGTCAACGCATCTAGTCACACCATTTCACACATCCGGTGATACGTTTCCACCAGTCCGACCGTACGTGTCTGCGCATATTGCAACGCCTTTCCTGCATCTAAAAATGGCGTGTCGTGCATCTAACCCTACCTTGTTAGCCATCCAATCCTGCCTCTCCGCGCCTCCGGTCATGGCCGAGCAGGCGTCAGTGCACCCGGGGACAAGGGTCTCCACGTCGGGCGGGGCCGCCGCCGACCTCACGGTATGGTGGGACCAACCGGAAGACCGGGACCCGGAAAATCCCAGGAACTGGTCCTCCTTGAAGAAATGGGCCAATGTGGTTGTTATTTCGACTATCAGCTTCCTGGTGTAAGTCATTGGCCAATCGCACTCCTTCACATGCAGAGCTGACCAATTAGACCGCTCGTGTCAACAATGCTCGCGCCGGCCGTGCAGCAGGTGATGGAAGACTTCGACACCACGTCGACATTGTTTGCAACGTTCTCCGTCTCCGTCTTTGTACTGGGATTTGCCTCTGGGCCCCTCCTCCTCGCCCCCCTCAGTGAGATGTACGGACGCGTGATCGTGTACAACATCACGAACGTGGGCCTCCTCGGCTTCACCATCATGTGCGCCCTCTCAAAGACCGAGGCTATGCTCCTGGCCGCACGATTTCTGTCTGGATTTTCCGGCGTTGCTACCATCACCATTGGATCGGGAACGATCGCCGACATGATGCCGAGAGAAAAGAGAGGAAAGGCCGTGTCGGTTTGGTCTGTGGGCACGATTCTCGGCCCGATGGTAGGTCCCATCATCGGCGGCCGCGTTACCGAAGTTCTCGGCTGGAGGTGGATGTTCTGGATTCTTTCCATCGCTGTGAGACCCCTCTACGTCCCCTCTACGTCGTGAACTTCCCCCTAACCAACCCAGATCGGCGTCGTCACCACCATCGCCTTCCTCATCCTCCGTGAAACCAACCCCGTCGTCCTCCTCGAAAGAAAAGCCGCCCGCCTCAGAAAATCCACCGCCAATCCCAACTACCGCTCCAAGCTCGCCCCAGACGTCACCCCCGCCGAGCACTTCAAGCGAAGCATCATCCGCCCAACCAAGATGCTCCTCTTCTGCCCCATCGTCACAATCCTCTGCATCTATGTCGCCGTCCTCTACAGCACCCTCTACCTCCTCTTCTCGACCTACTCCTTCGTCTACAAAGACGTCTACCACTTCTCGATCTCATCCGCCGGCCTGGTATTCATCGCCGGCGCCCTCGGCACCCTCATCGGAATCCCTTACATCGGAAGCATCAGCGACAGGACCCTCCGGCAGCGAAAAGCAGCGGGGAAGACCCTCACGCCGGAGGACCGCTTGCCGCTGATTGTCACTTTACCAGGGGCGCTGACCTTCCCTATCGGGCTGTTCATCTACGGCTGGAGCGTCGAGTACAGGCTGCATTGGATTGTCCCGCAGATTGGTACGGCCGTGACGGGGTTTGGGTCCATCTTGACGTTTATCGGGATTCAGACCTATCTCATGGATGCGTTTGAGGATTATGCGGCGAGCGCTGTGGGCGCGAATGCGGTGTTGAGGGGGACTACGGCGGCGTTGGTTCCGCTAGGCGGCCTGGAGTTGTATCATGCTCTGGGGTGGGGGTGGGGGAACAGTGTGCTGGCGTTTGTGGCGTTGGCTTTGGCGCCGGTGCCGATGCTGTTGGGTGCGTATGGCCATAAGATTCGGGTGATGGAGAGGTTTCAGGTTGAGTTGTGATGGCCTCATGAGAAGTATGGGTATTGTCGGCATCGATATTTGGGGGGTTTGAACCATCGTGGTTACGAGTATCGGATTTTTAACATCATCACAAGTACTGGGATTATCGACAGGGGGGATGTCAGCATCAGAAACCTGAGAATCATTAGAGGAGGAATTTCTAATGGAGAAGTACTATTTCAGTGGCCACCGGCACAAAGGGTTCTTTGTCGAGTTCAAGTTGCAAGCGTTGGGGTTTACAGCATTGGCTTATTTACCTAGTATGGAGAAAGGGATCATCAGGACTGGCTTTTTGTACTAGTATCGGGAATGGGATTGTCAACATCTGGAGATTTACAAGCACCATGAATTAAGCATTAAGTACAGAAGGAATATCTGCTAGAAGAGAAGAGAAAATGATCCTCAAACAACTGAACTCAACGATGAATTCCGACTCATGCTTCCGAACCACTATCCCTTATGACTTACTCCCCCTTCCCCTTCCCCTCCTCCTTGCCCACCGCGCCAAACCTCGCAATCAACTCCCCCCTCTCCACCCCTTCCAGCCCCAACCTTCCTAAATTCCTCCCCTCTTCCAAATACCTCTCTCCCATAACCACCTCCGCCAGCATAGCACCCGCCCTAATCACCTCCGCGTCCACCCCCAGCCTCTCCGTCAGACTGCACCAACACACCAGCAAATCCCGCACATCCTCCGTGACATTGCGATGTGCCATCGCCCCCGGCACCTCCAACTTGTTATGCGGCGGTGAGTTCCTAACCAAGTCAACGAAGTCCTCGAAGGCCTGGGCGCAGCACTCATTTGAGATTTCGACAGCGGTTTGGAGGTCGATGCCGAAGGCGCGTCCGATCTTGATGCGGACTTTGTCGAGGGCGGTCATTGCGTTGGCGACGGAGGGAGTGAGGCTGTTGTGGTAGAGGAGGAAGGTGTCGGAGGGGGAGGGGGACTCGATGCGGCCTGTGTTGAGGAGCATCAGGAGCGGGTGGAAGATTCCGTTGATGTTGGAAAGGCAGGACTCGAGTATCGAAGGGTACTAGCGGAGGGAGGGCGGAGGGGAAGAGGGCGGTGATTTCGGTGAGCAGGGCGGCGGGGAGGGGGGCGTTGGGGGCCACGAGGATGAGGGACTTCTTGCCGAGGATGATGAGGTCGCCTGGGGAGGATGAGGGCATGCGGCAGGAGTAGGGGAGAGGTTGGTCTCGAGGATGTAGCCGGTGTTGATGGAGAGGTTGGCGGCGATGAGGGAGAAGAGGTTCCCTGGGATGGCGATAATGGCGTGCTGGAGGAGGCAGAAGGGTTTAAGTTCGCGGAGGATGGTGTCTTAGCCGGTGGAGGGGACGGTGAGGAAGAGGATTTTAGAGAAGGAGATGGCCTCGGAGATGGAGGTGGTTACGCGGATGGTGGTGAGGCCGTTGATAATGCCGGTGATTCGGAGGTAACCTTTTTCGATTACGTGGCTTGCGTGTCCGAGGTGGGTTGGGTGCAAGTAGACCAGGACGTCGTGGCCTCGGCTCTGGAGATCGGCGGCGAGGGCGAAGCCAACGGGCCCGGCGCCGATGATGGACACGGTGAATTGCGGAGTGGGCTCCATGTTGCTGGCAAGATTCGTAGAGACAATGGGAACTCAGGGGCTGCACGTTCTGCTTGCTGCAGTCGTGCTCAGGATTCGAGAGGTTGACATTCAGTCAAACGTTTGCGCCTAGATAGATGCACAAATGCGGCGTAAATACGATATGGCAACAGTCGTAGATCTATGAGCTGGGTGGCCTGCTGTCATGAAACCCAATCATCTCGCGGTCCGGAGTCCCAAATCGGGAGATTCAAGTGATGCCCCGCTGGCCCTCACCGCTGCAGGGTAGATCTTGAGACGGAGCAAACAGCTTCTCAGCCATATCCACCCTCAGCCCATCGCTGGCGCAGCCCGCAACCTGCTTTGTAACCTCATCCACCATTCCACCTGGCGCACACACCAGAGCTGCTGTCTGCTGACAATAATCTGCCGCACCTCCTAGAACGGATGAACTGTCCATGCTCCCAGTCTTCACCGCCGCTGTTAAACCGCCCCCAGCCGTAATTTCAGGGGGACAAACCCCATGTTTAGAGGTCTTCAACCGCGCAGCACCGCCGGCAAAAGCGGCGCACCAAAGCAATTACTCCGTCCCCTCTAAGTCGTTCCCTGCGAATCACGCTCTGGTGGGCATGACTACCGCCCGAATCTCTCACAGTCTGCGACTGGACCCAAGCTATGTCACCTCTCGTGACCGATTGCATGAATGTCATCCACCTCTCCATCACCGCCGATTGTTAGCGTCTCGCTCATATCCGTCATGACGCTCGGCGCGCCTCTGGCCCCTCCCATCGTCCGCAACCTCCTCATGTCATCGACGTCAGGCAACCCGCCCAGCGTATCCCCATTTTCGGCCGAGGCACTGTAGCTGGAGGGCTCTTTGGGAGCATAATACGTCTGCTCCGGCGCCTGAGGGAACTGTTGCGTAAATCCGTGTTCTTCTTTCACAAGTGGGTACGAGTTGCCGGTCGCGGGACTCGAGTCTGGTTCGAGCTGTGTCAGTTCTTGGCTTGAATCGCGATGCGCCGCGGGTGCTTGGGCGAGCGGCGCCGCTGCGTCGGCCCTCCTGCGCCGTTTAAGCAGGATGAAGGCGCCGATTACGATGGTGATGAAGAGCACGCTCGAGGCTGCGATAAGCCCGATTGCTTTGGGGGATAGGGCGGCAGGCGCGTCTGCGGGCGAGTTGGAGGGGTTCACGCTTGAGTCTGTGTTGCTGGAGCCTGAGGCCTCTGTTGACGTTGGGCCGGAAGTACCAGGATGAGACGAGGCTTTCTGACCAACAGCGGCACCAGTTTCGGTGACTGTTGTCGTAAGGGGATTTGGTCAGCCGTTGACGGTCGGCGGGGCTGCATCGGCGCCAGAAGATGCCGACTCACCTTGGTTCCAAGCTCCATATTCGGCAGGTAGGTACGTTCCAGTGAGGCCCTGGGACTCCCCAATATTGCAGTAATAACTTGTCGCATACGGTTTGTCATCCGAATGAGTGGAGGAATGGTACCACCATTGGGTTGCGCAGTAATAATTTCCAGCACTTGCATTTATGTGAGATGAGTAGACGAACAGGAGCTGCCCAGGGAGACTCACCACACCAATACACCAGGCGGCTGCACACAAGAAGCGCACGGAGTGCCCAAATCACTGCAAGATGTCGGAATCACTGTTCCTCCTGCCGAATGACATCCTGCGTAGCGCTTTCCCTCGACCGTGTTGGTGGTAACAGCGCACGTGGATGCGCCTGAACACGACACGACTGGAAGCTTGAGAGGTCAGTTTTGTGCGCCCGTCGAAAAAAACAGCATCTTGACAAACGCACGCGAACTTTGGGGGACAACTTCTACACCGCATATAGTTCCCGCGTCGGCTCTGCGCAGGAGCGCGGGGGCGTCCGTCGGGAGGGGTGAGGCCGTGATCCCCATGGCTTCGCTTGCTACGCCGGTGCGAAACGTCGAGATGCGAGGGGAGACAACATCGAAAGCGCGAAAGGGGCATCCTGTTTAGG
>Ga0247770_1001214_pt1 | contig 21571 bp, 14 predicted proteins | sample UWRJL136409B6_FD_179943 | JGI IMG/M metagenome (GOLD analysis project Ga0247770, IMG submission 179943) | Plant litter microbial communities from Arlington Agricultural Research Station in Wisconsin, United States - UWRJ-L136-409B-6 | ecosystem: Environmental > Terrestrial > Plant litter >... | reverse complement strand
TTTGGAACACCCCTGCCTTTGGAACACCCATTCCCATATATAACCCTGAAAACCAGGGTCACGTAATTAATTAAGCGAAATTACCAGATAAAAACAAAAACCTGCTTAAAATACTTGACTAGTAGTTTACTAGGAGTATATGTTTATTTTATTCTTTGTAGCTACCTATTATAGTTTTATTCAATGTTAAAGTTCGAGGCTTTCATTTACTAGTAAATCCTATATATAACCCTAGGATTTATTTTTCTTAAATAAAAGCTTTATACTAAAGTTTAAAATTAAGCAAATAATATTTTATATTATTAAAAGGTATTATTTAAGCAAAACTTAGTTTATATATATAGACGTTATGTAATTAAAATAATAATTAAAAGTGAAAAAAGCTCCTATATAAAATTTTCAGGCTTTTTATATTATCGGAAATATAATTATAAAATATATAGTTTATAGTTATATAAGATATAATATTAGATGCTAGTAAAATTCTTGTATTTAATAATATTTATTACATATTTATTTATTAAGTATTATGTAAGTAATTATAGGAGAACAAATTTTAGGGTTATGTATGGGATTTGCTAGTAAACGGAAATTTTAAACTTTAACAATAAATAAAACTATAATAAGCAACTAAAAAGAAAAAATAAATATATACCCTTAGTAAACTACTAATAAAGTATTTTATGCTGATGTTTTGTTTTGCTTAGTAATTTCGCTTAATTAATTGCGCGACCCTGGTTTTCAGGGTTATTTATGGGAATGGGTGTTCCAAAGGCAGGAGTGTTCCAAAAGCCCCCCACCTGACTTAAGGCAGTTCGACTTCAACCTACCTAGGTTGAAGATCAAGGGAAATCATTGAATTTGGGCAGTTTGCTCTACCGACACAATCATAAATGCAGTGCCCACTCAGCCAGTGAAAAAACATGGCTTCCAACTGTTTAAACCACCCATGATTGTTGTTACGGCAGGCCATATCTCATTCCGACAGGGCCTATCTGCATTCTGAAAAGGCCTCTTTGTATCCCGAAAAGGGCTTTCAAGATGCAGTCGAGGCTTGTAATGTGGCAAGCCCAGGCCTCGCTGTCCCGTATGAGGATTCCAGCAACGACTTTCGGGAGGGGGAGAAGGAGGGTCCCCTTCTTTTGGCGTTATCTGGAACTGGCGAGAACCATCTTCTTGCCACAAGATGCTTAAGGTAGGTAGTTATACAAAATTGATCACGCGAAGCTCAACTGCCTGTTAAACTCTTCAAGACACTGGCGGGGCTGATCTATGATAAAATGCGAACATATTCGCAACTCCATTGCATTTTTTGAAGTATTCGTTCCGAAGTGAGCCGCGCGCACGAGCTGTAGGCACAGAACCCGAAGACACACAACCGGGGATAGGCAAGATGGGGGTAAATGGGCCCGGCAGCCGTTGGGCGCTCGGAGCCGGGGCTGTAGGCCCTTCACCATTATGAAAGATAGAAATGAAGAAGGGGAGGTACGCTATGGCCAGAAAGATCAAGAGATCACAAGGTGAACTTGTTGACAATTAAGGAATATTCCAATAAGATCAACGTCATATTTCAAGACGATTCATGCTGCCCAGGCATAATCGAACCTGGTTCTCAGCATTGCTAGATGCCGTTTCTCGAGACAGTTCTCGATCACCGAGCACCACGAGCCCCCAGAAAATGGAGACGTCCCGACAGGAGTTCGTCTTTCGAGGGCTGAGGCTCACCTTTCCGCAAGCGGCATCACAAAACACAGGCACCCTAGATACACTACACTTACGCTGAGCCCATTTGATCATTTTCATACATGTTTGTTGTGAAATTGTTGTAAACCTGGCGTAGGAGTAAACTAAAACGTCAGACTGCTCAAACAAATTCTCAAAATCTTGTCACATCTCACTTTCGAACACCAGGCCGCCTGTTTCCTATCCACGCGTTGATGGCATATGATTGAATTCCCGCCCCATCTAAGTAACCACATTCCAAATTGCCTCCGGCAAGCCGAGGGAATTATAATCATCAAGCCCTGGATTCAGTCAGCGCTGTCCCCTCCCACACGAGTTCAAAGTACCACAAGAAAATCACTTGCAGCTATCACTAGGCTTCTTGAAGTCAAGATAAGCACAACACTAGTTCCCCGTCTGAATACCCTGCATCTTGAGCGTCAGACCCTTCCCTGTACCAAAATGTCAGCATCTGCCCCCTTCCCTACTCGAAATCTCAACCCCGGATGGAGAGCCGTGACCTTGGAGCTCTGCGCGTAATTCTAGTTCGCCAGGCCGTCTTGTATACCGTGTACTACATTTCGCCGCTCACGCCGTCGAAGCCGAGGTTTAGGAAGATGGGCGCCGCGGTGGTGGCTGCCGTTGTGGCGCGGAAGAAGAGCACAGCGGTCCAAGAGTTGGAGAAGTTCTCGGCGAAAGTGCAGATGGTGCAAGTGGCGGTCTTGGCGATGTTATCATTCATGGCAAGGTCTTCTTTGCCCTCGTTGAGAAAAAGCCGAGCCTGCGGTCAAGACTCTGGCAGGTGAGGTGAAGATCCCGTCCACATGGGAGAACAAAAACAGGAACTGATCGATTGCCTGATGAGATTTTGGGGATACCAGGGGAGATATCAAAACCTAGATACCTGAATCTCGATAATCAGCGAGCTCAACTGAAGGTAGATGTAGGTCTCGCAGCGTGGAAGCCACGCCTCGATGAACGCATATCGCTCATTAGAGGTTGAAGTTGGCTACCTGGGAAGACCGGAAACCTTTCATTGTGCAGACCTCGCTTTTTGTGACCAGGTAAGGAAGATAGGTCGTGATTTATTCGCCTAGAAGTACAACTGCTGAATCCTGAGAGGACTGCGATGAGGTCCAGGTCATGTGCTGTCACCCTGCATAAGTCTTGGGGTCTTGTGGGCCGGGGTACAGACTCGGGGCGAAAGAAAAGTTTCCTGCGTCATTTGGGAGTTGGGCACGTGGTACGGCATCTCGGAGAAGATTTGGATACCATCGGCATACACAGAGCTTCGTCATTTGACATTTGACACAGTCAATGCACTGCTAAGTGACAAGAAGGGGCGCTTCTGATGGAAAGACGGGATGAAAGGTCACGACATGTCGATGCTGGCAGGATGCAGTGTCAAGCCGCCATCATGGGAAGCGGGCAGACGGAGGTGAAGAGAATCTACGGTTGTTTTATGTATGTCTATGACAGCCGTGACACCATCGAATCGCTTCCACCGGCTGGTTGTCTCTGGCTAGACTACTGCAATCCCCTATCATTACACGCCTGCCAATCTTCAATCCTTTTTCCCGTCCACCGATGCGAGAGGGCTGCCCAGGCTATTGTCTCCGAGAGAGACATTCGCCACCGACATTATTTAGTACGCGTAGAGGAGGAGGAAGGCAACCATGAGTGCGAACAGGCCGGTAGCTTCGGCGAAGGCGAAGCCAAGAACGGCGTACGAGAAGAGCTGACCTGAAAGCACGAGACATGTCAGTGGCCGGTCCCCAGGAGTCAATTGGCGGTCAATGCTTACCTCGCATGGCGGGGTTGCGAGCAACGCCGTTGATGAGAGCAGCGAAGACGCTGCCGATACCGACACCAGCTCCGGCGAGGCCCATGGTGGCGAAACCAGCACCCTGCATCTTGGCGGCGGTCAGGATGGCAGCGGCCGTGGACTCGACGACGACACCCCGCTTCTGCATAGCATTGCGGACCATGGAGTTGGCGAAGTTGTTGCGGCCGCCATTGAGGAGGAGTCCGCTGCGAGCAGCAGCTGGCTGGCGGACAGCAGAGAGGATGGAGCTGGGGACGCGAGCTGGAGGGAGATGGGAAATAAATAACGCGTCCGGAGCAACGGGAGTCGACACCTGTCCGGAGAGAACTTACCCTGCGACGTCGACAACATACGCTGCTGCGCACCCACACGGGCGACGGCGCCAGTCGCTCTGCTTGCGGCGAACATCTTGTCAAGCTGGTTTGATGGTGGGAGGATGAATGGTTGGAGGGAGAGACAGAATTGGAGTGTGTGGTTTTTGGAAGTCTGTCGGAAACAGGCGGAAGAGGGGAGGAAAAGAGAGCCAGCGGGAGAGGGTGGCTGACTGGCTGTGTGCGAGGGGGCTCGGGGTGTAACAAGGTGATGCCGCAGGAAGCAACCACCCTTGCCAGCCAATCAGCGGGGCAGACCGGGATGTACGGGTAATCATATTCGTACTGTACCAACGCTTCCAAGCTTGCTCATTCCAGTTGAGATCGAGATGTTCCTTCCAATTGACAGAGCTTACGAGGGTTTCCCATCAATTGGAGAAGGCGATCTTACAGATAGACTTGCGGTTGAGCTTCACATCGAAGCAGCTTGCCCGAAAACCATTGCCTTACAGCCCGTGGAGTCGCTGGCGGAGACTGTCGCGTCGACCCCCCGACCGCCGAGCCAGCAAGCACAGTGTTGACTCAGTTTCCCCCACGGGGAAGCAAGGGAAGGCGCGAGTGACCAACCAATTTCGGTCTGGTCTGCATCGGCAGGTTTGTGGGGTGAAGCCCGAAGGAGACGGTCAAAGCGTCATGCTCTGTCGCCTTTTGTGCCGCTGGACCCCAATTGCTGTGCAAATTTGCCTGTTCCTTGCAGGAATGTCGGCCAGCTTCGTGTTCTGGTGAGCGACACCGACGACATTCCAAAAACTCGAGAAAACGGCCAGGAAATCGCTGCGATGCTCGATCTTGCCGCCCTCACCCCCTCAATTGCGGGGGAGGGCTGACTGTGGGACTCGGTCGCGCCCGACAAGGACGAGGGTCAACTGAATCTGGGGGAACCAGGGCTGTCGTGTCCACTTCGCGCCCTCGTCTCGCTAGCTTCAGCGCTCAGGCCAGATGGCTGAGGTCCACCAGCAATCCACATTTCACCTCACGCCCTGGGATTGGGATGAACCGGTCAGTAATGGGATTCTTTGTCGGGCAATTGTTTCTCAGTGACCATTGATGATTTGCCTGTCTTTTTCATCTTTTACCAGACTCTGCGACCGCCTGAATCTTGTTTTTTTACGACCTGGTGGGCAGACCGAAAAAACTTCCAGGAGGCGTTTTTCCGCAACTCAATCTCCCAGTGAGCGGGCTCTCGGCTCGCCGACCCTCGGCAAAACAGAAATCGTGACGCTGACAATCCACGGACCCGATCTTTCCTTGCCATTGCTGCTATTCTGTGCCATTGCATTGCATATGCATCTGGGGCTTGCCAGCTAACGTCAGGAGCTCGAGCAGGGTCGCGAAACGACTTGACCGTGCAAGAACAAACGCTCGAGCCAAGAATCAGCGAGGCAGAAGCGACCCTCACGCAGATGTGGAAACAACACGCGCAACGTCGATGCATCACTCCGGTAGTCGAAACGTAGGTAGCGCTGCATCACCTCGCTCCTCGAGACTCGGCATTACTTTCATATGCTATGCGCCCTGGTCACCCGGCCCGGATTCCTCGTGGCAGCAATCTCCAACTCTCGATCTTGGTCTGGGCGAGCGAGGGTGGGCATATTTCAAGGGCCCTGGTGGCGTTACCATTCGAGGAGGACAGTGGCACTCTGACCAAGTACCCCATGTACGGGTTCGGGTGGTAGATGCGAATGGAGAATTCGCTGGGCACGCTTCCTTTCCTCGAGAGGCGGCCCCCTCTTGGCCCCTTGGGCTTTGGGATCACGGTGACGTCCTCGGACGGTACAGATATACCTAGAAGAGCCACTGCGTGCTTGAAACTTGCCATCAAAAAGCCCTCGGGGAGGATCGAATGATGCTGTTTCGCCGAACAGCAAGCTTCGGTTGATGGCGTTTCTCGACTTCAGGTCCCTCTGCACTTTCGTATTGACACGTGCTGGCTAGAAGATGCGTTGCCCATAGTCAGAGTAGTCTCCTTGCTGACCTGCAATATCGGCGAATCCGCGGTGCCCCGGTTTGGGTGCTACAAGGCAGCTGGTTGCTATGGTAACGATAGAAAAGCGACTGGTGGCAAGGGACAAAACCCATCTTTCGTAGAAAGCCCCAGAGGATTAGCCTGATGGTATCGATGACTGTCTTTATATTTTGTAGCTAGGAATATGATCCAAGAATTCGGCCAATTTTAGCCCTTTCCATATTTCTGCAGTCAACAGACCAGGACAGGACTCAAGAGCTTTTGCCACGGAGGCAGATCTCAAGAGGGAAACGGTATTGTGGTCCGTTTTTGCAGCTGCCTAGTTAGGTATGATCTCACAAACACACAGGTGGAGTCACATAGGTAGGACACATCGGACTTGGGGTTTCGTCTCATACTTTGTTATGCCCAAAATATAAGTAGGACCAAGTTCAGGTGACTTCCGTTTCTTGGCTAGATCATGGGGGAATCCTGGGGGTCTGGAGGAGGCTAGACTGGTATAAGAAGGTGAAGATAGAACGAGAATATTAGCATATACGGTAACTTTCAAACTGCACTGACGTCTCAATAGGTGTTAGTAGAAGATAATGGAGATCTCCCAGTCAAAACCTGTGGTTATCAATCTTGATCGAGACAACTGGGCGGCGGCTGAATATGCCAGAAGGCCACCTCTAACGATAAAAGCCAATCGACCGATGCTCGTCTGACCATTAGCCAACCCCTTGCCAACCTTCGATGTCCATGGTACCTAAGTTAGTGACGACACCAAGCCCAATGGCAACCGGTGGATATTGTTAGGGCAAAGAGTTGAACGAGGGCTGTGTGGGCAAGGAAAGAAGGTTGATCGAAGGCTTAGCAGGGCGCGAGCTCGGCCAAGGATTGATCGGGACGAACATCGTGCAAGAGTACTACCCACACTCTGTGATGTTTTCGATTCCCAGGCGGCCTTCAGTTAACCTCGCTTCAGTCGACCGCCCATGAATAAGCCCTGATTGATTTCGCATACATCATCTGCGCGTGCTATAACTTTGCACGCACCTCTTATAGTGCCTCTCAACGTGGCCGTGGGCCAACCATCATCACTTCCGCCGACCTGAACCTCAGAGTAACGCCCCAGCCAGCACCCCACATTATCACATTCGACCAACGCAATGCTTCAAAGTAAAATCATAATCTTCATTGATGTTCATAAGTCCTGTATGCCTTGAGCCTTAGACCAGCACAAACCGTAGCTTTTCTAACCCGAATCCGCAAAACCCAATGCTACCTACACTCCACACTCCCGTGTTCCCAGACTACTCCGCATCCAGCGGGCACCTTGGCGGTGTATCATTAACTTGAATACCTCCACGCTTCTTCTGCGTGCTATCGGGCATGGGGAGCGCCCAACCGCCCTCACTCTCAGGCGTAGCAAGCCACAAGCGGAGCAGGTGTCTCCTGGGTGCTGGTGCCGGGTAATCTATCATCATTGTCAGCATATTCTGTGAAAACTGTGAACAGACAGTAAAACTTACCCTTGTACTCCGTCCTGGCGTGCAGCAAGTGCGCGTTGCTGACGAACTGAATATCTCCCACCTCCAGCACCATATGCAGCGACAACCGCTGGCACGTCTCCTCAAGAATGCGCATCGCCCTCAGCTGCTCCTCGCTGAGCGGTGGGATCAACCCCGCCTCGCTGAACCGCGTGAGACTCCTGACATAGTACGGATCCCACTTGCAGTACACGCGGCCCTGGCCACCATTCTCAAGGTACACCACGGGCTGACGAACCCAGCCGTCCTGGCCGTGGCTGACCTCGCCCTTGCGGTCAAAGTACCATATTGGCTTGGTCAGTGTCTCTGCCACGTCAGGGTGCTCTTTTTGCAATGTGTTCCACACGTTGTGGACGCTGACGATGTCGCTCTCGCCGCCCTCAGCAGCGCGGTGGACGCATAAGAGGCCAACGATGTCACCGTCGTCGGCGTGGAAGAACTGGCGCGCCGTGGTGCGATAGATGCGCACGGCGTGGATCTGGGTCGGGTCGTCACCGACGTCCTTGACGTGGCCGAGAACGTGGCCGCGGCCGTTCTGGGAGACGAAGTAGCCGAGGTAGGTGCCGAGGCCCATGTAGGCGGTGGCATTCTTCTGGGGAGACCATACGTCGGCGGGGAAGCGCTTGAAGAGGATGAAGCCCTTGCCGTTGAGGAGGTCCTCGCGGAGGGAGGCGAGGACGGGGCCGAGGGTGGGGAGGGGGAAGTTGGACTTGGAGATTCCTGTGAGGGGGGTGCCGGCGGCGATGAAGGCCTCTGCTGTGGCGGAGAGCTCGGCAATCTCGGCGTCTGTGAAGGGGTGGACCCAGCGCTCCGGGTTGTTGACGTACTCCTCCCGCCGCCAGACGGTGGGGCCGGAGATCTCTGTGGGGAAGTCGGAGTAGGGGCGGAGGCGGTCGTAGAGGGGTGCGTGCTGACCCGAGGTGCGGATACCGTCGGGGAAGACGGAGCGCGGCGCCTCGTCGTTGCGCTTGTTAAGCGCGTCACGACGCGAGCTCTCAGTGGTGTCAACCAGGATTCCGGGAGCCATGATGAGGGTGGTGTGGGAGGTTGTATGTGTGTGTGTGGAAGGCGTGGGGGAGATGCAGCTATGACACAGAAACAATCGAAAAAAGGAAAGGAGAGAGAACCCCCAACAATGCAGGATACTTATAGTCTTGCCGGTGTAACAGTCGTTTGGTACCAAGAAGCAGGGGGAATGGCGCAAGGCGTGCTACTGAGGGGGGTGAGCAACCGGCTCGGAACCACATCTCGATTGTGCCACCGACACTACGCAGAGCTCCCATCGGTGCGGTTGACGGATGATTCGGACGGCAATCATTGGCGATGGCGGTGACCCGAGCGGGTTTCGCCTTTACCGGCGCATTGCGAGCTCAGATCCGCTGATTGCGTGCTTGTCTCGTCAATGACGTGAACGCGCCGCCCCGCAACCCCAGTTGTCACCAACGGGCCACGGAGGGCCTAAAGGGAGTTAACCGAGTGCTAAGATAGCATCGCACCTTGGAAAGATCTATCCGGTAAGTTGGTGTGCTGTAACGGCGTCTAGTGTCTCGGTGAAGCGGCACCGTCGAGGTCCGGGGTTAGGGCTCGTGATGGTTGGCGGGAAATGGTTTCCGCGCTAATTGCAGTCGCACGTCGTATCCAGTCTCGGGAGCCGCAGGAAGCTGCATGAGGTAGATGCTGCTCTGTGAAACAAAGAAGTCAGCTAGAATGTCTCGGCAGAGGGACGACGGGAGTACTCAGCCCGACATCGGAGAAAGCGTGTTTGCGACATAAGCCCGAGGAGGTCAAAGTGTCGTCGATGCATCATCGGGTCCGGGGCGCCAGTGAAATCCATAATATTCAATCCTCTATGCCAGATAAGCCCATGTAACCCAACCACACCCGCATGCTATATATTAGTACGTATGATACATTAGACCACCCTTTTATATCCCGTGTCACGGGAGAAGCCGCTTCAAGGGGTGCGCCTCTGTGTTGAACACGTACTCGTCCAGGCTGATTAGGTCCGGCTCGCCGAAGATGAGGTAGAAGTATTTTAGCGTCTCGCCCAGCCAGAAACTCTCCATCGTGTCGCTCATGGTCGGCGCCTTGTCCGTCACGGTAATGTCCATTAGCGCCGAATTGGCTAGCTCCGTTCGCGTGCTGGAGTCGATGGCGCGGAACATGTCCCATGCGGACTCCATCAGGTCCTTCCGCCCCGTGATGCGGTACAGTATGAAGACGCTCTCAATCGCTTCGGGCCGAAGGTGATACCGCGTGTCGGGGATAGCAGTGAATCCTTTAGGCAGGCGCTTTTGCTCGATGATTGCCTCTGCCTTGTCGGCAGACAGCTTCTCGTCGCTGGTACTGGCTAGCTCCAGGACAGCTTGCACCCACTTCTTCTCCTCCCACTTGCATTGCGTGAGGGATTCACAGGGCACCATGTAAAAGGTTTCAGGCATGATTCCCAGCGGCAGCGCCTTGTATGCCCACACGCAGCCATCCGTGACCTTCTCGCCCTTATCCACATGCAGCTGGTTCTCGACTAGTCGTCCCCCGAGCGCCAAGAGCCCACCGACAAAGCAGACAAGATGCTGACCTTCGGGTCTGAGTTTGGTCTCGGTCTCGCCGCCGCGCGTCTTGGCGTGTACAAGCCCCGAAATTAGGATGTCGTCCCCATTTGGCACCATCGGACGGAAGAGATTGTGGCGGATGGCTGTGTTCATGGCCACTTCGTACATTTCGCGGTACTCAGGTAGCAGACCGCCAACCAGAGCGTACGTCTTGGGGAGATACTCGAACCAGGAGTCAGCCATCGCGCCGAGGGTGTGGTCCGAGTGTTGGTTGAATTTCATCTCCTTGGCATCAACAATGACGGGCCACATGCCGGGGAGGTGTGTTTGGTTCTGTTGCTTGTGCAATGCCTCCGTGATGCGCTGAGAGGCGTCGAACCACTTCGGGTCGCCGGTGATCATCGATAGGCGTGTGAACTCGAGCGAGAAGGTGCCAATCTCAGCGAGGAGCACATGGCTGCTTGCGACCTGTTTCCGGCCGCGGGCTGCGCCATTCATGTCCCAACGGGTGACGGGCATGCGGTTAGGCGTATCGAATGCGACGTAGAGGAGGTCGCCAACCTCAATCGCCTTGTCAAGCAGCCGCTTGTCGCCGCTGAGGTCGTATGCTGCCAGGAAACCGCCGAGGTAGCGAATGTTAGTCTCAAATACGCTGATCTCCTTGAGCTTGGTAGTGTCGAAACTGATGTTTGCCACGGCGGCGACAGCTTCGTTGAATTCGGTTCGCAGGCCCATGATCCAGAGGGTGTCGAGACTGTCGACAAGGGTTGCGCCCCAGCCGCCAAAGGCGTCGCGACGGCCGCCCGTGACAGGCCGGACCTCGTCGCTCATCCATGCGTTGGCGCGATAGGCATTCCAGCAGCGGAGGAAAGCGTCCTTCACGCGCTGCTGTCGGATGAGGCGATTGCCCCGCTCTGTGTCGGACTCGGCGCCGAACTTTTTCTGGACCCTCGGCAATGCCAGGGGTTTTCCGGTGGGGAGCTGCCGCATCGACCCGGCCGGTACGGGGTACTGCGTCTTCAGGCGGCGCCAGCGGGAGTCGGCGGTGGACTCCGTGCCGGATCCAGGGCGGAGACCCGAGCCCGGCAGGCCATTGCGGTACGAGAGGAAAACGAACGTGAACACGAGCCCGGCGAGCAGGTATAAGCCGTTCCTTCTTCTGGTAAGGGCGAACATCTTGACGAACAAGGACCCGCCGCAGTCACCGGAAACTCGTGTTTCTGGGGCTGTGGTCGAGTCGCACAACAGAAAAACATGAACGTTTTTCACGCCGCAGACGCGCTGCATGATGATGGGGCAGCATCGTCAGGCGGTTGGGCAATTTCGAACGCTTGGCCGCCGCTAGCCGAATACAGGCGTTAGCGCAGCTCCTTCCCCTGAGCCAAAGTTCAGCTTGCCAGCTGGCAGCAATCATCATCGGATGGTTCAGATTGCCAGGTTTCTGGGGCTGCGATTGCTCCTGCGCCAAGTGTAGGCGTTTGGGGGCTTGTCCTTGCAGCCACATTGTGGTCAGATGTTGCTGGTCGAGGACCTTTACCTTGTGTAGCTTCTGGTGAATGGGAATCAATTGATTGGACGACAATACCTGCCCCCCGGCCATTCCCGTTTTGGAGGGGGCTTTTTGCATGTTGCTGTCGACAAAGTCCATGGGGGACGGCGCTACTGAGAGAATGTAAACTGCTAACGGGATTCACAGCCTCGAGGCCTCTGGTTCCTACTCGTTGAAAAAACTCGCCCCGCGCGAAACTGAGAGATAAAGGATGCAGAGACTCCAATTTCGTTTTCCTCCCGGAAACCTGCCCCCTCCTATCTTCCACCTTCGCGCCCGCGATCCCTTCTGGTGTCAAATTACGTAATCATTCCTTAGTCAGCCGCTCTGAGAGCGGTTGGGCCGTAATTTAGGGGCTCGCGGTCGTGCGGACCGCTTCTTGAATGAAACACACTTCACGACTTCCAATTACTGCGTTTCTGGTTAGCTGCGTAGAATTCAACATCTGGCCTTCAACATCTGATCTCCACCGGGGCCGGTCACATCGATCAGGCCCCTGCCTTGCTTGCAGTACATCTCCATCACCACCTATCTCAGGCGCGCGGATCCTAAGTCCGCGCCCGCACCATCTCTGACGAAAATCATGGTCATCATTTAATCGGAAAGGAACCATACAACGGACTCTACTCCTGGGATCCGACACTTCCGTCTTCCGCGCTTCCCCCTGACGAACTTGACAGCTGGGTGAGCGATTAGTTGCGGATATTACAGCCGGAGAATTTCTGGGCTCAACTCGAGACCAGCGGTTCCGGTGAGGACGGCTTTTAGCCAATCCTCGGTAATATAGCTTCTGCGCCACCGGATATCTTCAAGCTCCCCTCCCACCACGAACTCAACGTGCTTCCCATACCATCCATCACAAACTCCAACTCTCCCTCTCGGCAACCCGAATTTTGGATTTCTCTAGCTCGCTCCTCATCCCCGATTCAAGCGCCTCACTAACACCCGCCACGCCAAGTTACTTGGAAAATGCTGGCCCTCGCAATGGTACCCCAGCTCAGCCTGGGGTTTGTTCTTGTGCCCTTGGGTCTGAGCGCCCTGCTTCTTCGAGATCTCCTCGCAGCCATGCCGACAAACAAGCGGATACTGTCGCCATGGCGTGTCTTGGTCGACAAAATCCTCAACGAGGTGGCACGACGAAGCTTCCCCTTGATCCCCTAACACAACATCGTTATCCTACCTGTGGGAAGCATTTCGCTGCTGAGCGTCTCAAGTCGGTTACCTCCTGCATGTTCCGTCTGATTGCCGCGCTAACTGACTTCAAGGAAACATCTCAGGCAACGAGTGTCCAATCGACCCGCGCCGTGCAGTCGCTTCCCTTGTCTAGCCCCTGGGTGCGGAAAAGACTACGCAGATAAGGCTAGGCTCGCTCGCCACGCCAATCAGTGCCGCCAGGGAATCAGCGAGGTACATTCTGAAGCGTGTGTGGTCAGTGCTTAGCGTTGCTGCTGCGCAAAGACCTTCCCTCGCTGGGACAAATTTCTCGAGCACTACCGGCGTACCTGTTCCAAACTGGGAGCCGGAGGCCTTGGCCAGTTCACCTGCCGGTGTGGTGATATCAGTGCCAGTATCGAATCTTTTATCGAGCACCGAAAGTCCGAATACAAGTGAGTGGGCCGCCCAAGAAATTTGGAATGAATGCAACTGGGTTTATGCCGAAAGTTTCGGTTGGGGGTCCTGCCAACACCCACCCATCGAACAGGTCCGTCCAAGTTTGTATAGTTGGGGATCATGCCAACACCCTCCTATTGGACTATCCCACCCAAGTGTGTGTAGTTGGGGGCCAGTTGTGTGTGGTTGGGAGCTAGTTCGTTTAGAGGAAATGGTGGTGGTGGATATGGTGTGTTATGAGTGGATATCTCGTTTGATATCATGTTTTTCGTCTGTCGTTATCTGTTGAACAAAGGCCACATTGGCTTGCAGTCTGAGACTTCTCAAATACCAACTTCATTCGCTCTTTCAAAACCTGATTACTTGCGACAAATGTGACAACTTTATAAAGATGAATTGAAGTTGCGATCCTTCGTCTTACTAGTAAGTGTGAAGAAATGAAAAGAGGAGTTAGCAGTGTCAATACAACAATATCGCCTGATAATCCTCCCAAACTTGCTCTCTTTCCTGGGCGAGGATCACCAGCTCATTGGGGTGCATCAGCTCTTCCTTCACCTTGTTGATTTCTAATTCAACTTCTTTCCAAGCGGGACAGATAGGGAGAATTGAGCAACAGTTTTCTTGGAGAGACTCCACCGAGAGATGCAGCTCCTTCTGATACAGGCTCCTCTCTTGCAACTCTTCCCATTTCTGGTACATCTCACGAGCCCCGGAAATTCTTGACTGGAGAAACTGGACCTGTGCTTTTAGACACGGAAGGATGGTGTATCGAAGAAAACTTGCAGGTCCGTCGAGGATTCTCCCGGTAGACATGTCGGACCCCGAAAACACAGGAACGACGGACTGTCGCTGAAGCGAGCCAAAATAGTTCTCCGAAGCAAGGTCCTGCAGAGACGGCATCAAGGTCAACTGCTTTTCGACATACGCCGCCTCCTTTGCCTTGACGTCGACGAATCGTTCCAGATCTGCAACCGATCGAAAGACACGCTCACCCCGCTCTCCTGGCCGCAAGCACCGGTTGACCACCCGCGATATTGCTTCGACAGTCTCCGGATCGAGATCACTAGCATGGAGCTGGGGCACCCAGCGGTCTCCGTACAGGAAACCGGACCAGTCATGCATCTTCATGAAGAAGATCATGCTGCGCTCCATGGGGCTCGGACGATGGCGCTTCTCTTTTTCCTCGAGCTCGGCTTGATTTTGCTTTGCGGCTGCTGTTGATTCTGCTTTCGCTGCCTCTGCGCGTTTGAGTTCCCGCTCTTGTTGGCGCCTCAGACGCTGCTTTTCACGTAATCTTGACTTTCGGCCGGCTGGCCTGTCTCCCTTGGTTGGATGAGAGGCGTTGTCATCAGCGGGGTCACTGGCAGATGCAAACGTACCACTGCCTATGGGCACGACGGGTGGGCTTTTGTCATTTTTGATAGGTTGTGGGGATGAAGACATGTTCTGATCGGCCGCAGTAAACGACTTCAAAAGGGAATTCTGCACCAATTTGGCTTCAAAGACACGACGTGGGCGTTGGTGTTGACGATAACGACGACGACGGGAAGGATCGACCAAGTCCCTGTTCCAGTGGACACACTGTTGGGTGATTGGCTATAGAAACTGGCCCTGGATTATCTCAAGGCAGCCGTGGTGGGTGCCTGACCAACTGAGGGGCCAGTTATGTGAACCAATCATGCATCCCCGAGCGACCGCTGCAGATCGGGCGATGCAGTGCTGCAACCGTGGACCATGCCTGAGAGCCTGCAGCAAAACCACCCAATCCGCGGCCGCGGGCGACTATCCAGCAAGAGCGGGGGCCGCGGGACAGACTCGAAAGCTCAAAGCCAGTCTGCGTGTTCCCAGAGATCTTGGTAGCTGAGCCAGGGACTACGGATCCACAAACGAAGAGCAAGACAGCAAAACGACAGCAAACAAAGCAAGTTGACCACAATGAAAGGGGGATTGGCTATTGGGGAGCTGGCGCGGAGCTCTGCGCCATCTCCGCCATCTCCGCCACCAAACTCGTTAAGTTCACCAAGCTCCTCGGATTGGGAGGCCGAGTCGGTTGAGAACCCCTCACAATCTGCCATTGAACGCGGAAAGCCGGCTCTGAATGCCGCGAGAACCGTGACGTCTGTATCGGCATCATTTGTCGTTGAAGAACTCAGCGACTTTGCAGACAGCGATGGCGACGAACGACTCGATTGCATCCGCCCACACGCCATTGACCAGCCCGAGTCAGACAATAATAGAGGGTCGAGGCCCCAGCGCCCTAAGGTGATCGACCCCGAAGTCCTCTCCGATTTGGCAAAACTCAGCTGCGGCGACACCGACGACACAGACTTTGATGAGGCCGAATACCAGGAGTTCCTCAGGAGATTGCGAGAGAGGAAGAGGAGGGCTCGTATGGGGAAGGGGAAGACGCCTGCAGGGCTAAAGGCGCGGACCTTCAGCGAAATCGCGACACTCGGAAGCGACGACAACTACCAGGTGGACCTGGAGGACCTCCAAGGCTCCCTTCCTATCCAGGAGGCCGGATCAAGTGCCCGCCGTCTTCGTAGGCGGATTGGCGAGCGCCACGAACTCATCTTTCAAGACCCGCCGTTATTTGTTTCTGAACTTGACGAGCCTGACAGCTCGGATGATGAGATCAGCGAGGCACTTGTACGAGAGCTCCCATATTTCGAATATACAGCCATGGAGATTGATTCTGATGGCGGGACATATACCGGCAACGCGCAAGCCAAAGCATGGGCCACGAGCATACCCTCGTTTAAGGGCAAGAATATCGACAACCAGTGGATGGAGTTGGATCGCGACGCAGGATCAGACCATAGCACAGAGGACTCGGACATGAGCGATCTCGAAAGTATCGTGTCTGAAGCCGCCTCGCTTGCGTCGTCACAGAGTTCAGTCCCGACAAGCGTCAACTTGGGTGCGATCGATGAGCTCAGGATGCTTCTTCAAACCAATGAGGCTCTGAAGCCGCTCTATGAGGTGGCTATCTCAAAAGTTGGCCCCGAGAGATTCCACAGAAACTTCGGGCGCCTCCTTGTGAGATATGGTCGGGACCTAGGCACTGAGGCAACTTCAACATTGCAATCCAAAGCCGCACGCTTTGTTCGTTTTGCTGCTTCACGAGTGGCAATGCAGATCAAGGACAGCTTCGTGGACAAGGAAGCTAGAGAACGAAAGAAGTATACATCTAACGCTAAGGTGCTGGGGGCCTATTTTAAATCAATCCAGGATGTCAAGGACGCAAGTGATGGGGACGATTCGGACCATGACCCTGAGGATACTTCACTCCAAACACTTGAGAGCGTCAGGAACTTTATGATATCATCCGCGGCCTTCTCCAATCTTTGCCGCTCGCTGAGAGTCTGGTTGACCTTGGACGACCAAGACGAACATGAAAGCACGCATTATTTTACGATAGCAGAAGCGGGAACCCAAGACACAATCAGGGCCAACGTTCTGACAACAGCCACAACCCCGGATACTGTCCGACCCCAGGAAAAGAGGACAGAGCTTGTAGCCCTTAGTCAAGCTACAGCCAAGGAAGATGTTCTCCTCAAGAGACTATCATTCAAAATCAGGGATGATTATGCTCGGCAAGTAGCATCTTACTGGCTCTTGGACGCCAGAGCAGTTTACAATTGCCTTCGGAATATACTCTCCGGCCTTTGGCAGGCAGAAGTGCCACCTGGTGAGGTCCGGATCTCGTGGACCTGTGTAAGTCCAAATTCAAACATCCAGACTGGTGTATCATAGCTGACTGATGTGGATTCAAAAAACGCAGAGATGTGGCGATGTTCTTAGAATTCAAGTGCCAGAGTCCCAAGAGAGAGCAGCGATAGCTTTTGCCAGACAGGCAGCCGACCCAAATACGAGTACCGTCTTAACCCAGAGACCACATCAGGTTGGCGGACTACGGCTCACTGGTTATGTCTCAACGGTCACAAACACAACCACTCAGGGACCCAGCCGCCCCAGCTTAAGACCACATAGTAGCAACATCTCAGCAAGCACTGATACGACAGCAGGCTCGTACTCCACCAGCGCTACAAGTCGCTCAGCTGCGTCGCGGCCGGAATCTCCAAACACACTCCCTTCCGACGAGGAACTCAGCCAGCCAGAGTCGTTCATCCCGGTCGGGACCAAGAAATTCATGCTCCTCTGTGTTAACACGTCGGGTCCAAGCGGCATCGTCCAACGAAAGCTCGCCAACGTGGACATCACCGACGTTGAATGCGGCGCTGAAATGTTCCAGAGGCTTCGGAACGCATATTACGCGCTCAGGGGGAACCGGAACCCATTTCTCGTCCCGAAATCGATGCACTACGTCAAATTCCAGCTTCTCTTCCTCCAGAAATCTGGAGAATGCATCGGCGCTTACGAAATAAACTCGATCCCTTCCTCCAAGGAGGTCTTCAAGCAGGAATATGCCTTCTCACCATGTCCGCCGCGAATTGGAAAACTGCCTCTCCCTCCGGATATCTTCATGCATGGCTTTCTTGATCCCGGTGATCATCTGGGTCCTATGGCGGTCGACATCCTGCCTAAGAAGCTGTGGTGTCAGCTGAGATGGGACGCCCAGGCGAATGATCGGTATAACGTGCCTGCGGGGTGGGGTTTCTACATCGTCGAAGGGATCAACTGGCCGCTGGTTTCGTGGTGTGCGGCTGTGGCGTTGCTGGGTGTGACGATTCTGACAGTGACTTGGTCGGTCTGGACGGAGGATGTGCAGGGAGGAACCGGACTGGGGCAATACTGCCTGGCTGTGTTGACTTTGTCGGTTTCGGTATGGTTGTTGAAGTACAGTGTGCGGGATGGGCTGTGATGGGTGAGTGCTTGGAGAGCTGGCACTTCAGGAAGACGGTGACTATAACCAGGTAAGAGATTATCCTACTGATAGGCACCAACATACCAGGCTGCCGATAATATCATAGTTCCACTTGACTAATAAACCTAGAGACTTTAGCAAATTTACTCAACACAAACGAAAGGCGCTGTCTAATGCCGTGCTGCTGATGTACCGATCGATAAAGTTGACGCTAAATGGAAGACCGAACAAAAGTCTCCAGAATGTTCCGTCCTCGTTACTTTTGGACTGCATTCGAATCTTGAGTCGTCGATAGATGTCCTCACGATGACAGTCACTCCCAATAAAATATGCCTACTCTCCATGGGAAAGACTCAGCTCGTAGGAGAGTTAAAGTCTTACTTTCAAGACCATCAAATTTGTTGGGGGTTCCAAAATCGAGACAATTTAGAAATTTAGGTTGAATATTGCCTTTCGACAAAGCTTATTAGGTTTCCCTTCAGCTGACCACAGAAAAATCTGGAAAGTTGACCTCTCTCTCTCCATAGTCTAGAGGGAATGCTTCGAACGTCGTCTATAAGAGCTGAAGTCTCTTGGTCTAACCACTAGGTACTCAAGACTGAGGTAGGCGGGCGGATAAGGGGGGAAATGTTGCCGGCGACTTTAATATGAGCCGGCAATTAAGGTACAAATTCCCTCTCTACTTGGCACCTTCGGCTTACCTCCTTTCGGGTATGTACACCAGCTGAGACGAGAGCCCTCCGAAAATATGCTATCAAACGAGATCATCCTAGCCATATCGATCCTGTATTTCATGTCAAGGGCCGAAACTGAAATTCAGTTGAATCTTGGTACTAGGGGTATGCTTGTGGCGCAGAGTGACGCTGGATGTAGTAGATATCATCTGCCAGCGATATGGCACGCCGAAATTGGGCTTCGGTTCGCGGTGGGCTCATCGCAGCGTTAGGGGAATAGGGGACAGCAAAGTGAAGGTGGAAGAAAGTTGGATATAACACGACGAGGAGCAAGGCTCAGCATGACCTCGTCCGAGCCTGGTTTGAGTTGTCGAGGATTTAAGTTTTGATTGCTATACCGTAATCTTCAAATGCCTGTCTGTACATTCCAATGCCCTCTTTTGATATAACCAATACCCTTTAACAATGTCATTCATCCGAATAACTGAGCACTTAACGTTAGACTTGAAGTTAACTAACTAACCCCGAACACATACCCTTATCTTACCCGCCTGCCTGTATCTACCTTTCTAGCCCTTTCACCCCCCTTACATATTGCCGATCTACTACCCGCTTAAACCCATACGTAACCGCTAATAACACCACTACTACTACCCCCAGAATTACCAAATCCCCGCCCTCCATCTAGCTAAACCCCCCTTTCCCTCCCCTTCCAACTTAGGATGTGCCCCCGAAATCAACCACCTCCCCAGACTGCTTATGACAACATTATGCACCAAATACAAGCTGAAAGACACCCTGCCAAGATACAACACCGGAGGGGTCGTCAATAATCTTTTGAAAAAAGGGAGTTGTTCGAGTGAAAAGAAAATGCAGACCGCGGCGATGGCAACCTAGAATCGGCTGGAGTTGGATGCGAAGGATGGAGGGGCGAGGGCGTCGAGGGTGTTCCAGGGGGGTGGAGTGGACGAGGTGGAGATGGTCGGGAAGCTGGCGAGGGTGAGGGATGCTAGGAGGAGGGTGAGGAGGGGGAGGACTTTCAGGAGACGAAAAGGTTTGCGGGGTTTGGGGGTTTGGAATGGCGGGTTCAAGTTGGTGTTTGTAAAATAAGGGGATTTGGAGCTCACGATGCAATTTATGACCCAATCGCAGGCCGCACTTGTCCAATTTCTCAATGAGCTGTATTTCTGCCCCCTCCCCTTGACAGTTCCTGCTCCATGCTAGGTATGTGTGCGCTAATACCACCATCCCCCAACTGAATAGAAACGCACGCCTGGCCGCAGATCCTCAGAACGCCAAGATCCAGCAGGATATCGCGGCGGCTTAAAAGAGCATGGCCGATTTTGACGTGCAACTAAAGAATGCTGTGGCTCAGCACGACGCCGTTCAGAAAGAGATCGAAGAGGTGCAGAAGGTGATTGCGAAGAACATTGAGGAGAGCTTCAAGACTTTTGGGAAGGTTTGATTCTTGTACTTGGTCCCATTCCACGTTTCACGTGGGTTGGTTCTTTGAAGCTTGGCTTTTGAGTTGCTCTTGAGAACCTGGAATCCCGTCGGCGGGTTCTCATGCTGGATGGGATATTGTAGGTTGTAGGTGATATGACAGCGATGCAAAGAATACCAACAGTCTAAGTGCAAGACTCTGTGGTGTACACTTGGCGGGAGAAGCGGGTATTTTAGCGCCCTGCTTGGCAACTTCGTTGACGTGAGCAACTCCGGCGCTGGGAAGGAGCAAGGCACCTCCAAAACACCGCCGTAATCACGCTCCCGCTTCAATACCTCCTCACAGGCGCTCTTGAGTCTCGCTATGCTTCCCGTTCCCGCCTGGCTATCCTCCTCCGACTGTTGCGGTTCTGGCAAGACTTGATTACATGTAGGTATCCATCCTGAAGCCCCGTCCCGCAAAGCAGGGTGCCCCCTTTTGACCGGAGCTTCTTTTTACTCCTCCTACCGTGGGGACGGCTCGGTCAGACTACGCAAATGACGATCAGCTTCTTGTCATCATTCCAACCATTCGCAACCCAGCACTCACCCTCAACGTCAATGCATCCACCATCCAATGTCACGTCCCAAGGCGCGCGATGATCCGCACGCTCCGATCGCCTTCCCCACGTGGAAAGTCGTGACGTTTCAACTCGCAATGAACCACTCGACCAGAACCGCTGGTACGCACAACACCCCTTCATGCCAGGGACGGCACGGCAGATCCTAGCGGGGCAGCTCGCCAACTTCCAGGTGCCATTGCAGGCCGTGTGTGTGCGTCGCTATCCAATCACGACGCACAGGTCCCGCGAGAGCTGACGCAAAGGGCTACGGCGGGCTACGGCGGGGTGGTAAGAACCGCATTAACATGCTCCGCGTCTCTTTCCAGAGCGTAAGACACAAGGACGGTCGCACCCGGTTAGAATCGCCACATACGCAATTTACCAGGACTGACCGACTGCGAACCTGGCCGGGTGACGGTGAGGGGCAGCTTCGTCCGTCAGCTGAAAGCGGAGCAAACAAGTGTAAACCGAATTAAATGACCAACGGTGCTGAGTGGAAGGGACCGAGAAAGGGAATTCGGATCACCAGACAAGCGTATTCCAGCCGGGGGGCGGAAAATTAATGACGGAGGGATTCCCAAAACCCGGGGTTGGGCGCTGTTTGCGGGTCCCTCGCCCTTGACAGGGCCCTTTTGAGATGACCCGAGGACGTCTGGCCAATGAAGGGGCGTAGCTTAGGGTGAAGCGAGTATATTACCTGCCACCCCTTTCCACTCCTACACTCCTGTGGATATAGGATATACTGCCCTCCTGCTGCTATACCGACGATATCAGTATATGCAGCTCAACACATATATTACCTCCCGACCCCGACGACTGACCTCATCCCAGCTCGCCTCTAATTTCAACCTCAACCCACCTCAACCCACCCCAATTCCCAACATCACCATACCAAT
>Ga0247770_1001213_pt1 | contig 21581 bp, 31 predicted proteins | sample UWRJL136409B6_FD_179943 | JGI IMG/M metagenome (GOLD analysis project Ga0247770, IMG submission 179943) | Plant litter microbial communities from Arlington Agricultural Research Station in Wisconsin, United States - UWRJ-L136-409B-6 | ecosystem: Environmental > Terrestrial > Plant litter >... | reverse complement strand
AAATCTACATATTAAACCACCTTCTTTGATTAGATTTAGCCTTGTCTTTATTTCCGAATACCCATTTGTTTAATTTTTTCAAACGCTAATAACTCCTGAACCATAACCCTAACCCTGAATCTGACTTTAGATTTGGATTCCCGGTCACGTGACGTATCTGAAAACATATCATATCACGTGATTTGGGGCCCGAGTAGGGGCCCGAGCGAAGGGGCCCGAGCAGACCCACTTTTGATAATGAACCGCGCGAAGGGGCCCGAGCAGACCCACTTTTGATAATGAACCGACCAGTCCTAGGTCGAGTTGAATTTCCTTATCAGTTTTGACTGAATTTCCCATAGTAATTTTTTTTTTTTGGACCACCCTTACAACAAATTGTCCTCCGGACAGGATAAAGTACAGAACAGGTAAAGTAATACCTTATTTCTTCTTTTCTTCCACTTACCTTTAAGTTTATTATTTCTCCTAAACCTCTTCTTAAAACTTAGGTAACAATAACCTAGCTTATTCTTCTATAAAGTAACCTTCCTTAATAAGTCAGTACTTAAGCTAATTAGTAAAGCGAACTTTATTATAAAGTTACAACTTAATTTCCACTACTCTATCTTTAAACGTTACAGTAAGACCTTTAACTTATAAGTCCTCCACTTTATCTACCAGCTCTTAATGTTTTTCCTTCAGCTCTTAAACCCTTCGTTAGTATATTTACTTCATACCTTCTCAGGAGACCCTTAAGGTACCGGTCTAAGGTATACCGGCTTTAGTGTAGGGCAGCTACCTAAGTTATCCTTCTTCTAGGGAGGTAAAGGTGCTAATCTACTCAGTATATTTAAAATGTTTAAGAGTCTTAAAGGGTACTGTTAAGAAGAACTTCTGTTTCTCTAATTCGATTCTCTTAGCTTATTCTCTTTCACTTTCTAAAGCTTATAAGGTAAGGTTTTCAAAGCTTACTACAGCTAACCGGAACATCTCTTCTTAAAGTTAGTCTTCTAAGGCCTGCACTTTTAACTGTTCCAAGTTTCTACCTTAGAGTCGATCTGTAATAACTTACACCTCTGTAGTTAACTCTTCTAAAACACCTTTAAGGACTAAGTACGTTACGTCTTAAGGTTCCTCTTCCTTTTCTTCCTTATCTCCTAAATCGCATTTATTTATCTAAGTACAGTCTTCTTCGTTACTTACTATCTTAACGTAAAAGTCTCCTAAGTTAAATTTAATATACTTCCCTCCTTCTAAGACAGGTTTCTAACTAACTTATTTTAATAACGGGCATTACCGTGCTATATAGCCTTTTTTATTACAGTTAAAGCACTGGATCTAGAACAGGTCTTTAGCCTGCTTCTGCTGCTACTATTAAAGCTTATCGCAGTTAAGTCGGTTTTGATAGTTCACTATACCAATGTCCATTAATCTAGGATAGTGGCTTATCACAGTCAACTAATTCCCCTTCTTTAGTTTACTTAATTAGTAAGGGGTCCGTTCCTTCCAGTAGTTCTTCTAATAATGGTAATTATAATACCAGTTATCGGCCTTAATAGCTATCTTGACTAGCTCCTAAAGGCGATCTAAGCGGTTTTCCCGGTAAAGATCTTTAGTAACGTGCTCTTTCAGGCCGCTCTAGAACAGCATTACTAGGGCTTCTTAACTAAGCTTAATCTTTACTACCTCTAACTTAAAGCGGGTAAAGAACTTAAGGACTAAAGACGTCTGCCTTAAGGCTATAAGGCGCTATTCAGCCTGCTTAAAAGCGTCTAGCTCCCTAAACTCAGTTCGAAGCTAGTTAACAAAAACGTCAAAATCGTCGAAAAGGGCCCAGGTCTTAGGGGCCTCTTTACACACTCTATCTACAGAAAGGTCGTTAATTATTTTTATATAAGGTTTATATTAGTAAGCAGTTACTCTATCCAGTAAGGCTTTAGTAAACTTAACCTTTCCTTCTTCTTTAAAGAACTGCTTATTATAATAAGTAATATAGCTTTAAAGTTAGGCTATCTAAGACTTTAACTATATAAAGTCTCCCTTAAAGTGTAACGGTAGGGAGAGCTTTACTTATTTCTTTTATAAGTCCTTAAGGTTGTTATTTTCTAACTTAATAACGTTAAGTTAAGTTTAAAGTTTTTCGATAAGACTAATATAGCTTTTAATATCTTTAAGAAAGGTTTCGTTAAGTTCCTTAACTAATCCTTACTAGTTAAGGTTTAAGTCTTTAAGGCGTATAACTAATTTATTAATAGTAAGGAGCTAAAGCTAGGCTTACACCTCCTTAATCTCCTTACCTTTTCTAAAGGTTAATATGTTAGTAAGAGAGAGGTAATGTCTAAGAATTCAACAAATAACGTTCAGAACTAGGACGCTAATATCGTATTATAACCTGCACCTAACATAAACCTTAAAAAGACTAATACAGGTTAAGACAGAACGTATAATAAGATATTAACAGGTAAAAGGCGTTCTAAAGACAGCTTATTAAGCTAACACTTTTAAATAGGGGTTTAATATTACTGTAGGTTATTATCATTATAATACATAAAGGTAAGTCTAAACAGTAGGATATAAATAAATAATTAAATATTAATGTAAGGAACTAAAATCCCTTACAGTAATTATAGGCATAACTATAACTATCTATACTAACTAATTAGGAGGTACTTTATACCTTATTTATAGTGCTGCAAGTGCTTATTATACGAGCACTTTACATCGTGCAAGCGTTCTGCTTATAAGGTTTCTCCTGCTCGCGATGCAAGCATTTAGCATGCTGCGAGCAGCTCCTCATTAGTCGTAGGGGCTTCAGGTCTTTGCACCCCTAGCCCAGTGTATCTGGACGGTGTACACTGTCCTTCCGCACTGTTCCTTCTGCGGGGGTTTCGTCGGGCCGCCCCGGCCCAAGTGACGGCCTGCAGGGTCGTTACACTAATTGAGGAAAGTCGATAGTTCTAGTAATACTGTATTGTAATCTTTATATAAGAAAGTAATAGTGATTAACCAGACCTTTAAGTTAAACACTTAAATTATGAAATAAGTGTTAAATAAAGAGGTTATCACATAAGCAGTTGCTTCACTTATTGTTATTAAGAGCCTTTCTTTCCGGATTGTTAAAAGTTTATACTTTCACACCTTTTACAAGGCCCTTAATCCAGCTGTTTTAAACGAAGTTATCTTATCGCACTTAACAATTAAAGAGTATATTAAAAGATCTTAAATCTTAAATAAGGATATCGTTTGGAAAAAGCTTTAATCGTCCTTTTTAATAATCTACCTCTCTATCGATATCTAGACCTCTTTAAATTAGAAACTGTTCTTTGCAGTTTACGTTTATTTTATTAATCTTAAATCGGAAACCCTTTAAAAAACATTTATCGGCCTTCTATTTATTCCATTACACTATATAATAGTATAACTCAAAGCCCTACTTTACGTTTTGAAAAATTATAATATCTGTTTAAAAATCGGGATAATTATTAGCGATAACGCTTTTACTAATAATAAACTATATAGAGCTCTTGAAATAACTTTTAGTAAAATAGTAATCCCTTAGTTATTATCAGATAATTAAATCCGATATAATGGCCATATCATCAACCTTGCTATTTAAGCCTTTCTATTTTAAGATATTAATGATAAAGAGAATAAAGAAAGTGTGAAAGAGAGAAAGATCTCTTTTAATCTTAATCCCTTAATTAAACTTTATAATATTATTAAACATATTTAAGGATTTCCTATTTAAATTAGTTAGTTTATTTAACTTGCTGGCTGAATAATCCCTCTTAATAATTCTACCAGGTGGAACAGTTAGTATTTAATAATTTAAATTACGCTTAAAAAAGAAGCTATATTAGATTTATATATTAAACTTTAATATAAAGCTCTTTAAAAGGATTACCTTTCCCCAGATGATTAGGAATATCTTTAATTAATATCGGCTTTTTTACATCCATTCTTTTAAGTAATAAAGGTAATAGATGGAAATTATGTAATAATTAACGAAGTTTTATTCACTATAGATATCCTGGTTCAGTATTTTAAAAAAAGCCTTTCAGTATATTAGTTAAATCCTTTTTTATCTTCTCAGATCGAAAAAAGCTAGACAGTATTTGATAAATATTATTTAAAGACAGAGGACTCTCCATTTTATACAGTAGCAGTGATTTTTCACCTATTACAGCGAACCTTATATCTTAAATAAAACTAGGATAAAAAATAAATATAGCTAGTAATTAACTCTGTTAAAGAACTTTGGGAGAAATATAAGGATTAATTAGTAAATACTTCTCTAACAGTATTACTGGTATTAATGCAAATTGATAATCTAGATGAATTCAATATCCTTGCTTAAAACCTTAATGTTATTCCATGGTAATAAGTTAAGGATGAGTTTAAAGAGTATATCTTAGAAGTAGTAATTATAATTGAAACATTAGTATTATCCTGGTGGTTAAACGGATAATAACGACGACGCTGGCCAAGATTATCTCAACTTGTAATCAACGTCTTATCAATTCCAGTAATAAGTTCTAAGCTGGAGTAAGTGTTTTCTGGAGGTTGTCGTATAATATCTTGGGAAAGGATGCAACTGGGTGAAGATACTATTAAGGTTCTTAAGTGTTTAAAGCATTGGATAAGGTTAGAGCTTGTAAATAGTGGCTTAGAGGAGGTGGCTCTGGGTGATTAAGCAGATTGCTAAGCAGATTGCCAAGCAGATTGTGGTGGATTGGCCCCACATTGACGAATATTCGTTGATTTGTCAGCGAATATTGAACGAATATTGAATATTGATTTGTCAGCCAACGAATCGATTGTCGCCCACCCTGCATCGGCTGTCAACTTGCGCTTCAATACCGGCGAGCGCAGCGCAAGGATCGTGCGATGAAGGCTCCAGGTTTTGTCGCCGCACTTGATTGTACAGTCAGACATATGTCCGGAATCGAAAAGCCTGACAGAAAGGTCAGAAAGCTGGATAAAATACTGGGAGAGAATCCTGAAAACAAAATGAAGATGGTGGCTCACTCGGTCGTATCAAATGTCCAGGCCTTTTGGCCTGCCATGTTTCGGCCGAAAGAAGATGACAAGATGGGGGGCACAGAAGAATCCGAAGACTGAAGAATTAAGCAGGTGCAATATACAGATTCAAATGGAATTCAGCGAAACGGTTGCAAATGGAATCAAATTTCAAGCTTGTGCTCTTTCTCTTCAGAGTATTGAAATGGACAGGTTGTGCCATCACGGGGTGGACTGGTGGTATTTCCGACATCAAACGGCAAGAACGCGTCGCGATTGTAATCATCACGCTCTCCCTAACCATCAGGGTTCTCTTGATCGTCACGCGTTTGGCATCCCATCATCACGTGCCCAGTCTGAGAGCATGCCCTTATGTAGGCAGTGGCAGAAACTGGATGGTCTATATCTCTCAAACTGGGGAAACGTTGTGCCAAACGTGAGAGTCAGTAAGCCAAATTCACTGCTTGAATTTAGCCATTCGATGTTCCCCTTGGCAAATATGAGTATCTTGGGCGCTGATGCCACCCGTGGCATAGTGCGGGCAAATGCCCCTGGGAAACGGGATGGGACACTACTATAGACGAAAAGCCAATGAAGGCAGAGCACTTCAAGAGAGGTTGGAACCTAGCAAGCGGGTCTGCGTCAAGATTAGGTAGGTAGCGTTGTGTGACAGCATAAGTGGAATAGCGAAATCCCCATCGTTCACCCCCAATCCCAAGCCGGTATATCATATCTTAGACTATAAGAAGCGCCCGTAAACCCAATGGTATCCATCACCCGACCCAAAACACCCAATCATGCGTCGGAAAAAACGCCCTGGCCGCCTATCATCCTTTCTTTACCTAATCCAAGAACAATCAATACTCCCTCACCCGCCCCTTCACCATCCTGTCCTAGTTCACAAAGACCAAGACACCTCCCTCGCATTGTCATACTCGGCAGAAGCACAAAGATTCGGGATCTGAAGCTGCGTAGCACCTAGGATACCAATGGGGCTGCTGCTGGTGGTGACTTGTGTGGCATACGCCTCTTGGAACCAGACGTCGGTGAACTTGGGGAAGCCGGAGAGACCGGACCCGTACATCGGGCGCTCAACGACCCACTCGGCGTCGAGGCGGCCGAGGGCGGCGCCCCCGGAGATGGTGATGGTGTAGGTGTAGCCTTTGCTGATGTTCGAGAGTGTGCTGAGGCGGGTTAGATACCTAGGTACATTCCATACTGGTAGGGCGAGTTCAATGACTTACACCTTGCCGGCCTTGTTGGATGTCGTGCTGATTGTGACTTCGAGCCAGTCGCCAGGAGCCACTGGGAGAGAGCTGATGGTGTAAGCGCCGCTTGGAAGCCACTGCCACCAAGCCTCGTTTCTGGAGTAGCCGCATGTTAGTGCCCATGTCGTCGAAGAGTGGCAATGCCCGTCATCACACATCCATACCTTACAGAAGCCGACGAGTTGTCAAACTTGCAGACCGTGCCCGACTGGAGCACGGCGCCTCCCCAAGTGTCGCCATCAATGCCCGCCCACTGGGCTGCGGCCTGAGGGTACGTCTGGCCGGTCCGCTTGGTGCAGGTGGGATGCTGGAAGACGGCGTGGATGAGCTTGATCTGGTTGCTTGGTGTCGTATGTTTAACGGAACCGCACCAGTTGGCGCTGCCAGAGGGAGGGTTTTTGGGTGTTATCCCCCGGGTGGCCAACCCACTGTCGGGCTGGCTGTTCTTCTTCTCAAGCCCGAGCTTCTTCCCCGGGCTGGCCTCCTTTCCGGGGGGGATCTTGGCGAACTTGATCTCGTTTTGAGGGATCTTCTTCCCCTTGAAGGTGGCCTCGACGGTGAAGGTGAACTCTTCTGAATCTTTGTTTTTATTTGAATTTCCCTGCGCCACCGCCTGCGTGGCTAGGCAGGCGGAGAGCAACAAAGCTGTGAACAATTTCATGATGACGACGGTGTCGAGGGGAACTTGGTTGAAAATGCTGTGTCAGGGACCGCCTCCTTTTCTATTTTCGTTCTGGTACCAGCGGGCTCCCTTTTGCGACCCGAGAGCTTGGATTCAGCGAGTGGGTGGGTTACATTCGCCCAAGCTAAAGTGAACAATGGTTCTGTAAGGGGAATGACAGGGCTTGTATTGGCCAAGCACAGCGGGGGGGCTTTTCCAGCCGAGCTAGCTGGTTGGGCAACAGGGACCTCGATGAGAGGAGTGGCAATTAGCGGTTCATCAGCCGCACGGTGTCCGAATTGCGACGTGGTATTTCCGCGCATCTCCAATCTCAGGCTCTCTTGGCTGCAATGCAACCCGCTGCAGCTACGCTGGGCGACCCGACCGGGTGGATTTGTGAGGCAGAAATCACCACTGCACCAAAGTGACAAACGCGATGCTCTTCGCCCAGTTCCTTGTCTCAGACTTCATCAGCATGCGGGCATGATTTGGAGCCTGACTGGAGTGGCGAATGCGGCTGCCAATATTGATGCCAGGGGGTGGCATGTGCTAATTTCCACATGATCGGACCAACAGGAACGTCAGGGCTTGGTGCGGGCCGACGCTCAGGCAGATCTGCAACATCAACCAATGAGCTGCAGCGTCGCATTGCCGTGATGGTGGCGCCTCCATCAGAAAAGGGGCCGCTTCAGCTGTGGCCGGCTGGTAACACCGGAACTGCCAACTCAAGCCTCCTCGCATTGCGCTAACTTCCCCTAATGAGGTGTTGACTTCCCTTCCCCCTAAAGTTATATAAAACCTAGTTTACATCTCTAACTAAGTCTCTATTCTTCAACTCTTGGGTGATAGGTTCCAAACTGAGGCTGGCGGTTCTAATCGGCCTGGTGGCATTGTGGTTCTTGTGATGCGCTGTCTTTAGGGGTATCTCGTCGCTGTGGGCTTCCGGGGCGTGGATGCAGATATTGCAGGGGGAGTTATGCCAAATTAATGGTGAGACTTGGGCCTATTAGATGAGTAGAGGATACATGCGCTTGACATGGCAACTAGAAAACAGGGTAAGCTGGTTTCTCATTGCTCGCTTGCGAGACATCCTGATGTTCGACAGCTAGCAAAAAGCAGCCTTGACGGGAGCGCTCCATGCCAGAACCAGCTGCCGGCTCCAGTAGCACTCGCCTCTCTCGTTCCAGCATTCCCAAGACCTATATCCGCCATGTCATCATCGAGCCAACCTTGAGAGTTTCTCCCCGATATCACAACCTTTTGCCAGCGTTTCCCCCACCGTCTTCTCGCTAGCCGCCGTCAGCTTCAGTTCTCGCCGACATGTTCCTATTGTCACACCCAACATCTCCCAAACCTGTGACCAAACACGTCCCCTAACACGCATATCAACAACCAGCCTGATCAACAAACAGTCCCCAGCATCAGCCCCTCCAGCACCATGAGCGACACAGCTACCACCCCATGCACCAGCTGTCCTCACGGTCCTGCCCCCCTCTCAATCAAAACCAGCACATCCCTCATCAAATCCGGGATTCTCTCCGCCAGGCCCTCCACAATCTCTCGATTTTGACCCGTAACCAGGTACGGTGCGTATAGCATCAGCTGCACAAAGGTCAGCGGATGCCCATGTACCTATGTGCCTCTGAGGAGCCTAGGACGTGGCATGGGGTGTCGCTGGCGAGGGTCGTGGTCGTAGCGTAGGCGATTTGCGCTCCGGTGAGGAACCCTAGGTTGAAGAGCTTGGATTTGATGTCCTGGATTGGTTGGGCGTTGTTGTTGAAGCCTCGGGAGAAGTAACGGGTTCGTATTTGGGGGGCGAGTTGGGCGTTGTGCGTCTCGAGAGCACTGATGCAGTGTGTTCGGAGCGTTGGGATGTCGAGGTGCTGGGCTATTGTGTAGACATCGACGTAGAGATGGTATATTTTATCGGTGCCATTCAGGAAAGAGGCGATGTGGCTGCCTGGAGAATAGGCTTGTTAGCTTTCTTTGTGCTTTGTGGCTGCCGGTGGTCTTGGTTGGGCGAGCCTGGGGGGTAAATGAAACTGCAGAGGGGCGGAAGCCATTGCAAAAAGGGGGGAATTGGTGGGATGCATTGTGCTGAAGCTCACCTCTCCCTGAATAGATATATCTCAAGACAAGGTCGAGAATTGTCGGATTGGTAGTGTTTGGGCTGTACCCGAGAACGGTATCACCTCCCACCTGCATCACTGATGTCAGCAAGCGGCCCAGCCGAACTGGAAAATCCCCCCTTGAGTCCTGACCTCGTACGTCGAGTAATTGGTGAATATGAACATGTAATGCGGGGATCTAATAGTCAGAATATTCCGATGCAGAAGCCAGGTTCGATCTCCGCATTTTATTCTGCAGTCGGAAAAACGGCTCGTCTTGAAGAGCCTAAGAGCGAAACATGAGAAACAAAGACATGAGCGAACGAGAAGAAATCGCCGACTCACTCGGTCAAGTCGAGCTACTGGAGCGTGGCTTCGACATCAGCCACTCTCCCCGAGGCCATGTTGGTTGTCTTCAAGGCGCCGATGAATGGCGATCGTGACCATCGACAGCAACAAAAGCAGTTGACACGAGACGATGACGCTGAGCTGTGCTTCGGTGCCGAGGGACAGAGATCTACGGCCGTCGCCCAGCGAAGGGTTTGCTTTGCCGCAGCCGTGATGAGAGTGAGCGAGCATTCAATATCAGCGACGCGTCCGGTCGTGTTCGAGCGCGACATGATGGAAGCCCAAGACTTCAGATGAAAAGCAAACCTGCCCATCCCACCAACGCGGGCACCATTCCATCTGCTGGCCAACGGCTCAGGGAAGCCTTCAACCCTCCACGGCGCGGCGAGATTGCCGAAAGCTTCGCCCAACCGACTAGATCTCCAGCAGAGGTTGTGTCGCGGGACCGGACGCCTGAACCGAACACTGGACCGAAGGAGTTTTTGCGCCAAATGTAGTGGCTGTCGGTGGCTGGTGTGCGCTTTGAACGTCGGTGCTAGTCAGCTTGACTGGAAGCCCGGAACCTGTTATCCGATAATGAGGGGTGCCCGCGGTCCAGGTGAGACCTTGGTGGTGTGAACCAACGAACTCATCATTATCACCAGGGTTGGAGCATGCGGGTGAGGTGCTGGAACTCGGGTCGCAGTGTGATGTCCAGGTCGTTGTGGTGAAGCCAATTTGGCTCCTAGGACTGGAGCTGTTGCTGCGATGTTCTTTTTGATGGTGAGAGACTGCTGTCTGAACGCAAAATGAAAGCCCGTGACTCAGGCTCCAGAGGACAAAGAATTGGGTGAATGCTATATATCATGGCAAATCAATTGGTTGACAAAGACATTTCTCTGGGAGACATCGTAAAAAAAATCGATTGGTGAAAACAATGTCCCACCTCTCTAGATACCATGGTGACCGCAAAACGTTTGCTGGACTTTGCCATCTGCCTCCATATCAACATCCAACATTTGTACTTCTGAATCTAACAGCCCAAAGCCCAACAAGCACTTGACAAAGACCCATAACCCAATCAAACACCCATCATCCACAATTCTCCTTCCTCTCGACCTTCTCCAAACCCATAAAGCCCCGAACAGTACCACCGACAATTAGTTTGGCCTTCCGCCAATCTCCAGCAAGAACTTGGCATCAGCCACGAGGGCCGGCAGCATTCTCTCCATATCCCGCGCAATCTCACCGTTCTCACCTATGAAGAGGTACGGATTATACAGCAAAAACTGTACAAATGACCATCGAATTCCCTCATGGCTATGTGCTTCCCTAGCCCCCCTCTCAAACCACCAGTACCAGGCGGATGTATTCTGTATGCCTCCACGGCGGAGGTCATGAACTCCAGCCGATTCAATTCGGCATTGTAGCCCTCGATGTTGGGGACTTGAGTCCAAGAGCCGGGGGGGCCGATTCGGCGGTGGTAGAGCCGTTGCATTGACGGCGTGATTGAGCTGTTGAAGTCTTCGAGGGCTCGGATCGCGTCGGTGCACAGGGCGTCGATCTTGAAGTGCTCGGCTTGTTTGTAGATGGTGACATAGAAGTTGTATATGCGGTTGTTCCGCGGGGCGATGAAACGCGCCATGTGAGTTGCTGAGAGAGAGGAGTGGTTAGCGTTTTCTGGATGTCTTTGAGAGTAGGGTGAGGGGATGATGGCAGGGAGGGTTGGGATGAGAAGAGGTAGGGGACGCCAGAGGTGACAAAGAGTGAATGATCCTGGAGATGCTGCCTGGAACGAAGAGCTCGGAGGCTTCAAGAGGGAACCGGCGCGGAGGATGTGGGATGAGGGAATGGACATTGACGCCTTGTGTTGCGACTTACTACTGCTTGTATAAATATAGCGCACATTAGGCCGAGAATAATCCCGTCGAACCCACCGGGATCGTAGACGAGCACTCCGCCTGGCTGCATTCGCAAGAGGTCAGCTACTGCTCCGCGCATCCGTGAGGCGATCAAGAACAGACACTAACAGCAGGATTCGCGGCGAAAATGTCCTTGAAGTACCGCGAGCGAAGAGCTAGAACGCCTCGGTGGAGCCGCCAAACCTGGTCACCACATCTGACCTCGCAGTCGTGGTACAAGCCCGACTCAAAGAGGCTGAGAAAATGCAGATATAAGAAATGAAAAGCAAAGACAACCAAATGACAGCACTCACTCGTTCATGTTTCTCGCAGCTGCGTCCATCTCGGGCAGGTAGCAGTTGAGCTGAGAACTAAACTCGAGAAGTATGTCGGCCTCAGCGAAGGAGATCCTGCCCTTTGCTGGAGCAAAGGAGCAGGCAAGGCGAGAACCGATGTCGGAAAATATGTCGCTTGCAGGAAGGAAGTGTTGCCTCGGGCGGAAATACTAGGCGAGGCGGTCGGAGCGGGAGAACTGAAGTCGGGAAATATGTGGCTTGCGCTGAACGAGGCTCTGCTGCTGGCTGGAGGTGCTGATCGGGACGGCAGTAGCAAGGGAGCAGGTGAGCAACGAACTGAAGTCGGAAAATATGTCGCTCGCAGAAGTTCTGCAGTTGGCTAGGATTGAGGTCGGAGTGCAAAGTTACATGTGGGCAACATGCAACAAGCAGCAGGAAGACGCCGCCGAAGGCATGCCTGATATCGATGAGATGGTGAAAGGAAAAGTTGCAGGTGTGATTGTGTCGCCTCCAAGTTTAGCGACCATGCTGTGAAAGTTCAAGTCCGATTAAGGGTGCCAGCTGTGCGGGTGCCCCGCTTTACCCCTGAGCCAGACGCGTGAATGTAAACAAAGAGGCTTTCGGATGAAAGGTGGGATAAGTGCTGCGATGGCTCGCAGCGCGCGTTGGAAACAAAAAAACATCGGGCTCAATTCCAGGCGGGGTGTTGTTGAAATTCTCAGCGCGTTCTTCCACGGCTGCTAACGCCTCTCTTTCCCCGACCAACAATTTGGGCAGCCCCCGACTGCCTTCAAGATCTTCCCCCCACCCATCCGCGCTCTTGGCACCTGATCGCCAACTTCATCGACTGATCAAGATGAGCGATTTTAGCAATGCCCACGACCACACCGTGACGTGCACTTCTTCAAAAAAGGATGCATTTTTTTTCAAGAACGAGCGGAACGCTTATTAAGAAGACACACATAGCTCGCCAAGAAGAGCGACACGATTCGACAAGTCAAGACGGCTTATCTTGAACCCGCCCAGGAAGGCCCACCTGAAGAATGACGAATATTTGCAGAGAAGGATCTTATGCAGCTTCCACGTCCTGTCGCCACGTCTGGCCGTGCAGTCGGCGAGGATGCTCGATTCGAAGACACTACGGCGAAACATGACATGTCAGCACAAGAAGTCTCAGACTTTTCTCGGCGGGTCGGAGAGCGGGACTCACTCAATGAGATCTGCAGCTTTTGGACGGGCAGGCACAGCTGGCGATGGTAAAGGCGAGGGCGCTTCTTGGGGCACTTCGTTTGGCGCGCTCGCGGTGGCGGTGGTGACGGTCTCAGCTGTAGTCATAGCCGTCGAATTAGCGCCGGGATTGCCCGTCGCGGGGTTGTTCATCGCGGCGACGGGAACAGATGTTGATATCGCGGAGGAAGCGTGAGGAGATCTGATCCCAGCACTCGGAGTTCTAGGGCCGGCTCGGTGGGCGTGGACGGCGGCTAGAGGAAGGAATTGAGGGGCCAGAGAACGAGGCCGTTTCGTCACGTAACGCAACCGAGGGAAGAGGCAGTGAAATTTCGGGAAAGTCCCGGTATGAGGGCATCAGATCTTGGGCTATGGATAACAAGCTCTGGGTCGTGAGCTCCAGCAGTGCGGTGGAAGGCGGCGTTGCGCCGGCCGAACGTGGTGTCATCAGTTGGAAGAGGGAAGGACGGAAGCACGTGGTTTAGCTGCGCCCAGGCAGGCGGGCCTGATGGCGGTGCCTTCCCCCAAAGACAAATGGGACGGCCCGCAGAAAGTGTTGTCGAATCAGAAGAGGGACCAAAGCTTAAACAAACAAACGCGCACACGCAATCTCATGCCTCAATGCACGCCTCAGCATCACCCCGCAAACGCGACGCCGGAAGCGTAATACTGCGAGACGCTGGGAGCAGCAGAAGGACGAAGAGGTAGACAGAATAATTGAGGAGGAAAGGGTAGGAAATGGGAAAGGGAGGAAGGTCTGGCTTTTGTACTCATCCTGTCGAGAAAATGACAAGTGATAAGGGGCTGGGTCATGTGTCGGCTAATGCAGCCACCCGTGCAAACGGGGAGTCCAAGGGAATTTCCACTATGTTTGTCCATTTGATTCACCAGATGAAAGAGCTGAGGGCCCAAGAGTGATTCATTGACTGATGCAAATGCCTATCCCATCCAACCTCAAGAGTCGGTGGTCCAAGAGCGGTTCATTGACCATACAAATGGCTAGGTATTCCAGCCTCAATATTCCCATGTCCCCGGGCCGTCGCCCAGGATTCTCAGGCTCGCCATCTAAACCTCGTTTGTATATTTCTTGCTCGAGCATTTGTGGCAGTAATCGCCATCGTACCAAAGGTTGACGATCTGCTCGCTCTTCTCGCCGCCATACCAAGGGTTCCTGCTGCACATTCTGCATGTCCGTCGTGTGAACCGCAGCTGAGGTCGGACACTGGAGCCCAAGGCAGCTATGATAGCGGTGAGAAGGGCCGGAGCCTGCTCCAACTTGGTCAGGAACTCTTTGTCCTCTGCGACCGCGAATCTGGTGAATCGGAAGTGATTGATGAATGGTCTCCGAATGCTGGCTGGTCCGATTTCAGGGATGTCGAATGCCTCCTTTGCTATCTCGGCGAAAGCAGCTTTGAACTCCGAGTTTTGAGTGAACATGTGAACCTGCTGGGTGTTTGCTAACCAAGCCTTCTGCTTCACGCGCGCTTGCTTCCGGTCGAAGAGCGTCAGTCTGTCAACGACTTCCTGGCAAAGAGTAGGGAGTTGGAGGAAGCTGGCAATATTGAAGAGCTTTACGGACATGGTGAATGCTAGGAGAGTCGAATCCAATGCCAAAGGATCGAAGACGTGTGCGATATGGTCCACTACTTCCACGTCAGCAGCGACTCAAAGTTCGCAAGGGGGTAATCACTCACAGTTCTCAGAGTAAATGAAGCGCAGCGCATGTCCCACGTATTCTGGATCTTGCTCCTCAAGCACAAGCTCGCCCGTCTCCGCCTCCTGTGTTTCAGAGTCGGTTAGCGAGGTTCCTGATCAAGAGTTCAAACAAAGTTGGTCGCACCTTGAACTTTCCTGTGAAAGCGGCCCTGAAAAACTCAGAGCGCGGGCACAGAATGATCTTATGCAACTTCCAGACGCGATCGCCGCACCAGATTTTGCAGTCTGACAGGAAGTCGGAGTCGAAGGAGCTGGCAGCCGGAGGTCAGTCAAGATGCTTGCGCCGGCGAAGTAGGGCCAACTCACTCGCTCAAATCCATTTTTTTCTTCCGGGTGGGAAAGATCCCACCAGTCTTGGTAACGCTCATGTCGGCAGTTGGCACACTCATCGCGGCGGTTGCGGAGTGTTGCCGGTGCTGATTAGGTATGGCGTTGATAGTTCCCGAGTTACGAGGTGGCGCTGCGAAAAATAAACGGTTGTTGTTTTATGGTGGAGGGGTTGGAGGAAGGAAAGAAACGCGGCGCAGCGCGCGCGGCATGGTGGGTGTAGGGTGTTGAAGTCCCGGGCTCTCTCGGAGCCTCAGGTTTCTATCGGAGGCAGGAGCGAGCCAAGCCTAGACCACTCCTCGCAATTCGCAGACTCGAAGTTGGGCGGCGCGAGAATGCGAAATGTGGTTTACGCAGCGTGTCGGCGAAGAAACAAGGCGCGTCACTGAGGCAAGATGTGGTTTTTCTGGCGGCCTCGTTGGTCGGTGGTGCGGGTCAATGGTGCATTGTTCACCCTCCCAAAAAAGCTGAAGATGAAGATGAAGGTGCCAAAGGCGGCGGCGGCTGGAGCACACCAGCGAAGGCGAGCCTCAGCTGAGCTTCCAGAGCCCCAGGTTGTACGGCGTAGGCAAATCAAGCACGCGCTGCTGATAGCAGCCTCGACACAGTTCCACAAGAGGGAGACGGGCCTCATATCTGCCAAGTTTCCCCAGCTCCTCTCAAACCACGTCTGTTACACCCAATCTCCCCTTGAGTCTATCCCAAGGCCACGTTCATCAGCAGATGCAGACTGGTCCTCCATCCAACTGTCCGCAACAGCGATGCCATCATCGCGCTTTCTTTGCATCCTCTGTGCCAATGCGGTGGGACATCCACGAGGGAGCCAGCATGCGGTTGGATGGTGAAGTGAATTATTTTTTTCAGATTTCTAAATTCCTCAAGTCCTGGCTCTCGAGCGTCTGACTTGTTGGGCAGACACAGCTGTGGATGATAGACAACCCATAGAACATTCTGGGCACTGAAGTTGGGAACAGTTGGTCAGGAAATGCTGCATTCGGTATCATGGAGGCACCATGCAATAAAAATGGTCCAAGAGGTCGTACTCTCTATAGGCTACCTATCTCTCCCAGGATACTAACTGCCTGCCAAGTCCGTCCATCACCAGTGAATTTCAGCGAGCCCAGCCATCAGAGTCAGCTACAAGTTGTCCGGTACATACAGAAATTTCGGAAGCTTCTTCAGGTCGTCTTCACCGACGCCCCCGAGAGCTGTGATGTCTCCGCGTTCATCCGACCAGCATTTGTAGCACTTTTTCCCAACCATCCAGAGATTCACTTCCTGGTTGATATCATCAAACAGGGGGTCCTTTTTACAAATCTGACATTCTTGGTTAATTGTGCGACGATGCTTCTCGTACAGTTGCTCAGCATCGCAATGGGAATCTTCGCCGCGATCAACACGCGCAAGCTGCCAGAGAATATCGGCCAATAATCCGGGAATAGCTTGCAATTCCTGCAGGAAGTCCTCCTCCCCAATAGCATTAAATCTCGTCAGGGTGAAGAAATGTATGAACGGATGACGGATGCTTCCTTTAATCGAGGGATCCTTACTCTCGGGAATGGAGTATGCGATCTTCGCGTACTTGGTGAACTGGATGGCGAGACATTCAGGAGGGCCCAAGCCAAAGGAAGCAAGACTGTCTTGGATATGCTGTGCTTTCAATTTCATGATGTGGTGCAGCTCAGTCTGAGCTTCGTTGCAGAGGCTGGCAACGCGGAGGAAATCCCCCAGCTGATAAAGCGCCACGGAGATCCGGACGGCATCGAGCTTTGTGTCCATGAAGTTGTAGTCCCGGAGAGATGTAATATGGTTCACTGGAAGTTCCGAGTCAGAAAATAGCAACATTAAGGCTGAGACGGTCATCGTTTGGACTTATGGTTACCCGAGTAGATGAAGCGCAATGCATTGTCGACGTGCTCGGGGTTCTGCTCTCTGAGCACCACTTCTCCCGTTTCGGCTTCCTATTGTCATGACGGGTTAGAGAGATCCATCACCGGCGTGTTTGTGCCTCAAATCTGGAGATGTACCTTGAAGTTTCCCATCAAAGTGGCTTTGAAGAACTCCGAGAGGCTGCAAAGAATGGGCTTGTGCGTTTTCCAGACCCGGTCGCGACATCTGACGGTGCAGTCAGACATGAAGCCTGATTCGAAAATTCTGCAGGGATGAAGGAGTCAGCGTTGGTAACAGGGAGCAAGGAGGCCCGATGAGGGCCGGCGAGAGAGGCAGAACACACCCGCTGGAATCCGTGATCGTTTTGACGGGACTCTTCCCGCCAGCAGCGGCGGAACTCATCGTGAGGTCTGAGTGGGTGTTATTCGGAAAGCCGATCGCGCCTTGGGCCCCGAACTTTGGGGCAACAGGCGGCGGAGGTGTTGTTTGAGGAAGAAGGGAAACGAAAAGTGAGCGCGACTCGAAAACTTGTGGGTTTGGCAACGAGAAAGAAGGAGCGGCAGGCCTGAACTTCCTCAGACAATGAAGTTGCTGGAGTGGTGGCTCCAGACAATGGAATTGCTCGATTGATGGTGGGCGGTCTGGAAAGGCAGCGGGCAAAAGAAAGAATCCCACTGCTCGGTGCGGAAACGCGTCAAAGAAGCGCCCGCAAAATAGACTTGTGTTGGAAGAACAAGACCCAGTTCCGCGGCAGGCTCGCTCGCATCGTAAAAGGTCTTGATCGCTGCGCTATTTGATGTGCTAGGAATAATTCAAGCTGGAAAATGCAGGAACGCCTCTCGAGTGATTGATGCAGCGCATCAGCCGCCTGGGGGGACTGTTGCAGTGTCCTTTTGGCTGGAGCCTCCGCAAAACCCGACCCAAGACCCCGCGACGAACCCTGCGCCGAGCCCCGCAACGCAGTCGACAGGTTGGCACTCGGGGAACGCGAGCACTAGAGCCCGTGATCTCAAGCAACGCAAGGCCGCTCTCCGGTGGTTACTACCTCGTAGGCATGACGACGCGCTAGGGACTGCTGGTTTCGAGAGACGTGGGAAGATGCGAACCGAAGTGCTCGCCACAGCAAGCGTCTGCCGCAGGTCAGGCCGCCATGAGTTCGTCCGTTTTTCCCCGCTTAAACAGCGCTGCCGCAGAAGGGCTGAAGACCCCCTCATAGGTGAGTTTCACGCCTGCGGTGCAGAGAACCTAGGAATGGCGTCCCAGACAAGCAGCAGGTAGCTTACAAGAGGGAGGAACCAATACTTCCAGGTTCAAGGAAATGAAGCTGTCATACTATGTGCGAGCTACCTATGCTACTCTGTCTGCTGAAATCTAGTTGCGGGCATGACGGGAACACCTTGCTAAGAACCTATCCCATGTTGTCCTCCGCATCCCACTCAAACCAAGCTTCCGAATGCAGCTTCGCCCGCCACCAGTTACCATTATCTGGGAAGCAGTATCAGTTCTCCCTACCCCCCATGCAAGCACTGGTAGCATTGGTGGGACACAATCCAGAAGTTCACCCCGTGGTCCGCCGGGTCGCTTGTCTCCATGGGCCCCAAGACATTACGGGCGCAGTTGTGACAAATGTCCCGGGCCCACCAGTCACCACGGTTCTTGCTGGTCCCATCGTCTACTCTACTCAGACAGAGAATATCGATAAGTAACTCTGGGAGCTCTTGTTGAAGGGCCGATAAGAGCACGCGGTCAACACCCGTGTTATATCTTGTAAAGAAGAAAAAAAATCGGAGAATGGGTTTCGGATGGCTTGGTCTGGGATGGCGTACACCATCCTGGCCGACTCGACAAAGGCGTTGATGAAGTCTTGGTCCGGTAACCAACGTGTGTTGCGGATGTAATTGAGTTGGACGTACTGTGTCCTATTCATCTGGATTAACTGGAGCAAGGCAAGGATCTGTTTTCAAAGACTATCCAGGCCTAGGAAGTTCGCGAGCCTGTACAGCGGCACGCAGACCTCGAAAGCTTCGATGTTGTCGAGGTCGTCGTACAGATCAAGGGCCGAAACATGATCAACTGCAACCACCACATCAGATCACGACACTGAGGTGATGGGTATGGCGGGGTTTCTTACGGTTGCCCGAGTACAAGAATCGCAGGGCGATCTCAACGCTCTCCGGATCCTGCTCTCGCAGCTCGACTTCTCCTGTCTCCGCCTCATGAAAGTTCTCCACTAGCGCGGCCTTGAAGAACTCGCATCGCGTGTAGAGGGCAAACTTGTGCGTCTTCCACACTTTGTCACCACATCGAACGGCGCAATCGGCCATGACGCCAGAGTCGAAGATCCTGCGAAAACAACGTTAGTTCAAGTCAAGGGGATGCAATTGAATCCTGCTTACTCGCTTGTGTCTGATATTTGTCTCCGGCCCTAGGTTCGACAGAGCAAAAGATCGAAGGGGAGGACGGGGCGGCATCTTGCCCTCAATTGAGCAATGCAAACGATGGAGCGAGTGGCCAACACAACAACTGCAGCCAAATATGAGAACCGGATGACAACACTGGACGAAGAGAATTCGATCACCCCCACTCCCTGAAAAGTTGCGATGGGGGAGGGGCTGCCAGGTCGGATGGCGAGTGTTGTGAAAGAAGAGTTCTGCTGGATTTTGGAAAAGGGGAGAACCGACTTTATGGCTCAGGAAAAGAAGAAAGGTGCAAACGGAGCTGGCCCAATCATGTCCAAGTCTGAACAAGAATCGCGGGAAGCTGCATGGTGACAGCCCCACTTTGCCCCTGGCAACATCAAGCTCGCCCAACGATGATGAAAAGAGAAGTTCCATTTTTGATCAACGCCTAAGTTCTAATATTATGGGCCTTATTGCCCCCCTCGCAGACCCTCTTTGCATTCCTCGACGGCCTGTCCCGCTGTAATTGAGGTCTTCTACATTGCGAGTAAGGCCATCAAGTTAATGACCCTGACCTTCGGTACCACCTCACTCTCACCATCCTAGGTCTTCCCCTCTGCCTCGTCATCGACCCAACTGCCAGCGCAGTGGCTACAAAGATCAGCAGTCGCAAAATAGCCGCGATAACCATACCGTACCAGTTCAAAGAGGCGCGCTGGTATAATGCTACACGATGCACATGCCTCAGGGAAAGGGGCAGCTGCTACCTTGGTGTCCCACTGCCCCACGGCCACGACTATGTCGGTCATCAAGTCAGGGATGTTTTCCAGTGATGATAGGAACTCGCTATCATGGACAACAGAAAATCTTGTGAGTCGCAGAATCTCAATGAACGGCCTGCGGATTCCGACCGGATCTGATGGGTGATGCGGCATTTGGCTGGAGTCATCATGCTTAGACGACTTCGGGAGGCTGTACGCGATCTCTGCGCACTCGGTGAAGGTGGTTTTGACCGATCGTTGAGACCCCAACCCTTCTCAGGATTCTTTCTCAGTTGCTTGCACCAAGACTTTGGATCTCATGTGCTTTCTTTGTGTTAAAGACACGTAGCTGGAAGATAACTGTGGCGCAAAGAGAATCAAGTCCAAGAAAGTCCGCAAGCTGAAAGAGTGGTACGAAGGTGTTGTACGAAGTTGCGATTCGGTCTTCTTTGCAACTATTTATGGCGTCTAGCGACTGAGAGCCAACGATGGATTTGTGTACTCTCCAGCTGTCGCCCCCGCATGTGATGGTGCAGTCAGGGGGTATGCGGGACTTGAAGAGTCTGTGAAAGGCATGTGTCAGTCGATAGACAGCTAGCTGAAGTTGAGGACGGCAGACTTACCCCATGAAGTTAGCATTGCCGTTTGACGGCGTAGCAATAGCCATCGGCGTAACCCTAGCACCCGGCGAAGCCATAGCAGTGACTGCAGTTGTCGGCTTCTGGATGATGGGTAGCGAGCGACTGTTCCCATTCAGAGCCGAGGGTGAGACTTTTGAGAACTTGATGAGGGGAAAAGTGAGAAAAAGTCTGTCGTGGCTGGATTTGAAAGATCATGAAGAAAATTCCGCACAGGTATCCACGTCCCGCGCCGATGCCGAGACGGGGAAGGTCCCACAGTACAGGAGCGCCAACAATACATCAGATCGCGGTCTCACAGTGCACTTGAAAGTGCAGTGAAGATCCCTCAGAATGGCCAGCGCCAGAAACAGCAATGTTCCAGTGTTGACAGCCCCTTGACGCACGGACCATGTGCCCCTTTCCTTTGGGGAGCTTTCAAATGTAAATAGCCTCATGGGCCTGACGATAGATCTCCTAATACTGAAGGGTTCAATTTGATCCTTTTTCGGACCTAATCCACCCAATCTCAACGATTTCTTCTTGATCCCAGGCTAGTAGTACTAATTTGCAACACAGAACTCACCAGGTCCCTGTGGTGTGGGCTTGTCTCCCGAAAAAGGGCTGGCATTCAGGAACCCAAACTAACCATATTTCCAAAACGAACAGCCTCCAACGCGATATCTCACATACAATACAGAAAGCAAATCCAAAAGTGACAGTCAACCCTCGCTCCTCAAAAGAACAGAACGAGCGAGCGCGATTCGAACTCAAAGACTATTCCGCGGAGACCTGACCTTCTTCACCCCCCAGAATGCAAAGGGGTCGTTCCTCTCCAGCTCTGTCCCCAGCTCCGACATCAAAACGACGCCCGGCTCTTCGACGATACAGGTCTCAGGCTCCGGCTCCTGGACGATCATGCGCCTCGCACTGCCCCCGAAGAAGTCATCCAGCTCCTTCGGCGTCATCGGCGTGAGCTCCGGCTCGCAGATCAGCTCTGGAGAACTTCCGCAGCGGTAATCGTCTACTAGTGTCGACTTTGGTTCCAGATCGGTCGCAATCGGAACGGGAATACCATCCTTGCC
>Ga0247770_1001212_pt1 | contig 21603 bp, 17 predicted proteins | sample UWRJL136409B6_FD_179943 | JGI IMG/M metagenome (GOLD analysis project Ga0247770, IMG submission 179943) | Plant litter microbial communities from Arlington Agricultural Research Station in Wisconsin, United States - UWRJ-L136-409B-6 | ecosystem: Environmental > Terrestrial > Plant litter >... | reverse complement strand
ACGTGTGGGTTGGGGAGATAACAGGATGGACGGAAAGTGAGGGAGAAGACTTGCCTCGGCTGGGTATCCCACTCTTTGGGCCATCTTGTTGACTTTTTCAACTGCCTTTTTCTTTGTCTCGTCGTCCATCCACGAAAGGGCGCTCAGCTTCTCGATGTAGGCGTGGCGGATGTCGGCGATGATTTGCTCGCCCAGCTGTTTGCCGTAGGCTGAGAAAAAGGACTCGATGAAAAAGCGAGCGACGAGCCAGCTCAAATCTTTGGAGATGTAGTACGTGCAGTAAAAGCTGCGTTCTAAGGAGGACATACTACCTCTGTTGGGACTGAGTTTGTACCAGCGATCGAAGACGTCAGGGGCAATGACTTTGTCCTGGACGGTGACTATCGTCCGCCAGGTGAAGTAGGCCTTGACTGTCTCGGGCGGGGTGTCTGTCAAGAGGCGCGAGATGTTGGCGAGAAGGGGGGTCTCCAAGACGGTCATATTTCCGGGCTGGTATTCTTTCGTCGCAAAAGTGCGAATTATCCTCTCAAAGTCGAATTGGGGAATGAGCTTGGAAGCCTCGGCTGGGGAGAGTTGCTTCGCCCCCTTGATACCTGTAGTAATACTATTGGCATGAATCCGGCTCAGATCCGTCTCAAAGCGAATCACACGCTCGGCAAGCTTCTTGGCGTCGGATGCCCCCACTGGCGAACTGCGAGGGTAGAGCTTCCCCAGGATCTCGGTCAGAACGGCCGTGTACTCGGTCACGTTGTTCGGGTCCTGGTAGGCTGACGCCGAGAGGCCGTAGAGCAGATTCGGCATGACTTGGATGGTTTTCTTGTTCGGGTCACCATCGTCAATCTTGGTTCCGAAGAATACTAGTCCGCTGCTTCCAATCGAGTGCAGAAAACTGTTTGTGTTGGTCCAGTCGCTGCCGTTGGCGCCAACAAAGCTTTCCTGCAGTCTGTCGAGGAGATCCAAGATTGGCTCAGCGCCGGCCGCTTCGATGGCCTTGTTGTCCATGCAGGAGCTGAAGGCGAGTTTGAGCGTGTTGAAGTTCTGCTCGTCGACTGACTGGTCGGCTAATTCGGCTTGACTGGAGCCGCCGGGGTAAGACCCCTCGAGGGTAGCTCTCAGTTTAGCCAAGCCCCCCTTGCTGAGTTCGCCCAATACATTGATGCTATCCCCGCCCACGGTCCCCGGGGTAAGTGGGTGGCTGTCTCGCCAACCGCCGCAAATCATCTCCTCGAAATCGGTGCAGGGATCCAGTTGTTTGTAGTTTGGCGAGAGGTTCTTTACGTAGTCGGATGCGAGTTGGATGCATGCCGGCGTCAGGCACACTGCCCGCGCAACATTCCGAGTCTTCATGTTGGGCGGTTGTTGTGAGATGGCACTGGTACCAGGTGGGTAACACGAAGGAGAGAATAACGCGGACAAGATGGGCAAGTGTTTTACTTAAGCGCGCAGGCAGTTGGTTAAACTGGCGGGCTGTGCTCCCAGGTCTCTACAAGCGCTCACCAGTGATTTGCGGGCAATTTACCGGCCCAGTGCCGCGCCGCAGAGATGCTTTGCCCTGGGTGGTAATTACCGATGCGCGTGGTTACGCAAGCCTCAGGCTGAATTCTAGACAGGCGGATTTGAGATGGCAATGTGCTCTAAGCCCCATTCTTTGAAGGCTGAGGTCTTCCTCACCTAACCCTCCTAATCTTTCGGCCTAGATTTTTGAATGTATCACGGTGTTTTTTGTTGTTGGAGTTGGGAGGCAGGGTATGAAGAACAGTATTATCTAGAGCCAAGGTGGCATTGCAGAGGCAGACAACACACAGGACCAATCAAAGGATGGTGAGAATGTACGCCAAGATACATGACGTGGTAAAGTCAGAGCGCAAGCAATTATTTTCCTATTGCCTCACCGAACGCTACATCACAGCCCCTTTGGATGATGCAGCTGGCTTGACCGCGACCTGCACACCGTTTCGGGAGCACATGACCAGCGCGTACTGCTCCATCCACGGGCTGTCGTCGCGGGATTCCAGAACCTCGAAGGTCTGCAGGATGCGCACCGTGACATAAGACGTTTCAGTCAGGGCAAAGTTTTCTGTAGACAAGTCAGGTTGGCATCTTCCGGAGTTACTCTGAGAGTAATGATGGGTAGAAATGGAATTGTGGGCAGACTTACGACCAATACAGACCCTCGGCCCACCATTGAACGGCAGAAACCCCCAACCAGGCCGCAGCCCATCCCACCGCTCCGGGTTGAAGGTATCGGCATCCTCGCCGTAGATGTCCTTGCGGTGGTGCATGGCATAGACGTTGTACATGACCGGCGTTCCCTTCTTGACAAACAGCGGACTTCTCCCGTCTGAACCACCGCCCACAGGGAGAATTGTGTCACGCAGCGCCTCGCGCGTGTTCCCCGGGACAACAGGATACATCCGCAGCGCCTCGTTGATGCACCACCGCAGATAAGTCATGTTGCCCATCTCGGCCTCAGTCGGCAACTCCCCTTCGATTTTGCTCAGCACTTCCCTCCGCAGCTTCGCATACACCGCAGGGTTCCTCGCCAGCAGATAGAACAGGTTGCTCATCAGCGCTGCCGTAGTATCCCGGCTGGCCAGCAACGCACCGAGCACCTGGTTCCTCATCAGCGTCTTGTCGGATGTCTGCGCCGCGATCTCCTCCAAGAAGTTATACCCCGTCCCCGCGGTAACATCCCCCCTTTTCTCCTTGTTACTCAGCACCTCGTCCACAAACCCATCCACATACGCCCACGCCCTGGCCCTCTTCTCGGCGATCCCCTTGGGCGTCCTCGACAGGAACTGCAGCTTGCCAAATGCAATCTGACGCACAGTCTCATACAAACTGTCCATGTAGTCCGCAACAAACTGCCTCTCCTTATCGCTCTTCCGGTGCGGGTCCAACGTGTGCGTCGACGCGCCCATAAGGAACTCCGTCGCGGTATCCATCGTGAAGCAAAAAAAGAGCGACTGGATATCAAACACCCCACTAAAACCATCACCATCACCACCACCGTCTGCCTCCATGTCCCCAGGGAACGGAACAAGCTCCCTCATCGCAGTCCAATGCCTCTCCATCATCTCCAACAGCGGCGTCATATTCCCTCGCGTAAAACTCGGCCGCAACACCGCCCTATAATGGCTCCACATCCCGCCATTCGTCGTAAATATCCCCTCCCCAAACAGCGGCCTCATCGCATCAATCCTTAGCTTCGCCAGCCCATAGTTCTCAAACCCGGTCGCAAGCATATACTTGATATTCTCTGGGTCTGCCGTGTGTAGCGTGTCGTAGGCTAGCCGGCGCGTCAGGTAAGTCGTGCCAACGGTGGTGAAGCGCGAGGCGAGGAAGCGCATGTAGAACCCCGTGCGCGAGAAGGACACGCATTTGGCCATGAAGTCGAGGCCGAGGAGGGGCTCGCGCGTCCAGGTGATGTGGCGCGCGGGGCGGCAGGCGTGGGCGCGGATGAAGGTGAGGGAGCGCAGGTGCGAGAGGAGGTGCCGGAGGAGGGTGAGGAGGAGGACGAGAGAGAGGGAGGTGACGGTTATGGTGGGGAGGTGCATTTTGGGGGGGGTTCTTTGCTAGGAAAGAAAAGGTTGGAAAGGGTGAAGGGGATGGGATACTCTTCGGTTCTGAGTTGGGAGAAGGTAAATGGCCAGTCGAGGACTAAATGGGCAGAGGTATGTATTAGGGGTGGAGAACGGTGGTTTATACCATCACAGCAGAGCAGAGGGGCTAGGTGTGTATTTGGTACCCTCGGGGGCTTTCTCCCCGAGCAACTTGAACTTGATGGGTGTTGGTTGTCAAGGACTAAGGCTCGACGAAAAGGGAGGGCCGCCTCAGCCAATAGTGAAGGTGTTTTGTTACTGTCTAAGCAGCCCGCCTTCCGTAGAAGGCCTTCCTGTATTTTGGAAAGGCCTCCGACGATGCAGTTAAGGCCTTTCATGCAGCAAGCCAGGCCTTGGTATCCCGGAACACATCCGTGTGAAGGTTTCATTGATGCCTTCCGGCACGGAGATGAGGGACCCTTTCTCGGTCGTAAACACTCGAGACGTACTAGTGGGACGCATGATCCGTTTTCAATGCAACTAATTTGGAATTTGGTGCCCGAGTTCTTTGCTCTTCCGGTGGGATTTGGTTACTAGAACTCCGACCCAAGATGCTGTGTCCAATCAGTCAGTGAGAAAGCCTTCCGCCCCCAACAATATTGTTAGCTTGATGTCGTTGGCGATATTCTCAGTGCATATTTGTGTCTTGAGGGTGGGCGATGGCTCGGACAGATAGCAGCATGGCGAGTTGCTGATGCGAGTGGCTTCGGGGGACGGGACGGAAGGCTCGTGTTGGATTCAACCTCGACACCAAATCCTGCTGTAAGTGCCGCGATTCGGAGACAGTTGGCAAGGACATGCCGATTGATAAGCGGCCACAATTTCGTGTAGTTGGCTGTCTACACGCGTCATGGCGTTTTGCGTGGTCGCTGAGTGGTCGAGGGGCCGCCGCTAGCTCGTCCCGCTTTGTCCGTTGGAGTGCGTCTTGGCCTTCGGCGGACTTGGGGGCTAGAGATATGCAGTGCAACCTCCGCTGAAGCTTCCAATTAGACAGATCGTGGTAGCGCTTCGCGCGAATTATGGCCTACATTCAGACGTGCCGTCCCGTGTCTCAGCTGCGCCCGGGTGAGGCTTCCGCGTCGTATATGGCCCCCAAGGGCTTGTGCACCTGTGGACTTTTGTGTGGTCTCATAGGTCATAAAGTTGGTGACCCTACTCCCTCTTGAACTATTGCACACATACTTGGGGGTGAAAGAGCCATTTATCACAGCCGTGCCGCCCCATTGCATTTTCTATTGTTTTCAGCGCTGTGGCGATTCCAGTAGTTGGTGCCAAACAAGCGCCGAGACGACTTGTGGTGGCCCTTCGCCATTGGGACTGGCGAGAAATGCCGAGCTCGCAGGATTGATGTATGCACTTCGCAAAAGCAGTCAGGTCATCGCGTGCCCGGCTCCGACGGAGCCAGACGAAGGAACCACGCAGCGGTGATGTGCGGTTAAGCCTGATCCTTCGAGGGTACGCACACCAGGGCTTCAACTCGGCAATCAGATCACGGCTGGGCACTGACTGCTAAAATTAAACAGGGCCGTAAGCTCGATGTAACGGTAAAATCCGAAGCGATATGGCCGAGAGGAGGAAGGAATATCCCCTTCTTGCTTATTTTGAGTAGGGGCAAATGTAGGTATTCCAGTCAATCGGGGCGTAGATCGCCAACACAAACCTGGTGCTGCTGAGCCAACCCGCCACACGGCTCCCGAAATGTTCTTGTGTGGGCCGCTTGGCGAGAGTGCAGAATCAAGCTCCCGCCGTGGAGGTGCAGGTGTAATGCAATTGGTAACTTACCTGTTATACGACTCAACTGAAACCCCGCCGCATGGGGGCATGAAGAATGCAAGACGGCGGCACTAGTGCGAGGTGAGGCTTATAAAGCCGAATTGAGGATACCGGAGAGGAAACTCACGGATAAAAGCAACCGCAGAAAACAAAAGGTGTGCCCTGTTGGTATAATGAGACTGTGCTGTGCCTTGCCTTAGGGTTGCATCGTCGGCTCGATAGGAGCAAAGTATCGGCGCTAAGGCCCGGGAACAACGACCTAGTGGATAACCTCACATATCTCACCTCACCTTATCTCGGAGCTAGGTTTGAATGGATGCGATACTGCCCTGTTTATCGGACGTGTGTTGGGGTCGAAACTGATGCAATGTGCCTGTTGGTCCTCTAGCCTCGGGCTATTGGGGCCCGACTTCAGGTGTCGTTGGTCCAGAGCTTGAACTTGGCGTAGTTGCATTCTGGGTAGATGTTTGATTTGACCTCTAAATCGACTCGTCTTTGAATGGATACTTGAATATCTCCCCTCTCAACCTTCGGGTTCTTCCCCGGGGGTTTTCTTACTCACACTGTTTTCTGTTCCTTCGCCTTACTGAACTCTTTGTCCACAACCAAAACCACATCGCGCCTCTTTTCACTCACATCCCAGCTCCACGATGGCCGTCCCCAGCCAAGAGCCTCCTACCGCTCCGGCAGCCACCACCAAATCGTCAGTGCCCTCCGAGTCTATCGGCCCGGAAATCAACGACCACCTCGCCACGCTCTGGGACATCTGGACTGCCTCAGCAGCCAAAACCCCTGACGCCGAAGCGCTGGTGTCCATGTGGCAGACCGAATCTCCCACTTGGACCATCACCCCTATTATCCCCAACCCTGACGACCACACAACACCCTCCCCCTATATCCGCTGGACCTACCGTGACCTCTACGCCCGATCCTCGGCCCTCGCGTCCCAGCTGGAAGCCCACGGCGTCAAGCCCGGCGACCGCGTAGCCCTCTTCCTCTGGAACTCGGCCGAATGGGCGCTCTTCGCCTGGGCTAGCGCGAGACTCGGCGCTGTTTTGTGTCCGCTCGACCCACGCGTGATCGCCACCGACGGGCAATCTCTCCTTTCCGCAACAACACCCGCCGTGATCGTCGTCCAGGACGAAGCCGGCACTGCTGCCCTCTCCATCCCCGACCTCCCCATCAAACTCCTCATTCAATGCTCTGGCTCTCTCCTCCAACCAAACTACACGTCCCTCTCCTCCCTCCTCACCTTCGCACCTCCCACTTTTACCCCTGAATCCCCCCTTTCCCTTCCACATCCCCTCCCCTCTCCCTCTCCCGTCCCCTTCTCCGCCCCCGCCCTCATAGTCTTCACCTCCGGTACCACATCCACCCCCAAAGGCTGCCTGCACAGCCACTCCCACCTCCTCGCCCAAACCCACAACTACGACCGCAACCCCCCCCTCTCCCCGCCCGACCGCTGGGTCGTGCACATGCCCGCCTCACACATCTTCGCCATCAACCACCTCCTACGCGCGTGGCGCGAGGGCGACGCAGTCATCCTCCCTTCTCATTCCTTCTCAGTGCACAGTACGTTGGATGCGTTGGTCAAGGAGAAGGGGACGATGATGAGCGCTGTCCCGGCGTTGGTCAAGGCGCTGGTGGGCCATCCGCAGTTTCCGGGGAAGGAGGAGTTGAGGTTGAATTTGGTGGCGATTGGGGGGACGGTGATTACCCCGGAGGATATTAGGCTTTGTAGGGAGGGGCTTGGGGCGAAGGATGCGGTGCAGGGTATGTTTTTCCTCATGCTCCCTTGTTTGGTCTGTGGCTGCTCTCTCGGGGAGAGAAACAATGTCTGGGGCTTTCTACTTCCTCCGAATAACTGTGAAAGAGGAATGACTAACGGGTATTTCGAAACTAGGGTATGGGATGAGTGAGGGGGCTCCCGTCGTCAGTTGGCGAAGAAGGGACGAGACGCTGTGCAAGGAAAATGGATACCATGAGGGGGTTGGGAGGGTGCTGCCTGGCGCGAGGGTGAGGGTTTGTAAATACAAAGGGGGCGGAAAGGGGGAGAGCTGGGAGGTGCTGCCGAGGGGAGAAGCGGGTGAGCTGCATGTTGGTGGAGCAGGGGTAATAGGTGAGTATCTCGGAGGCGAAAAGGGGGAGAGTTTCTATCAGGATGAGGTTGGCGGGTGGATGGTGACCGGGGACCAAGGGAGGATGGATGTGGACGGGGTGGTGTATATCACAGGGCGTTACAAGGACGTGATTATCCGCGCCGGGGAGAATATCTCGCCGGTGAAGATGGAGGTAGCAATCGGGGAGCTGGGTATCGTGGCGCAGGTTGTGGCCGCGGCGGATGAGTATGCCGGACAGGTGGCGGTGGCGGTGGTCATGAAGCTGACTGAGGAAGTCGGCAAGAAGGAGGTCATGGTCAAGTGTCGCGAGCTGGGGCCTGTGTTTGCGCTGGATGGTGTGTATACACTGGAAGAGCTGGGGATGGAAGCCTTTCCGGTAACATCCTTGGGTAAGATCAAGAAGGAGTTGTTGCGGCAGGCTGTTGCCAAGGTGCGGACTCCGACCCCTGAACCAGTTCCCGAGCCGGTTCCTCGGTCGACTCTTGAGCCAGCCCCTGAGGCTGTCCCCGCTACTGCCGTCATGAATGGCACTGCCGCCAACGGCCACGCGGGCCCAACCATCAAGAGCACCGCAACAAACGGCCTTACCAATGGTCTTGACAACGACCACGCCCGTGGCCACTCGGAGCCCACCACCAGTGGCGCCACCCCCAACGGCACTAACGGCCACGCCAACGGCCATTCAAAATCCACAAACAGCCATGGCAAAGCCATCCCTTCTGTATCGGCCCTCGTCGACCAGGTAGCCACGATCTGGGAAAACCTCATCGGTGAGAAGCCCGCGCCAGACGACAACATCTCGACCTTTGCCGACAGCATCACCCTCCTGCGCTTCTGCGACCGCGTCCAGACCTTCCTCGGCCAGCGCATCTACCTCCAGGACTTTGTCGAGCACGACACCGTCGCAAAACAGGCATCGCTCATCGAGCAGCGCTTAGGGCAGAACAGCCAGAGCACCGGACTTGACAGCTTCCAACCCCTGAATTTGCCGAGCCACACGGCCTTCGACGCAACATCGTTCAAGCTCAACGGCACCTACGGCAATACCCATGCCGAAGTCCCCGCCTTCAACACCAACCCTGGCCCCATCACCACTCTCGCCCACTATCCACAGGCACCCCTTTCCCTCACAGCCCAGGAAGCCCTCCTAGCACCCTCAGCCATCGCCGCGGCATCACACGCAGGCTTCCCCTCCTCGGCCATCGAAGACATCCTCCGCATCAAAGACTCCTTTCACGTCCTCGCCTCCGGCCGGCGTCCACAGTCATTCCACACGCGCATCACCTTCCGCGTCTTCAACACGCCACACGCCCAGATCCGCGCCGGACTCGAAGCCGCACTTACCGGGCGCGCCATTATGCGCACCATCCTGGGCGTCCTCCCCGACAGCACGCCCTTCCACGTCGTCATCTCCGCCAGGGAAGGACTCTTCACCAAGATGATCACTTCTCTAGAAACACCCGACAACGACAGCCTCGGCGACCTCGTAACAGATAGCTCTGACGAGGGCCACACGTCCCCTTTTATGGCGCGCTTCCACATCATCTCGGTCGCTTCCACGGGCGAGGTGTACCTGGCGGCAACGTACTCGCACAGCGTGTTCGACGCCATCTCGCTCGTGTCGTGGCATCTGGATCTCAACCGGTACATCCGCAACCCGGTAGCGTCAGTCCCGCCGCTGACGCCATTCCGGCTGTGGGCGGACCTATACCATCAGTTCCAGACGTCGCTTGCGGCGCAGACGAGCGTGGAGTGGAACGTCAAGCGGCTGCGGGGCATCAGTCGGTTTGCCGAGCAGGCGCTGTGGCCGGTCCTGCGCACCGAGGGGTGCATGATTGCCGCCGACGATGCTCCGGGGAGTGTCCGGCAGCTGGCGAGGGAGAAGGTGTGGGAAGCTGATGGCGGGTGGGAGGCCAACAAGGAGGCCTATGCCTTTCCGAGGTACAGCCGGATTGTCGCGCTGCAGGGGATGCAGAAGCTGTTGGCCGAAATTGGTGCGTGTCCTTTGCTCCTTCCTCCGTTGCCACTTCCCTTTTCTGTTCCCCACTCTTGTTCCTGGCCTTGAGCACAGCTGATAAAACAAAAACAGGAATGTCCCCCTCCACTCTCATGAAATCGGCCCTCGCCATCTTCAACGCCCTCCAAACCCGCTCGCCCTACGCCCTCTTCTCGACCTGGCACCTCGCGCGCCAATGGCCCTTCCTGCCCCCGTACCTCTCCGCCATGCTCCCCCCACCCATGTCCATCTCCGGCCCCACCACCGAATGGACCCCTGAGCTGATCGAAGTCCGCCGCCCCGGCTCCGGCGAAACCATTTGCTCCTTCCTCCGCCGCATGCAACACGACACCACCCTCCTCGCCACCCACATCCAAGCTCCCCTCTCCCAAATCCTCTCCCGCCTCGGCGAAGAAGCCCCCGCCGTACTCGCCGCTTCCACGCGCCAGGCCTTCGTCTGGGACGTCAACATGGGCATGACCCAGGGCTTCAATCCCTCCTCCTCTCCAGAGTCAGAGACCATAGGAACCACCAAGACTGGCCTGGAAGTCACCTCCCGCCACGACTGGCCGGACTGTGCGCTGTTCTGGAATGCGTTTTTGCTGGACTCGCACAACATGTTTTTCATCGCCACGTGGGATACGGCACAGATGAATGCCGCCGAGATTGAGGAGCATTGCGAGGGTGTGGCGGGGGTGTTGAGGAAGTTGGTAAGGGAGCGGAATTGGGAGCGGACGGTTGAGGATGTTTTCTTTTGAGTGTGCTTATTTGTGTACCTAGGTACGTACCAAGCCCTAAGGTTTATGCCGCGAGTGCTACAGTGTTGTCCCGACTGAAGGGAAGGGTTACGACGCCAGCCCTATAGGGGATAATCCATAATCAAGAAAGAAGCAAAGGGTCAACATGGTCAGCGATGTCCCCGGCCCGCCTGAACAACTTGCGGACGCAGCCTCTCCATTTCTTTACCTTTTTCTCATAATTAGCCTGCGCATTCGCCATGTATTGGAAGACGCCCCCCCATGTGCAGTTATCGACGTGGAGATTGTCGAACTAGACCGCTGCACCAAAACACTGCAAAAGTGAATCCACTGATACTAGCATTTAGCAACAGCGACTATATCCATATTGTTCCACAGAGATTGAGACGCGGGTCAATATCGAGTTTCTGATACGGTCTCAGGGCTTCTCGCAAACCTTTGGATGAGGCAGCAAGCTCTGGAGGTGGCTGGAAGTATACAAAGATTAACTCAAGAACGTTCCGATGTATCGCTTGGCCCACTGTTAGCCGGAACCAAGTTAACATGGGAGAAAAGTTTATTTTTTTCTTGAAAGCTATAAAAGCGTGACGCAACGCTGTAAATCCTCAACCCTCGTCACCTCTATTTCCACATTTTTACTACAAGCAGCTCTCACCTTGAACCGCAACGCTACCTACGAAACAATGAAAGATATCAATCAAGTCGCCAACGGTGACGCAGCTACGAATAGAATGGAAGATGTCCATCAACTCGCCCAATGCGTCCAAAGCCTCGCCATCAGCCCCTCGACTCCTGTCGATAGTGCCCCGCAGCCGGCGCACATCCAACCCCAAACCCAAAGACAAATATGGCTCGCACATCCCAGGGTAAAGCAACTGATCCGCGGCTGGACAGGTGAACTCTTCGACCAGCACCTCCCCAAACTAATAGCATGTTCTGCCGTCCCCAGGACTCATCTACGAAAAATGAAACGTCTCCATGAGATCTGTCGGAGGAGGGCAGAGAGAGATGTCATCGATGTTTGTCGTTCGCAGCCCGATAGGGACCCGTCTGAGATGCTGAGTCCATTTCAGCTGCCTGAGTGGATGGTTGGGAGGAATGAGAACCTGACGTGGTGGATGAATCACTATCTGGAGACTGGCCAGGGTTTGATCACGGCAAACTTTTTGAAATAGAGAAGGGCGAGGAGGGGGGAGGTGTGTGGCTGGATGACCGAGAAAAACATGGGCTATCACGGAGATCCCACAAACGAGCGAGGGTGGACGTCTGGTTTTTTGCTGGATGATGTGAGACATCGATGGATGGCCTTTGGATCAATGTAGAGGCAGTGTTGCCAAGAGCAAAAATGGGGAACCCCGAAATACGAATCTTGCCTGAGATCTTGTCACACGGATGACTGTGGCTGCCTGGGTTTTGGATTTCGTGCCACTGACGATCTGAGAGAGTTTTCGCCAAGACGCATACCCCGCGGGGGGCTGACTTTCAGCTCCTAAGCGGTGCAGCAAATCTGCAACCATGACAGGCCGTCCTTGACTCTGGCTCAGTGTGGAGCAATAACACACTCAATTCTTCCAATGATGTGCAACGGCAACCCCGCTCTGGCCAAGACAAACCGAACGACGCAGAACTTGGGGCTGGCTGAAAGATTCATTACGAGATTTAGGCTGCATTCAGCATGAGCCTGAGAACCGAGAGAGCTTCACTCCTGTGGGAGTTTTGTGTGTATAAAGCGGTGTCTTATTCATCTTCTCAATCACATCTTCTTTCATTCAGCATCATCATCTCCTCATCGGCAAACCCCTACCTCCAAGGTTTCACTCCCCAACTTTAACATGTCGATCCCTGCGCTCGAAACCAATACCTGGTACCGCCTCCAGTCTCTCGGCTGGCCGCAAAAGTCGCTCGACGTCATCAACGACGGCAAACAAGAAACCGATGGCAACCTCCAGATCGCCAACACAGGCGACTTCTCCGGCCAGCACTGGCAACTCCGGCCGTCCAAGTCGCACCCTGGCTATTTTAACCTCGTGACGCTTTGGCTCGGAACCTCGCAAGCCCTCGATGTGTACGGCGACGACAAGACACGTCCGCATCTGGCCAAAGCCGGCAATTTCTCCGGCCAGCGGTGGCAATTGATTGCTCAGGGTGGGGATGTGTGGAAGTTGACCAACTTGTATTCGGGGCCCGAGTTGTTTTTGAGCACGGATGAGAGTGGCGAGAAAGTCAAGATGGTGAGTGGCGGCGGAGATTCGTATCAGCGGTGGACGCTGGTCAAGATTAGGGGAATCACCGAAGGAGGGTTTGGGAACTAGTGAGTCGGGTACTGCAGCGTGTTGAGTGTCAATATAATGTATCCTGTAGGTAGGGGAGGTAGAGTCTACTAGTAGTAGAAATAAGACACCGGGAGCTCAGTTTTTATATTCCAAGATACCTTGTATGCAGGTATGGCAAGCTGCTCAGCTTTTCAGGGCAACAACTAGTCAGAAGAAATGCCTATGCGACATCTGGCTCCGGGATGAAGCTAACTGCTACCTCAGCAAGTAAATCTATAAAGTCAAATAGTACTCGGAGCAGGGTTGGTAATTTAGTCACTATAGTTTAGTTCGTAGTTTAACTAAAACTACCATAGTCAGTCAGTACGTTAACTAAGACTGCACTACAATATTATAAGTCAGTAGATAAAAGCAAGTTTATTTAAAAGCTATTAATAATAGGTATTATAACTTAACTAAGTTATAAACAATATAAACAATTAAATAAGTATTTAATTTAATAAGTTAAGAATGCTATACCCAGCGTAGCCTATAGGGCTATTAACATGTTCTAACTAGTTAGCTACACGAAGCTGTGCCTGGCGCGCGCACGTGTAACTGCATACGCGTGGGGCATAACACTCCTTAGCACCGTTACAGCATTATAAACTCTTATAGCATTACTAACTTACCCTTAAAGGCTTGCAGGCGTTGTAATAATGTATCTGGCTATAACGTATACAGCCGCGAGTTACACAGCATCTAGTAATGTAAAAACCCTAAAGTTATCAAGTTAAATTTACTAATATAAGATACATCTGACCGGAAGCCTCTCACTTCTAGTCGTCTTTCTTCCATTACATTATTATACACTGTGACTGTAACGGCACTGTACAGTAAGTAAGAAATTAATCTATCACTCCATTCCCTAATTAAGCCAGTAAGTTACATAAAGTAAGTAAGTCTACTTAATCGCTAACGATTTATACATATTAGGATTAATAGTAGAATTGTAAACGCTAGTCCAGCATAGTGATGAAATTATAATTAAGTTGACTACCTTAATATTTATCTCCCAGAGTTAAGTCTGATAGTTTAATACGTTAAATAGCTATTAGCTTCTTCTGTTTAAAGAGTTTAGTAATAAGGAGATAAAGAGTATATTATAGCTAAGGTGGGAGCTGTCTGGCGTATCTTTACATAAGGGTACTATTTTAATTATAACAGTTAAGGACTTATATAATGACGACGATAATATATAGCGCTAGTTTAATTAAGTCTCAAAGCAAGTAAGTAGCTTACAGGTATAAAGAAATAAAGTAGTTAAAAGCAATAATATCATTCTTTTATTAACTAGAATTTACTAACTATTACGTCTTATATCAAGTCCTGTATAGTGTCCTGTGTAGTGCTCTGTTAAAGAAGAAAAAAAGATTTTATTTATAATAAATACTTAATAAACTAATTAAAACAATATATAATTAGTGAAATTTTAACTTTAACTAACTAAACTATAAGTAATTATATTACAGACTACAGATTAATTTATTAACTATTACAACCTTCACCTAGTATAGAACTGAAGGACTAGTTAGGTTAAGACAGAGCGTATAGCAGAACACTAAATATTAAAAGGCGTTTTAAAGACAGCTTGTTAAGCTAACACTGTTAAACAGGGTATGCTGTTATTATAAGCTAATATTATTATAATGTATAAAGGTGGGTTTAAATAGTAAGATATAATTATTTGTCTTACACTGTAGGAGCTGAAAGCTCCGCCCGTGAGGGCCAGCGCTCCCTCTACTGCTAACTGTCTACTGTTGGGGTGTAGTTAGGGCGTTACCGCCCCGCTGACCTTTTGAAATATAATTAGTTTGGTCTTAATTACTAAACATGGTGACAGGTTATAGGGTTAGTGCTATACAGGGTTGGTAAATTAGTCACTGTATTTTAGTCAGTGCCTTGATTAAAACTGACTACAACTACAGTGACTACAATTACACTTTTTGTAGTTTAGTCAGTGCCTTGACTAAGACTACACTACAATACTACAAGTCAGTAAATAAAAGTGGGGCTAAATTATATTTTTACAAATTAATACTAAGTTAGTTCATTAATTAACTCTAAAATCTATTAATAATGCTATACTTTATGTGACGTTGAAATATTTATTATTAGTTTCTTTCTTTTAAATAATAATAGTATAAAGCATTAAAATAAACTTAATATAATATAAATTAAAAAAACCTGAATAAACCTAAATTAAACTTAACGAAACTGAGATAAATAAAATAAAGTAAAAAAGAAATAAAATAGGTTAATTCTCCTGTCCTTCTTTTATTATTGCAGAATTCCTGAAATTTTCCTCCAGTTCTCGCAATTCCTTAATATTCCAACTCTTTAATAATACCGTTCTTTTAACAGTTTCAGGAGCCATTCGGTTACGGCTCTTACTAACAATATTTCCACTGGAGCCGAGGCGGCTGGAATAGCTAAAAATCTCCTGGCTATAAGGCTCAAATCAGGGAATCTACTAGAAACTGACTTCCAGTAATCCAAAGTATAAATCTATAATAAAATTAATATAATCATATAATTTAAAATAAATAGAATATAATAATAAGATAATAAACAAAGTAATAATAAAATAATAAAAAGAAAATAATACCTTTTTATTAACAACAGGCTCTCGTAAATAAGCTCTGTACTCTGTTTCTGGGTTTGGTTAGATATAAAACTCGTCTTCGTCGTTCGATTCATCACAAATTTTCTCAGCCGGAGAATTTACGTTACTTATATTTAGTTCTTCTTGTACCCTATAAATAATTATTAGTATAATATAAGGTTTTTATAAATAATAATAAAAAATAAATAAATAGAATAACAAACAGAATAATAGACTGGGTGAACTTACAGTTCAAATTCAGCTTTAACAACCTTCCAAACCTCTATCTACAGATGAAAGTAAAAAAAAAATTGTTAAGTTCAAAATAATAAATTAATATAATCATGTATTATATTAACTTAACATTTCGATTTTAAGGCAGTTGTTCTTTAAATTCTGGCACAATCCAGAGATACTGTTACTAGTTTCCATTTATTATTATTCAATTTAGTTAATTAATTATTGATTAATTAAAGTGTGTAGTTAATGTAGTCACTTGTAGTTAGTCAGACTAAACTACAACTACACTGTAGTCAGTCAGTAAGTTGACTAAAACTACATATAGTCAGTAAAACACTGACTACAACTGACTAAACTACAGTAACTACAGTTAGTGACGACAAACTACAGACTACATTACTAACCATGGTGCTATATGTCAGCATATATTATAAAGGAGATAGGGTGTAAGTATGTTATTTACTCTTTTATTACACTTATGCTTCTTAACTGTGATGGCTTAGAAGTCTTATGTCACTTTCTTTTCGTCCGGGGTTAAGAACCCCTTGTACTTAAATTAGATACCTAAGGTTCGGTTAGCACTGAGGCGCTTTTAGCTTAGGGTTAGCTTTGTAATGTCACCCCCTCCTTAACCTGGTCTTTTTTTGTAGTTTTATCTAATCTTTCTATTAAAGCTAATTAGCTTTATAATTCCATTTTCTACTCTTTAATTCTTTTATAGAGCCTCTTCTCTTCTTTAACCTTCCACTATTCCTTTCATCCTTTAAATAGTAAAGTATTTCATATAGTTAATAGAATTATCTAAGTAAATGCAATGCTGTAGAGCGTTTATATAAGACAGTTAGGGTAAGTGGTTTATACCATTATTAAATAAGGCGTTAATGATATAAAAGAGAAGCGATACGGCTTAAGTAATAGCAGACTAGGAAGGTGGTACTTGGTAAAAGTAAGAGTTTTGAATAGATAATTAATAACGTTAATAATAAAGACGAGAGAGTAAGGATACAAAAAGATAATCACAGGGTGCATAAGACAGAGTGAAGGTAATAAGAAAGAGGATAAGTAAGCCTTAAAAGTTAGTAATTTAAAGTAAGTAGCTGTTCGTTCCGTTTATAAGTTATTTACTAACTGTTTATAAACTTTACATATTACTTAAAGTACACCATTAATTGTACCAATTATCTTAGAGTATATATCTCCACATCTCTTTCAATTTATTTATTAATTACTAACCAACTATCTTAAAGTCTTGACTTTAAATATATTATAAAGTGCTATATTACAATAATACTACTAGCTACTTTATTTAAGTTAGTTGTTAAATTAAAGAATATAAAAATACGTTTTCCTTTAATCTCATTACTTTTCAAGTAGTTAATAGTTTAGTTATAGGTTTAATTTAACAGTATAAAAAAGTTCGCTGGAATCTCAATACCCCCCCCTAATGCAATGACCCTAAACCCAGTTAAACGACGGAATCAGATTTAGCACACCTAACTGCACCATGTAGTAATAACGCACCAATTGAATAACGTAGGCGCTAATGGTAATAATGATAAATCCTCTTTTAAGGATGAAAGCGTTTATTTAAACTAACATAATATAATTTTACAGAAAAGTGGGGCCAGTGGGCTAGCGTGCTTATAGTACGCTTACAGACTAACGGTAACGAAGGGAAGAGAGAAGAAAGATGATAAAAACTTATTTAAAAGCTTCTGGAACGTTATAATACATAGGAGAGTAGAAAAGTAAATGTAAGTAGCAGTTTATAAGGTTATGAAAATATATTTTAAAGTAGTTTTTAAGACAAAACAGATATATAAATATACTAATAGTAACTTAAAGAAACTTAACAGTATTGTAACTGATATTACAGCTAGTATTAAAGTAAACATTTAAAAGATTCTTAAGAAAGTAATAAAGATTAAAGAAGTTATATACGTTAAAATTAGTCGCCTAATTTCCTAAAAAATTATTTTATACACGCTATACTCTGCGTGCTAGAATCTGAAACTCTATCACCTTTCCCTTGCCGAATGTGAAGACTGCGCCTGTTAACCCTAACCCTGAAACCCAAACCACTACAAACCTTCTCACTTAACGCCACTCTCGTCCATCACGATTATAAGCTCCGTTGTGGTAATAAGGTTCAAACGCTAACCACTTAGCTCTTAGCCGTAATAAAAACTCTATTATAACGCTTTAAACTTACAGAATAATGGCAAGGCCTGCTACTCTCTTTACAGCACACTAGAATTTCTTCTTGTATACTATTATTAATTGTAATAATTACATATAACCGTTACACATAACTATACAACCTAACAATCTAACCTATTAAGCCTGGTAAGTTATACAGAACCCTTTATCGTGCGTAAGACCTATAGCCTTTAACAGACCCATTCTAGAAACTATGACTAAGGTAGCGAAGATACTGATGCCAATTTAAAAGGCCGATCAGAAGGGAAGTGTGACGACCCTGCAGGCCGTCACTTGGGCCGGGGCGGCCCGACGAATTCCCCGCCGAAGGAACAGTGCAGGAAGGCAGTACACACGGTACTGCGCACTGGGCCAGGGGTGTAAAGACCCGAAGCCCCTATAACCAGTCAGTGACTGCTCAGTCTTAGCGAGAGTGCTCACCTACTGAGCAACCCCAGGGTCACTGAGTAAAGAGTGCTTAGTGGAAAAGTGCTCAGTCTCCAACTAAGCAGAGACCCACTAAGCAAGGTACAAAATACCTCTTAGTTAACTAGTATAAATAGTCATCATTGTAACCATAATGGCCGTAAGGGACTCCTGGTTCCTCACGCTAATATTCAATTATTTATTTATGTCCTACTGTTCAGACTTATCTCTATATATTATAGTGACAGTAACCTACAGTGACATTAAACCCCCCGTCTAAGAGTGTTAGCTTAATAAGCCGTCTTTAGAACGCCCCTTACCTGTTAGCGTCCTGCTATACGTTCTGTCTTAACCCACACCAGTCCTCTCAAGGCCTATATCAGGTACAGGTTATAATACGATACTAGCGTCTAAGTTCTAAACGTTATTTGTTAAATTCCCAGACACCACCTCTCTCCCACTAATATATTAACCTCCAGAAAAGGTAAGGAGATCGAGGAGGCGTAAGCTTAGCCTCAGCCCCTTACCGTCGACAAGTTAGCTACACACCTTAAAGACTTAAACCTTAATTAGCAGGGACTGGTTAAAGAACTTAATAAAATATTCCCTAAAGATATTAAAAGCCACATCAGTCTTATTAAAAAACTCTAAGCCTGACTTAACGCTATTAAGCTGGAAAATAATAACCTTAAAGGCTTACAGAAAAAACGGGTAAAGCTCCCCCTACCGTCGCGCTTTAAGGGAGACTTAACACAGTTAGAGTCGTGGATAGCCCAGCTCTAGAGTTACATCACCTACTATAATAAACAGTTCTTTAAAGAAGAAGGAAAAGTCAAGTTTACTAAAGCCTTACTAGATAAAGTAGCCACTCGCTAATATAAACCTTATATAAAGATAATTAATAACCTCTCTGTGGATAAAGCGTGTAAAGAGGCCCCTAAGACTTAAGCCCTCTTCGATAACTTTAACGTTTTTATTAAATAACTCCAGATTAAGTTTGGGGAACTAGACGCCCCTAGGCAGGCTAAACAGCGCCTTATAACCCTAAAGCAGACATCTTTAATCCTTAAGTTCTCCACACGCTTTAAATTAAAAGCAGTAAAGACCAAGCTCGGCTAAAAGGCCCTAGTAATACTATTTTAAAGTAATTTAAAGGAGCACGTCACTGGAGACCTTTATTAAAAAGACCGTCCAGACTGTTTTTAGGAGTTAATCAAGATAGCCATTAAAGCTAATAACTGGTATTATAATCACCATTATTAAAAGAACTTCTAGAAGGAACAGACCCCTTACCAGCTAAGTAAGCCTAAGAAGGGGAACCAGTTAACTGTAACAAGCCACCACCCCAGGCTAATAGACATTAACATAGTAAACCGCTAGAATCAGCCTAACCGTAATAAACCTTAATGATAACAGTAATAGAAGCAGCCTAGGGACCTGTTACAGGTCTAGTGCTTTAATTGTAATAAGAAAGGATATATAACACGGCAGTGTCTGTCACTAAAGTAAGTTAGTTAAAAACCTATCCTAGAGGGAGGAAAGCACATTAGGTTTAACTTAAGGGACGTCTATATTAGGATAACAGGTAATAAAGAAGATTACATCTAAATAAATAAGTGTAATTTAAAAGATAAGGAAGAAGAGAAAGAACCTTAAGATATAATATACTTAATCCTTAAGAATATCTTAAAAAAGTTAGCTATAAAGGTGTAGGTTATAGAAGACCGACTTTAAAGTGGAAACTTAAAGTTACTAAAGGTGCAGGTTACAGAAGACCGACTTTAGGAAGAGATGTTCTAGTTAGCTGTTATAAGCTTTAAAAACCTTACCCTGTAAGCTTAAGAATTAAGGAAGTTTAAGAAGGACCCTAATTTAAACCTTATTAAAATAGTTAAGGGAGTTAGAGAATTAGCCTTTTAGGCTATTTAAGTGGTAAAGTAAGCCTTAAAAGGTGAAAAAGAATAAGTGGAAAGAATTAAATTAAAAAAACGAAAGTTCTTCTTAACTATACCCCTTAAAACCCTTAAACACTTTAAGCACGCTAAGTGGATTAGCACCCTTACCTTCCTGGAAGAAGGACAGTTTAAATAGCTACCCTGTATTAAAGCTAGTGTGCCTTAGACTGGTACCTTAAAGGTCCCCCGAGAAGGTACGAAGTAAGCATATTAGTAAAGGGTCTAAGAGTTAAAGGAGAAATACTAAAAGCTGATAAACGAAATAAAGGACCTATAAGTTAAAGGTCTCACTGTAACGTTTAAGGATAAAGTAGTGGAAATTAAGCTGTAACTTTATAATAAAGTTCACTTTATTAATTAACTTAAACACCGATTTGTTAAAGAAGGCCACTTTATAGAAGAATAAGCTAGGTTATTACTACTTAAGTTTTAGGAAGAGGTTTAGAAGAAATAACAGACCTAGAGGCAGGTAGAGGAAGAGAGGAAATAAGGCGTTACTCCCCCTGTTCTGTACTTTATAACTACAGTACCTATAATTAACATCAATCACCCTAACTACAGGGATATACTGTAAATTAACTGTATATACGATAATTACACTTTTAACTAATATAATAAACTTAAGGCTCTTTATAACCACTTCCCTAATATATAAAGATAAGATTACGCTGTTATAAGGATAGAGTTAGAACCAGCTTATTACTAAGTTTCCTACTCCCTAACGAGAGAATCTGGTAATAAGTGGAAGGTTACTATGGTTAACTAAGCTCCCGCTATATGCAAGTAAAAAGGGGTATTTAATAACTGTCCAGTTATAACATACTTATTACATCTTAATAAAAAAGCTAAAGAGTGGCAAAAGTAAGAAGATTACCAGCGGATTTAAAAGCAGAAAGACATTACTACAATCCAGTCCCATAAAGTGTATTATTAACTTATTAAAGATTTCCAGAATATTATACTGTTTAAAGTTAACTAGACATTAAGGTGTAAGAACTTAAAGAAGGTTAATCGCCAGATCTAATAAAGCTGCCTGTTTTTTTAAAAGGAATTGGGAAAAGGCTACAGGCCCTTTAAAAGGGCCGGAAACTAGTAATCTACTAGTTAGTAAAAACCCTAAGAAGAAGGAGAGGCACTTAAAGGTTAGGTTAAATAAAACCTTAAGTATAAATGGTTATTATAACTTAAATGTTAAAGGAGTATAAGTATTATTCCGTTAGTGTTAACATAATAGATAGAAGAGGGAGGCTGTTTAGGGTAAAAGTAGTAATTAATATTATTATTTCCTACACCGATATGCCCGCAGGCGCGCCGGTCCTTCTACTGCTATGTACAAAGGAAACCGTGCCGTATAGGCCGGATAAAAACCTTCGTTAACTCCTTCGAAGCCACTAACTATGCGAGTCCATCTTGTTACAAACGAACGGAGGCCCTTATCGGCCTCCGGCCCCATTAGCCCTCCTTTCCTGTTTCCAGCTTTAGCCGTCTGGTTAGTCTGTACTCTAATAGCCGGTTAGAGTCCATTAGCCAGTTAAGGACCTTCCGAACAAGCCTTCTGCTCCGGGTGTTTACTACCTATAATACAGCCTGTAAGTCCCTTTATAATCAAATCTCTCG